>Ga0213868_10001367_pt1 | contig 23433 bp, 22 predicted proteins | sample PICome_9_FD_160087 | JGI IMG/M metagenome (GOLD analysis project Ga0213868, IMG submission 160087) | Coastal seawater microbial communities near Pivers Island, North Carolina, United States - PICO127 | ecosystem: Environmental > Aquatic > Marine > Coastal | place: USA: North Carolina... | reverse complement strand
GCACTCCCGGCTCGGTCCTCACGCCGAGCTTTCTGATACCCCCCCCGATCAACATTTTCACTGCGCAGCTATTAAGCAGATTTTTGCAACATTCCAACCCTAATGTTGGCATAATGGGCAGCGTCAAAAATTCACTTCCCTTGGAATCTATTTGTGTCGCAAGCGCCATTATTGAGTGTTGAAAATCTCGCCTTCGAACGTGATGACTGCGGCCTGTTCTCAGGGGTAAATTTTTCTGTGGCCGGCGGCGACCTGTTGCAGATTGAGGGTGCCAATGGCAGCGGCAAAACGACCCTGCTGCGCCTGCTTACCGGTTCCCTTCAGCCCAGTGCTGGGGATATTTTCTATCTTGGTCAGTCGCTATCCAAATGCCGTTATGGCTACCTCTCAGATATGCTTTATATTGGGCATCAGCCCGCGGTTAAATTAAATCTCAGTGCCGAGGAGAATCTGCGCTGGATGGTGGCTAGTTCAGCCCAGTCAAATAGCCTATCAGTTAAGGATGCGCTCACTCAGGTTGGCTTGGCCGGATACACGGATATGCCCTGTTACGCCCTGTCTGCAGGTCAGCATCGCCGGGTTGCTCTAGCGCGGTTGCTGATCAGCGAGGCGCGCCTCTGGTATCTGGATGAACCCTTCACCTCAATTGATAAGCAGGGGGTGATATTTTTGCAGTCCTGCTTGCAGCAACATGTGGCGAAGGGCGGTGCTGTGATTCTCTCGACTCACCAAGATCTGGCACTCACCGGCCTACGTAAATACAAACTGTTGTCTTCAGTTGAGAGTTTGACCTAATGGCGAGTCAAGCGTCGCGAAAAATGGACAGTGGTTTTGCCGCCTGGTTGCGACGGGATCTACTGTTGGCCTATCGGCGCAGTGGCGAAGTGGCCAGTCCAGTTATATTTTTTATTATGGTCTCGACCCTGATTCCTCTGGGCTTAACGCCAGAAGCTGCACAGCTTGAAAAGGTTGCGGCGGGCATGATTTGGGTGATGGCTCTGCTGGCGACACTGCTGTCAATGGATGGATTGTTTACCAGTGACTATCAAGACGGTAGTCTTGAGCAGATGCTAATTACTCCCCAGTTATTGCCGCTGCCCCTATTAGGCAAGATAGCGGCTCACTGGCTGACTACTGGTCTGCCCCTGACGCTGGTTTCACCGCTGCTCGGATTGATGATGTCGCTGCCCAGTGTGGGTTATCTGCCGCTGGTCTGCAGTCTGGCCCTGGGCACCGCTTGTTTAAGCTTGGTCGGTGCTGTGGGTGCGGCGCTGACGGTGTCCCTGCGCAAAGGTGGTCTGTTGCTGTCACTGCTGGTAATGCCTTTATACATGCCAGTGATTATTTTTGGTACGGCGACGGTAAGCTATGCCGTGGATGGATTAAATTGGCTGCCGCCCCTGGCGATACTGGGCGCTATGTTTGCCGCATCAGTGGCGCTCTGTCCGCTGGCAGCTGCCGGGGCGTTGCGCGTCACGGCCAGTAACTAATGAATGAAATAGGTTTGCAGATATGAGTTGGCTTTCTGATAAGTTCTCCAACACTCTCTCCGGTGAGTCCTCGAAGGAGTCTCCAAGCTGGCAGTGGTTTTATCGCCTCGGGTCACCGCGGTGGTTCTATCAGCGCAGTGGTCAATGGTTGCCTTGGTTGTCTCTGGCGGCACTGCTAGTGCTGGCCACCGGTTTGGTCTGGGGACTGGCTTTTGCTCCCGAAGATGCCAAGCAGGGCAATAGTTTTAGAATTATTTATATCCATGTGCCAGCGGCGTTCTTAGCCCAGTCAGGCTATTTTATTATGGCTATAGCCGGCGCCATCGGGCTAATTTGGAAGATGAAAATTTCCTATATGGTCATGAAAGCGGCGGCGCCCATAGGTGCTGTCTTGACCTTTATTGCACTGTTTACTGGCGCGGTATGGGGTAAGCCCACCTGGGGTGCCTATTGGGTCTGGGATGCGCGGATTACTTCTATGCTGATTCTGCTGTTTCTCTATGCCGGTGTAATGGCTCTGCAGTATGCCTATCACAGCGTCGACGCGGCGAGCAAGGCCAGTGCGATTCTGGCCCTTGTGGGTACAGTAAATATTCCGATTATCAATAAGTCGGTGGACTGGTGGTATACATTGCATCAGCCGGCGACGATCAAACTGACGTCGGCGCCGAGTATGCATATGGATATGTTTATGCCTCTTCTGGTGATGATTGTCGGCTTTTATCTGTTTTACGCAGTGGCGCTTATTCTGCACACGCGCAATGAAATTCTCCGTCGTGAACGCAAGACCAGCTGGGTTCGCGAGCTGGTAACTGCCAAGGCGGGGGGCTAACTATGTACTTTGAGAGCTTCGAGGCCTTACTAAATATGAGCGGCCATGGCGTCTATGTGTGGTCATCGCTTGCAGTGACTTTGGCGGCAATGCTGTGGTTGGTTATTGCGCCACTGTTTAAGCAGCGCGCGCTGCTGCAAGAAGTGAATCGAGATATCCAGCGTCAGCAGGATCGTGAGCGTGCCGCAAAAACAGCATCTTTGTCAGACAGTCATGAGGAAAGTAATTAATGCATCCATTGCGTAAACAACGTTTACAGTTAGTCATACTGCTTGTGGTGGCCGCGGCCTTAGTGATCGGTCTGGTGGTCTACATGCTCCGCGAGAATGGCAATTTCTTTTACACCCCAGCACAGATTGTTTCCGGTGAAGCGCCGAAGAGTACGTTTTTGCGTGCTGGTGGCATGGTGGTAGATGGCTCGGTGCTGCGCTCGGATGATTCCCTGTGGGTCCAGTTCAAGATTACCGACGGTGTCGAGATGCTGACTGTCGAGCACACCGGCATACTTCCGGATCTGTTTGCTGAAGGGGAGGCCGCCATTGCCTCCGGCAAGGTCGATGAAAATTTGGTGCTCCAGGCGACCCAGATTTTGGCCAAACACGATGAAAAATATACCCCTCCCGAAGTGGCGGATGCTATGAATGCGGCCTACAAGGCGAAGCAAGAAGAGAAAAAAGAGCAGGGCGGGAGCTATAAATGATTGCTGAATATGGTCATATAGCACTGATTGTCGCCCTCTGTCTCTCTGTAGCTCAGGCGATTGTTCCCATGGCTGGTTCCTTTGCCGGCTATCGCACCTGGATGCGTCTTGGCCACTCGCTGGCTCTTGGCCAACTTGTCTTTGTGGCGATCTCGTTTGCCTGTTTAACTGCGGCGTTTGTGCAGGATGATTTCTCTCTGCAGTATGTGGCGAATAATTCCAATACCCTGCTGCCAACGCAATTTAAGGTCAGTGCGGTATGGGGTGCTCACGAGGGCTCGCTGTTGCTTTGGGCGTTGATCCTTGCGGTCTGGTCTGCGGCGGTGGCGACGTTTAGCGGCCATCTGCCTCTAGTGCTTTCATCGCGAGTACTGTCGATTCTCGGCGCCATCTCTGTAGGCTTTGGCCTGTTTATTCTTTTAACTTCGAATCCTTTTGCGCGAATACTGCCATTCTCTCCCACCGAGGGCGGCGATCTAAATCCGCTGCTGCAAGATTTCGGTCTAATTGTCCATCCACCTATGCTGTATATGGGGTATGTCGGCTTTTCAGTGGCCTTTGCCTTTGCTGTGGCGGCGCTGATTGGCGGTCAATTCGATAGCGCTTGGGCGCGCTGGGCACGACCCTGGATTAATAGCGCCTGGGTATTTCTCACCATCGGGATCACCCTCGGCAGCTGGTGGGCCTACTACGAACTGGGTTGGGGCGGCTGGTGGTTCTGGGATCCGGTGGAAAACGCCTCGCTGATGCCCTGGCTGGTGGGAACCGCGCTGGTGCACAGTATTTCGGTAACGGAAAAGCGTGGCGCCTTCCGCAGCTGGACCTTGCTATTGGCTATTTTGGCTTTCTCTCTCAGTCTTCTGGGTACCTTCTTGGTGCGTTCGGGGGTGCTGACGTCGGTACATGCCTTTGCCAATGACCCAGAGCGCGGTATCTTTATTCTCGCTTTTCTTGGCTTGGTAGTGGGCAGCTCGCTGTTGTTGTTTGCCCTTCGAGGGCCTGTTGTTCAGCGTCAAAAGGGCGATGCCGAGGTGGTTAGTTACAGCGGCCTATCCCGAGAAATGATGCTGTTGTTGAACAATGTCCTGTTGGTCAGCGCCATGGCGATGATCTTGATCGGCACGCTCTATCCGCTGATTGCGGATGTCTTGGATCTGGGTAAGATTTCCGTTGGGCCTCCCTACTTCAACTTCTTCTTTGTCCCTATGGCTCTGGGTCTGATGGTAGCTATGGGCTTTGCAGTGTTCTCCCGCTGGAAGAAAACTGACGCCAATAGTTTGCTGAACAAGGGCATGGTGCCGTTTCTGATCAGTCTCACTGCTGCGCTGATATTGCCGCTATTTTTGGCTGAGAGTATGTCGTGGGAGACCTATTCGATTACAGCCGCAATTACCCTTGGCGCGAGCTTTTGGGTCGTGACTATGAGTCTTGAGGATCTGTGGCAGAAGTTGGATCGCGGTTCTTCCAAGCCGGGCTCCAGATTAACAAATATGACTAAATTGCCCGGCAGTTACTGGGGAATGCAGGTCGCCCATATAGGTATAGCCGTCTGCGCCCTTGGCGTTGGCTTAAGCTCGGTCTACGACGTGCAGAAAGATGTGCGTATGGTGCCCGGAGATCGCGCGGAAGTGGCCGGCTATGAGTTTACTTTCGATAGTCTCGACTTTGTTCAGGGTCCTAACTACGGTGCCAGTCGTGGGCAGATTAGTGCCTATAAAAATGATCGCCTGGTGGCTGTATTGCACCCAGAGAAACGCAAATATGAAGCGCGCAATCAGGTAATGACCGAAGCGGCTCTGGATGCTGGTCTGACTCGTGATCTCTATGTCTCTCTCGGCGAGCCGCTTAAAGATGATGCCTGGGCTATTCGCCTGCATGTGAAACCCTTTGTCCGCTGCATCTGGTTGGGCGGCTTAATGATTGGTTTGGGTGGTCTGCTATCGGTGATGGATAAACGCTATCGTCGACGTCAGCCAGGTGCTCTATCAAAAGCTCAATCAGCAGCTCAGTCAGGAGCAACAGCGCTAGAGGTCGGCGCACAATGAATCGGCTAACTCTGTTTATTCCCTTTGCTCTCTGTCTGGCCCTAGGCGCCTTTCTCTTTTTCAGCCTTGGCAAAGACCCTTTGGATCTACCCTCAGCTCTGGTCGGCGAACCCTTTCCAGAATTTTCTCTCGAAGAATTACACGAGCCTGAGCGCCAAGTTAGCACCGATGATTTTGATAGTCAGGTGCTGCTGGTCAATGTTTGGGCGACCTGGTGCTTTGCCTGTCGCATTGAGCATCCTTGGCTAAATAGCCTGGCTAAAGATGGCGTGGTGATAGTCGGTCTCAATTACAAGGATCATCGCAAGTTGGCTCAGGACTGGCTGCAAGAGCGAGGTGACCCCTATCAGTTTTCAATCTTTGATCCCCGCGGTGTGCTGGGTATTGATCTGGGTGTCTACGGCGCGCCGGAAACTTATCTAGTCGATGCCGAGGGAATTGTTCGTCATCGCCGTGTGGGTGTGGTGGACGAGCGGGTGTGGAATGAGGAGTTCCGCGATCTGTATCAGCAGTTAGTGGACGAAGCCAATGCAGAGTAATGTGTGGCCGAGTTTGGGCTTGTTGAAACAAGTTGGCTTATTCTTCCTGCTTTCTAGCGCCGCCATGGCGGTTGAGGATGTAGTCAGTTTTTCCGATGAATCTCTGCGCCCCCGCTATCAACAATTGCTTGAAGAGCTGCGCTGTCCCAAGTGCCAAAATCAAAATTTGGCAGACTCCAATTCGGCAATTTCCCAAGACCTGCGTGCCGAAGTGCAGCGTCTGCTAGAGCAGGATTTGACCGATGCCGAGATCAAAGACTACCTAAAAAATCGCTACTCAGAATTTATCCTCTACCGTCCAGAAGTGAATCGCGCCACTTGGTTTTTATGGGCTGCGCCGGTGGTACTAGTGGTACTGGGTGGATTGATTGTGCTGCGCCTGTCGCGGCGCAAGAAGCTCGGCGACAGTCAAGAAACCGATATACCTGTGCGCAGTGCTGACCAACAGCAGCGTCTCGATAAATTATTGAATAGCCCTAAACAAGGATCTGAATAATGAGTCTTGGACTCGTCACAGCAATACTAATCTTGGGTACCATACCCTTCGTCGCGCTGCCGTTTTATACCGCCAGTAAACGAGAGCAGGCTGAGAATAGCTCTGCTGAGGAAGCGGCTAATATTGCCGAGCAGGCCAATATTGATATTTTTCGCGATCAGCAGCTACAGTATCAACAGCAGCTTGATCGTGGTGAGATCAGTACCGAACAGCAAGCCCAGATGTTGGTCGAGGCTGAACAGTTATTGTTAAACAACACCGCGGCTGCGCAGCAACAAGCTGCTTTAAATGGCACGGCGAAGGGATTTTGGCTTCTGCCGGTTTTAATTGTGGCTATTTCTCTGGCCAGCTTAGGGATGTATCGCAGCCTGGGTTCCGGAATTGATCAGCAGATTGCTGAGACACTTGCTGAACGCATGGTTAATCAGCAATCTCAGGTGACTCCAGAGTTGCTTGCCAGAATCGCTGAGCGGGTCAAGCAGCGGCCCGATAATCTCTACTACTGGACTATTTTGGCTGAAGATGCTGTTGCAGCCAGCAATATGCTAGCAGCATCGGACTATTTTTCCGAGGCACTGCGGATTCAGTCGAATGAACCCTACCTCTTGGCTCAATACGCACAGGCACTCTTTTTTGTCGATGCCAACCGCTTTTCCGATCGGGTGATTGCGGCGTTGGACCAGGCCTATGGTGCCGACTCTCAGAATCAAACTGTGTTGGGACTGAAAGGTATTCAGGCATTTCAAGAAGCGGATTACCCACGCGCTATAAGCTATTGGCAGGGCGCTGCTCGTGGACTGAACCCGGCGGGTGACAGTTGGAAAGCATTGCAGGGTGGAATTCAGCAGGCGCTGCAGTTGGCTGGTGATATGCCCACGGATAGCGACGCAGTGACGGTCACTCTCAATCTGAGCATAGCGCCGAGCATTCAGTTTGAGCCAGGCCAGTTAGTCTTTGTGGCGATTGTCGAAGCCGACGGTCCGCCAATGCCTTTGGCAGCACGCAAACTGCTGGCCGGTGAATTACCTCTTGAACTAACACTCAGTGACAGCGATGCGCTGATGACCGGCCGCAGTCTCGTCGATAAAAACATCAGGGTAGTGGCAAGGTTGTCCAGCACTGGCAGTGCCACACCTCAGCAAGGTGATTGGCAGGTGATTAGCGATGTGGTCGAGAGCAGTTCTGCAGACCTTCAATTCTCTTTAGAGATCGCCTCGCCCTACGCACAGTAGGGCCTTTTTTCGCGTTATTTTGAAGTTCTCCCGGGCGCTTCTGAAGTTCAGTGGAGTGAGTTTTTATTTCTGTTTTGTGTCAGTGCCTGAACGTGTAGAATAACCATCAATTGTAGGCAGTGATTGATCTTGGTTGCGCACTGTCTACATGATTTTTCACACGACTTATTACACAAAAGACTGACTACCTATGCGGCTTAAATCGATAAAACTGGCTGGATTTAAATCCTTCGTTGACCCGACATCAGTCCATTTTCCGAGTAATCTCTGTGCCGTCGTCGGCCCCAATGGCTGTGGCAAATCCAATATTATCGATGCCGTTCGCTGGGTGATGGGTGAGAGCTCCGCAAAGAATCTTCGCGGCGAGTCCATGACCGATGTTATTTTCAATGGCTCCGGTGGTCGTAAGCCTGTTGGTCAAGCGTCTATTGAACTGATCTTTGATAACTCCGAAGGGCGTATCGTCGGCGAATATGCCTCTTATTCCGAGATTGGCATCAAGCGCAAAGTGACCCGAGATGGTCAGTCAAACTACTATTTAAATGGCAGCAAATGTCGCCGCCGTGATATCACTGATATTTTCCTTGGCACCGGTCTAGGACCGCGCAGTTACGCGATTATTGAGCAGGGCATGATCTCCCGCCTAATTGAGGCCCGTCCGGAAGAACTGCGGGTTTATATCGAAGAAGCCGCAGGCATTTCCAAATACAAAGAGCGTCGCCGGGACACTGAAAACCGTATCCGCCGCACCATGGAAAATCTTGAGCGTCTCACCGATATTCGCGACGAGCTAGGTCGTCAATTAAATCGTCTTGAGCGTCAGGCCAAAGCGGCCGAAAAATACTCCGAGTACAAAAAAGAAGAGCGTCAATTGTCCGCTGAGTTGCTGGCCCTGAAATGGCGTGGTTACAACGCCTCGGCCATGGAACAGAAGCAGGTCATTGGCGAGCTGGAAATTGAGCGTGAGCGCATTGTTACCGAGCGCATTGGCTGTGATACCTCAATTGAGAAATTGCGCGCTCAGTCAGCTGACTTAAACGATACCTTCAATGAAGTGCAGGGACGCTTCTACAAAGTTGGCGGTGATGTTGCCCGCATCGAACAGGCTATTGAGCACGCCCAACAGCGCGCCTCGGAACTGCACAAAGATCTTGAGCAGACGGAACGCAACTTTACCGAATCCGAACAACACCTTAACGCCGATATTCAGAAAGCCACCGGCTGGCAGGCGGAATTCGATCAGTTGGCACCGGCTCTCGAACTGGCTCGCGAAGCCGAGACTGTTTCATCGGAAACCTTACAGGCTGCTGAAGAATCTATGCAGCAGTGGCAGCAGGCTTGGGACGAGTTTAATCAGACCTCTGCTGCACCGCGCCAGCAAGCTGAAGTTCAGCAGTCACGCATCCAGCATCTTGAACAGTTGATGCGTCGTCTCAGCGAACGCCACGATAATCTCGCCACTGAAGCTAGCAGTTATTTAGCCAGCCCAGCTGAAGAAGAGATGGCACTGATTCAAGAGCAGCTCAGTGATGCAGAGCAGGCTCGCGAACGTATCGAAAATCAACGCATAGAAAACAGTGCGCAGATTGAAAGCGCCCGCGGCAGCGTCAAGCAGCTCAGTGTTGAGTTGGATCAGGCCCGCAGTCAGCAGCAGAGTTTAAATGGCCGTCGCGCCTCTCTCGAAGCTCTGCAGCAAGCAGCAATGGGTGACGACGCAGAGAAAAAATGGCTCGACTCAAAAGGTCTGGGTTCCAACCCGCGCCTAGTGGATTCGGTCAAGCCGGACCATGGCTGGGAAGTGGCCGCCGAGACCGTCTTGGGCAGCTATCTACAGGCTGTTGCAGTGGACGATGTGGTGGCCAATATCGGCCTGCTCGATGATTTTAAAAAGGGTGAGTTGCTGTTGATTGGCAAAGCCGGTCAGGCGGCTGCCAGTGGTAACAAGGCCAAACTACTTAGCGATCTGGTTAGCGGTGATGCAGTGCAAGGTCTGCTGGGCAATATTTACGCAGCTGAAACACTGGCTGAAGCGGTCGCCTTGCAGCCGTCTCTGTCGCCGATTGAATCAGTGGTTACCCGCGAGGGTATCTGGCTGGGCAATAACTGGTTGCGCGTTGCTCGGGACAAAGATGCTACAGCCGGTGTGCTTAAACGCAAGCAAGAGTTGCTCAGCATTGGCGAGCAGAAGCAGGCCCTAGACAAGCAGATTGGCGAATTAGAAACGCAGCGCCAGAGCAATGAAAATAAACTTCAAGAGCTGGAAGCGCAGCGCCAGGAAATTGCTGGCAGTGTTGCCCAGCAGCAGAGCACCTATGCTGACCTGCGCTCTAAACTCAGTGGCTTTCAGGTTCAGATCGAACAGCTGAAAGCACGTAAAGAGCGGGCCGATAAAGAACTTGCCGAAGTCCATCAGCAACAGTTGTTGGAGCAGGAAAATTTAGCCGAAGCACGTCAGTTGCTGCAGCAGTCCATCGAAAAGATGGAAGCCGATACCGAGCGTCGTGAGACCTTGGTGGAACAGCGTGAAGGTTTTCGCGAGCATCTGGATACAGCCCGCCAAAAGGCTCGCCAAGACCGGGATCAGCGCCATGATCTAGCAGTCCGCGAAGGCTCATTGAGTACTCAGCTGAACTCTATTCTTGAGGGTATTGAACGGCTTAAAGTCCAGGTGGCGAGACTCCAAGAGCGTCGCACTCAACTCCGTGAAGCCTTTGATATTAAAGATGATCCATCGGATAAGTATCAGCTTGAGCTAGAAGAAAAACTTGAGTTACGACTCACCATTGAAGGCGAACTGAATACAGCTCGCACAGAAATGGAAGAGGTGGACCACGAAATGCGCAAGCAAGAGCAGCAGCGCATGGAACGTGAAGAGCAGTTGCAGGAAGTGAGCGGCAGACTCGAAACCCAACGTATTGCCGCCCAAGAGATTACAACTCTGAGCCGCACCATTGAAGAGCAGATCGTCGAGAAGAGCGGCGATCTTGAGGTTCTGTTGGAAAATTTGGCTGAAGATGCCGAGATGGTCGACTGGGAAGAGCAGCTGCAGTTGATTGGCAACCGTATTAATCGTCTGGGTCCGATCAATTTAGCGGCTATAGATGAATACAAGATTGAATCTGAGCGCAAAGATTATCTGGATACCCAAAACGCCGAACTCGAAGAAGCCATGGAAACATTGAAAACGGCGATTCAAAAGATTGACCGTGAAACCCGTACGCGCTTTAAAGAGACCTTCGAGCTGGTGAACAAGAATATCCAGGAGCTGTTCCCGAAACTCTTTGGTGGCGGTCACGCTTACTTGGAACTGACCGGCGACGACCTGCTGGATACCGGCGTCACCCTAATGGCCAGGCCTCCGGGTAAAAAGAACGCCTCGATCCAGTTGCTCTCCGGTGGTGAAAAAGCACTTACCGCAATTGCCATGGTATTTGCCATATTCCGACTTAACCCAGCACCTTTTTGTATGCTTGACGAAGTGGATGCCCCCTTGGATGATGCCAATGTGGGTCGCTATGCAGCTATGGTTAAAGAGATGTCGGATCAGGTACAGTTTATCTTTATTACCCACAACAAGATTTCAATGGAAGCGGCCAATCAGCTGATGGGCGTGACCATGCACGAACCCGGCGTCTCCCGTTTAGTAAGTGTTGATGTCAATCAGGCGGCGGAACTGGCAGATGCCTGATAGTAAAAGCAGTAATTTAATGGAGTAGTGATCTGGGCGGATCAATCACTGAAAAGCGATTACCCGGCATAAAAATTGATATTTTTTGAGTAGCTGTTTGTATGGATGTTATTGGCCCAAGAGAAGTTTTAATCGCCGTAGGTCTGCTGGTTTTGCTGGCTGTCATCTTGGACGGCGCGCGTCGGATAAAACAACATCGCTACGAGAGCCTGCATATGTCGTCGCGGAAGTTACAGAAAAATTCTCGCACTGATGATTTTGAAGATCCCTTAAATGACAGCCAGTTCCCCTCCGGTGGTTCACGCCTAGTGGGCATCAGAGACGAAGAAGATATCCAGCAGGTGGAAGAAAATTTACGCCGCGCTCTTGAGAACGGGCCGGACTTTCGCCATAAGCAGCCCAAGCAAGAACAGTTTCAACTCAATGAAGAGCCTGTTGCCAGTGCAAGAGTTTCCCCTAGGGCTGCGAAACTAGCCAAGCCCGCATCAGCCAAAACCACCTCGGGGCAGCAGCAGATATTGATTATGCATCTTATGGCACCCAAGGGTGAGGTGCTCAGTGGCCAGCAATTGCAAGAAGCCGCATTAAATGTTGGCCTTCGCTATGGCGAATTAAAAATATTCCAGCGCCATCTCCACGAAGACGGCTCTGGTGAAGTGCTATTTAGCATGGCCAATCTGGTCAACCCTGGCACCTTCGATCTGAAAACCATCGATCAGATGACCACTCCCGGTGTCACCCTGTTTATGGCTCTGGATGATATAGACGACCCAGTGTCCGCCTTCGACATTATGGTCGAGTCGGTGGATAGTATGGCCTCGGTTATGAACCTCAGCGTGCTCGATGAAACGCGCAGTTCCATGACTCGCCAGACCATCGATCATTATCGGCAGCGGGCCCGCGACGTTTCTTTTCGCCGCAGTCAGGGTCAGTGATCACAAGGATATTTAAATGGCACAAATTCTCGAGCAGGTTCGCGCAGAGTATGAACAGCTCAAGGATGAGTTAAACAAGCATAACCACAGCTACTATGTGCTTGATCAACCGACGATCCCCGACAGTGAATACGATCGCAGCATGCGACGGCTTCAGGACATCGAGCAGCAGCATCCCGAATTAGTCAGTGATGACTCCCCTAGCCAGCGGGTTGGTGGCGCGCCACTGGCATCTTTCTCACAGGTCAGTCACGCTGTGCCTATGCTCTCGTTGGATAACGCTTTCAATAAACAAGAGCTGGAAGCCTTCGATCGACGAATTAGCGATCGCCTCAACTATAAAGATGATCAGCAGATCGATTATGTCTGCGAGCCCAAGCTCGATGGCGTTGCCGTTAGTTTACTTTATAAAGAGGGACTTTTAGTCCGAGGTGCTACTCGCGGCGACGGCAAGGTGGGCGAAGATATCACTGCTAATGTGCGCACCATTAAAAGTATTCCGCTAAAATTAAGCGGTGTCGGTATTCCCGAACTTCTCGAAGTGCGCGGTGAAATCTATCTGCCCCGCGGTGGTTTTGACAAAATCAATGCGGTGGCCATCGCCAAGGGTGAGAAGCCCTTTGTCAATCCACGCAATGCTGCTGCTGGCAGCCTGCGGCAGTTGGATTCAAAAATTACCGCTAGCCGACCTCTGGAGATGTGTGCCTACAGTGTTGGCCAATTTCTGGGTGGTGAAACCCCAGATAGCCATTTGAATATGCTTAAAGCTCTCGGCGGCTGGGGGTTTAAAATTAATACCTACGTGGAAGCTGTTCAGGGTATCGCTGCCTGCGAAGCCTATTATGAGCGCATGCAAGAGCGCCGGGATCAGCTGCCTTACGATATAGATGGCATTGTCTACAAGGTCAATGACCTAGCCCTGCAACAGCGACTGGGCTTTGTTGCCAAAGCGCCGCGCTGGGCTATTGCGCGCAAGTTTCCCGCTCAAGAAGAGATGACCCAGCTGTTGGATGTGGAGTTTCAAGTGGGCCGCACTGGCGCACTGACACCGGTTGCTCGTCTGGCTCCTGTGTTTGTCGGCGGTGTCACGGTGAGCAATGCAACACTGCACAATGGTGATGAAATTGCCCGGCTTGGCCTCTGTATTGGCGACACGGTGATTATTCGTCGCGCGGGCGATGTAATCCCCAAGGTTGCAGCTGTGGTCTTAGATCGACGTCCAGCGGACGCGAAACCAATTGTGTTTCCCGCGAACTGTCCAGTCTGTCAGTCATCGGTTAGGCGCGTCGAAGGTGAGGCGGTGGCACGCTGTTCTGGCGGCCTATTTTGCGGTGCTCAGAGCAAGGAGGCGATTAAGCATTTTGCCTCGCGCAAAGCTATGGATATAGATGGCCTCGGTGATAAGTTGGTTGAACTGCTCGTGGACCGCGGACTGATTTATTCCCCGGCGGATCTCTATGAACTGACTGCCGACAAGATAGCCGATCTTGAGCGCATGGGTGAAAAGTCAGCTCAGAATTTAATTGATTCAATTGCAGTCAGCCGACACACCACCTTAGGTAAATTTCTCTTTGCCCTGGGCATTCGTGAAGTGGGAGAGGCCACTGGCGAAACCCTGGCGCGTCACTTTGGTTCCCTTGAAAGGATTATTGAAGCGGATCAGGATGCACTGCTAGAAGTCGACGCTATCGGGCCTGTAGTGGCTTATTATATTCGCGACTTTTTCCGCAATCCGGATAACTTGTCTATTATCAATGCATTGCGTGAATCCGGTGTCAGCTGGGACGATATAGATATCAGTGCGCAGGATTCTCAGCCTCTAAAAGGTCAGACCTGGGTGTTGACTGGCGGTATGGAAATTATGAGTCGCGCCGAGGCCAAAGATCGACTGCAGAAGCTCGGAGCTAAGGTGGCCGGCAGTGTTTCGGCGAAAACCACTCAGGTAGTAGCTGGCCCAGGAGCAGGTTCTAAGCTGACCAAGGCTCAGTCACTGGATATTCCAGTATTAGATGAAAAGCAGTTCTTGGCTTTTTTAGACGGTCATAAATAGCCCCGCAACTAGCAGTAATAGATAGTAGTAATAAGACAGTAATAAAGAGCGAAGGAGATAGAGATGAACATAGATGTTCGCAGCGAGTCAGTGGTCTACGGCTGCATTAAAAATATTGCCAGCGAAGAGCTTATTCAACAGCGTCGGCGCAATCGCGATGCTATGCAGGCGCTGCCTTCGTCGGAGACCTGGAGTCTGGTCAATCGGGAGATGTTTTCACTCACAGAGCCCGGTGCTACAGATCAGAGTCTGGCTACAGAGGTGGTGCACTTTGGTGCCTCCTATCAGGGTGTTGAGCACGAGTGGACCTATTGGCTTGAACAGTTTGAGTCGCTGCTGCGTAAGATGTACTGGGTCAGCGCCACAGTGCATTTAGAAACTGAGATGTCCGGCCTGCACAGCTTTGTCTTTGCTACCGATGGTTTTTGTCATGAACCAGAGCGCTCTGATATTCAGATCCGCTGCGAGTGGGTTAAAGAGACAGCCTAGACCTTATTTATAATTCGAATGATTGATTGGGGTATGAACCTTTGAAGGCAACTGGAAAAAAAGCGATCAGACAGCGCTCGGCTTGGCTGGCGTCGATGTTTGGCTGCGCCGCCTTCTTACTGATGGCGGTGAAACTCTATAACGTCTCCCTCAGCAGCCTGGCCTCAAATCTTGTTATTGTACTGCTCATGCTGGCGGTTATTGTCGGTGCCGCTGCTGCATTGGGTTGGGTTATTGCGCGTCTTAGAATACGCCCAAGAACGCGTCGTAAATAATTGTCCACTCCAGCCTCGCCAACTCAAACATTCTCCTTCCGTCACTACCTCGCGACCATTGGCAGTAGTAATCTGGCCATGGGTCTCCATGCCGTACTCTACCCCTGGCTGGTTGTCGGTGTGCTGGAGGAATCACCCAGTCGATTAGGGCTGGCTCAGCTTGCGGTATTGTTGCCCAACTTACTGTTTATTTTGCCCGGCGGAGTGATCTCTGATCGCCGCCATCGCGGTACCTGGCTGTCACGCCTCTATATGCTCTACACGCTGCCCATTGCACTGCTGCTGGGCGCGATTATTTATGATCAGCTGACTTTCACTGTGTTAATTCTCTTTGGTATGGCCTTCGGCACGGTTTCGGCCTTTGTTCAGCCAGCCCGGGAAAGCCTGCTGGGTTATGCGTCACAGACGCTGATGCACCAGGCCGTAGCCAAAGTGGTGATGATCCAGTTTATTGCCCAGGGAATTGGCTTTGCCATCGCCGGTCAATTGGAGGGTTTGGGGCTGGCTGTAATGTTAGTACTGCAGCTGCTGATGTTTTTGCTCAGCTCGGTGCTGATTAGACGCAGTCATCCAGAGATGGCTGTGGATGAAACCATAGTTTCTGTAGAGGCTAAAGATAAACTTATCCCGCGCAAAAGCCTCAAGGAGTTGCGCGCTGGTTTTGCGCTGTTTACCAGTGACAAGACCCTGTTACATCTGTTGCTACTGGTCTCAGCCACTGGCTTTCTCGCTTTTGGTGTCTATCTGGTGGGTATGCCACTCTTGGCGAGAGAGGGCTATCAGGGTGGGGCAGGGCTATTCGCATTGATGCAGGTAAGTTTTACTCTAGGTATCGTCGCAGCTAATTTTTCCGTCAGTCGGCAGAAACACACCTTTAAGCGTCCCGGTAGATTAATGATTATTAGCTTTCTCGGTCGCGGATCACTAGTGTTCTTTATCGCGCTGCTGCCGAACTTTTGGCTGCTCTTTCCGATCATTTTTGCCTGGGGAGCGTTCTCCGGGCTGTCTATGACTTTGGGCCGAACCATTCTGCACAATCAGGTTCCCCACTCCCATCGCTCGCGCGCCGCCTCTGTGTACCAACTCTGCCTGTTTGGCGGAGCGCCACTGGGCGCTTGGGTCTGCGGTTATGCCATTGAGCATACGGGACTGGCACTGACCTTTGCGGTTATCGCCATTCTAACATTGTTGGTCTCAGTGCTGGCTGCGGCGTTTTCGCCGCTCTGGTCACTTAAAGCAAAAGACTCAACTACAGACCACTAAAAGCAATTAATGCTGCTGTAATCGCCACATTCAGCGACTCAACACCGTTGGCCATGGGGATTCCCACGCGGTGTTTGCTCAGCGCCGCAATCTCTTTACTGACCCCCTCAGTCTCATTGCCCAAGACATAGATAATCGGTGCCTGTGGCTTGAACTCAGCTAAGGGTGTCGCCTGATGGGATGACAGGGTGCAGACTTCAAAGCCCTTTTCGATAAAGGCTGGTAGCGCCTTGGCCAAGGACTCACAGCGCAAAATATTGCCTTTAAACACTGTACCTGCACTGGCCTTGATCACCAGGGCGGATATATCGGCACAGCCTTTACTGGGGAGCAACAGGCCATAGGCTGGGCTGGCGGTAATGCTGCGAATAATCATCCCCAGATTCTGTGGATTGGTAATGCCATCCACTGCAATCAGTGGTCGCTGATTGGCTGTCGGCAGCTGTTCCAGAGCCTGTTTGTAGGGCTGATAACCGGCACTGTGAATATCGCAGGCAACCCCCTGATCCTGTTTGCTGTTGCGCGAGATACGCGCCAGCTGTTCACGGCTGTGATAGCAGATTTCAATATTGCGCTGGGCAGCCAAAGTTTTAATCTGATCGACAATGCCACCGCCACGGTTGGACTCGGCCAGATGGAGGCGGAAAACTTCCAGAGAGCGATCGGCTAAAATCTCATAGACCGGCTTGCGCCCATAGACGGTAATAAGGCGATCGTAGGCGGATTTGCGTGCCAGATATTCGGGACTGTCGGTTTGATTCATAAGATTTTATTTAGTCACTGTTGTTATTGGTCCGTAGCACTGGCCAGCAAATCGGATATTTTTTTCAAATCATCGCTACTGGCAAAGCCCTGCTGTTGAGCAAGGCCTACCGCAACTTCACCCAGTACAGTGTAAGCGCCACGCCACTGAGGGTTTGATGAGAGAGCGTTGAGATGGGTTGCCACAGTAGTCTCGTCGCCTCGGGAAATTGGCCCGGTTAAGCTATCTGCGGGATCTGAATTATTCAAATAGTTATCAACGGTCTGGCGAACCAGCGGATTGAGAATCAGCTCCTGCTGGGCAGCATCTATACCCGCTTCAGTTAACATTTGCTTGCTCATAGCCAGCAGCGCCACTAGATTATTGCAGGCCATCACAGTGGCAGCATGATAGAGGCCTTTTTTATCACTTTTTAGGGGGAAGCACATCCCGCCTATGGCAGCGAACAAGAGGTTCAATAGCTTAACTGCCTGCTCATCCCCTTCTACTGCGCAGCTACTGCCAGGAAATGTAGAGACAGATTTTGTCGGGTTAGCAAAGCTGTGTGTGGGGTGCACAGAAGCGCGGTAGCACTGATCGTCGGGCAGGCGAAGGATCTTTGAACTGAGAGATCCGCTGCAGTGAAAGACAATATTACCCGGCGCTAAAACACCAGATTTGGCTAAGGCTTCAGAGACTTCTTGGATGGCGTCATCTGGCGTGCTGATAAGCCATAGATCAGCGGGTTTAAGCTGCTGAGAATCTTTTGCTGCAGCACCATCGCCGATAAATTCCACGGCCCTGAGGCTCGACTCGAGGCTGTTATTGAGTACTTGACCAATGGAAATACTGATAGTCGATTGCTGTTCTAGCAATAGACGACAGAGAGTAGTGCCTAGACGTCCAGCACCCACGCAGGTGATTGTCAGGTGGGTGCTCGTCAGGGCAGGGGTATTCATGGGTTACCCGAGCAGCGCTTTGTAGCTGTGCACGGTTTTTTCCATACCCAGAGTCAGAGAGTCAACAGTAAAGGCGTGGCCAATGGAGACTTCCAGGAGGTTGGGGATGCTGGCAAACTTAGCCAGATTGTGCAGATTGAGATCGTGGCCGGCATTAACGCCCATGCCCAAGCGAGTGGATAGCGCTGCGGCGGCAACATGTTGCTGGAATAATTCTTCTAGCTGATCGCTGCCCCAGGCGGCCGCATAGGGGCCGGTGTAGAGTTCAATGCGGTCTGCGCCAATCTCTTTGGCCAGTTCAATCTGTGCCAGATCTGGATCCATAAATAGGCTCACGCGCATGCCCAAGCTATGTAACCGCTCAATAATAGGTCGCAGCTGCTCACCTGAACAGGTCAGGTCAAAGCCGTGGTCCGAGGTTAGCTGATCATCGCTATCGGGAACCAATGTGCACTGATCCGGCATGGTCTCAGCTACCAATTCAATAAACCCGGGATAGTCGCCAACTGCTGGGGCAAAAGGATTGCCTTCAACATTGAACTCCACATTGACTAGAGGTTTTACCAGTGCTGCTAGACGGCGCACATCATCGGGACGAATATGGCGCTGGTCCGGGCGCGGGTGCACGGTAATGCCGTCGGCACCCTGGTCTATACAGACCTTGGCAAACTCCACCACATCCGGATAGTTGCCCTCTCGAGAATTGCGGATAAGGGCGATTTTATTGAGGTTAATGCTGAGATCTGTCATATCTACACGGCTTCTATCAATAGGTTTTTATAAGAGGGGCTCTTATGAACAAGCGGGTAAATTGCCTGTTAGTAGAAAGGCTCTACTAGCGAATAGGGATTGGCTTTTCAAAGGCCGGCAATGTCTTCGGTTCTGCAAGAGGCTTCCAAGTATCCGGGTTGAGCAAGCGGGCACTGAGAATGCGAATAGCAGTGACAGGCACATTTTGATACATGCCCATAGTCGCCACCTTAGTCTCAGCTATAGCATCGACCACATCCATGCCTTTAATCACAGAGCCAAACACCGCATAGCCAGCCTTTGAGCCGCGGGCATTGAGGGATTTATTGTTGCCATGATTGATAAAAAACTGTGCTTTGGCACTATCGGGATCATTGGTGCGCGCCATGGCGATGGTGCCGCGACTATTGCTTAATCCATTGAATGATTCATTGATAATTGCTGCGCGCTCTGATTCACGGGGTGTTAGATCAAAGGTATGACCGCCGCTCTGAATCATAAAGCCCTTGATCACCCGATGAAAAATTAGACCGTCGTAGTGGAAGCTATTAGCGTGCTTAACAAAGTTATCCACTGAGACTGGAGCCTGCTCTGGATAGAGTTCAATGAGGATATCCCCCATATCAGTTTGCAGTTTAATCTGTGGGTTTTCGGCGTAAGCACTTGTGGAGAAAGCCTGGCATAGCAGCACCAGAGAAACCAGCAGTAAACGGCTGAATAATTTTTGATCGACGTTTTGCATACTGCCTCCGAGTTATTTGCTTAGAAATAATTTTGTTTGGGTGGCGTACTACTGCCATTCAGAAAAACGTTTGCGACCGCGCAGTTTCGGAATCAGGATCACTAGGATAGCACCGAGAAATACGGTTAAGCCGCCATAGAGAAATGACTCATTGCGCTGGTCTTTTTGCAGATCATCGACATTCGCCTTTAGCGAATCATTCTCTCGCTGCAGCATATGGTTATTTTTCACCAGTTGCTGGTTCTGTTCACTGAGGGCGATGGAGTCCGAGGAGATCTCGCGAATCTCAGCTAGCTCGCTGGCCAAATTCTGTTGGTTAGCTTGACTGCTGTCGAGTTCACCGCGCACCGCTTTTGATGCCTCATTCAGTTCGCCAAGCATTTTTACCAGCTCGCTATTGCGTTTTTTCAGGGCCGCCAACTCTTTCTGCTGGGCTTCTACTCTAATGCGAGCAATCGGCTGATCCACCAGATACTGCTCTTCCATCCAGCCTTCGGTACCGCTACTGGTGACCAGATGTCCCCAGCCATCCACTACCTCCAAAAGACGCAGCTGAGTACCGGATTTAAGGCCGCGATGAACAATAGTGCAGCGAGCGCAGGGTGTAGAGCGCAGTGGCACCAGAAACTCGTCACTCACCCAGACCGATTTATTCTGCAGATAAGCTTTCTCTTGAGTTTTTTCTTCGATTTTTTCTGGGGTTGCTGTATCCACGGCGTCGAGATTTCCAGCCTCCTGAGCAAACAGAGAATGGCTGATGGATAGGGCTAAAATCGGTACTGCCAAAAAGAGATATTTCATGGTTTCAAAAACGATAAGTTAGAAAGGATTGGATAATACTCTGATCAGCAGCAAATGATAACCATTTGACTGCTAATCATTATGTCTCGTTAGTCTGTGGTAGGACAGGCCAGCAGTTACAGCAGCCTGCTAAGGCAGTACTTTTTTGAACGGTTTAACAGTTACTTGCTGGTAGACACCTGCTGTGACAAAGGGGTCGGCATCCGCCCACTGCTGAGCCTGTGTAAGCGATGGGAATTCAGCGATCACCAAACTGCCGGTAAATCCGGCCTCACCAGGCTCCATAGAATCTATTGCCGGATGGGGGCCGGCAACAAATAAACGCCCATCATCTTTTAATTCTTGCAGTCGCTGCAAATGGGCCGGGCGGGCTGCTAAGCGCTGTGCAAGGCTGTTTTCAATATCTTCACTGATTATTGCGTACCACATAAATTTACTCTTTTATTTCTGTTTAATAATTTCGTCTAGGGACAGCCCGGTAATACGGGTGATGCCTCTAAAGAGGTAAAACATATCGCCAATCATCACCAACATAGCGGGCACTGCGATCACCGGAAAGCTGAGCGCGGTCATTTTTCCGAGCTGCTCATTAAAGGCCTGAGTGCCGGGATCTGCTGTCAATAAATACACCGCGAGGAAATAGTTCAGTACCGCAGAGAGCAAAAATGAGCCAGCCAGAATCCAGGACGCGTTGATCAGCAGCTGATCAAATTCCGGTTTACGCTTGCGACTCAGCAGCGAGGCATTGATCTTATCGATCTCAAGCACCGAGTCGTTGAGCAAAAAAGTATGAATTAGTGGTTGCGAGGTTTTCAGTGAAATCAGTGTCGCCAGACCAAAGAGGGCCGGAATACTGGCCTCTTTAATCGCTATATAGATCGCATCTAACTCCATCAGGCTAATGCCGCCGGTCAAAGCAACACTCACCACCCCCAGTGCCGAGAAAAAGTTAATTTTACCGCGGACAAAAAAGTCGCGGACACCATAAACAATCGGAAATGATAGGGCCACAATGATTGCCAGCTTAATACCCAGATAGTCTGCGCCGCTGAGTTTAGTCAGCACCAGAGTAGGTATGGCGATATTAAACGCCAGATTGAGCAGCAAGCTCTCTTTCTTTGGGCTGTCTTTCTTTTCGCTGGGCTGTGGTTGTCTGTCAGTGCTGTCAGTCATAGGTTTCTTTTACGCAATTTAGACGCGCATTGTAACCACTCAGGGGCCTATGTCGAGACAAGGGCGGGTAAACAGCACATGACCCCGCATCAGTAAATAGATTGAGTTGATAAGGGGCAATTAATCATCTATTAATAAATTTAGCAAAAAATACATCAACATTTCTGTGTATCGCATTAATTTATGAGGAAAAAAATGACCGACATAGAAGGTAGAGAACGGTGCCGGGCTGTTACACCAATGGGGCCAAAAATGGCGGATTTACTAGTCGCTTACCTTGAACAACTGGGAGTTGAATATGTTTTTGGGGTGCCAGGAGGCGCCATAGAACCACTCTACGATGCTCTAGCACGCAGTGAACGACGGGGTGGAGTGCGCGCTGTAGTAGCTCGCCACGAAACCGGCGCCGCCTTTATGGCCGATGGCTACGCCAGAAACAGCGGCAAGCTGGGAGTCTGCTGCTCAACCACTGGGCCCGGCGCAACCAATATGATTACCGGGGTCGCCTCCGCCTACGAAAATAATGTGCCAATGTTAGTGATCACCGCCCAAACGGCAATCTCAACCTTTGGTAAAGGCGCCATTCAGGACTCTTCCTGCACCGGGGTCAACACTGTCGGCCTCTACTCCCACTGCACCAGATACAATACTCTTATTTCCCATGTTGACCAGTTTGAACATAAACTTGCCGCCGCCATTATGTCGGCTATGGGCTCCCCAGCTGGTCCCGCTCATATCAGCGTGCCGCGGGATGTGATGGCGATGGATAACCTTATCAGCCAGACTCATTATCAATTGGATAACTTATTGGATAGGCCGGCGCTGATTGACGATCATGCAGTGGATCAGCTCTTTCGTGAATTGAGTGCAGCGAAAAACCCCGTCTTCATTATCGGTGATGAAGCCTGTGATGCCATTGGCAGCATCCTCTCCCTGGTGGTCAAAACTGGCGCACCATTTATTGTTACGCCACAGGGCAAAGGGTTGGTTAGCCCCTATCACCCTCAGTTTAAGGGGGTCTTCGGTTTTGCAGGCCACGCTGATGCCAACCAAGTTTTGGCTAATCCCAAAGTCGATCTGATTATTGCAATAGGTGCGCGTTTTGGCGAATTCTCCAGTAACGCCTGGGATACTAAAAACCTGCTTAATGGCAAGCTAGTGCATGTGGAATCCACTGAGGCAAACTTGACGCGAACGCCTATGGCGAAACTCCATGTACGCGGCTGCATAGAGACAATTTTTGACCGCATCGCCAGCCGCTTTGGAATCGACACCAAAAAGTATCTGCGTTTGGTGAAGTCTGCCAGCGCTGAATCAGAAGCAACTTTGACCCGACATTTTCAGTTCGATGACGAAGAGGGCTACTGCTCGGACGCGACGCCGATTAAACCGCAGCGGCTTATGCGCGACCTACCTAGATTATTCCCAGCCCACACCAGATATCTGGTGGATACTGGGAATAGTTTGGCATGGGGAACTCACTACCTAAACCCATTTGATCGCAGGTTCTCAGGCAAGCGCGAAGCACGGGGTGGTTTATTTAGTGCCTCAGTTGATTTTGCGTCAATGGGCTGGGCTATTGGCAATGCTGTGGGAACCAGTATGGCCTTGGATAATACCCCTGTGGTTTGTATCACCGGTGATGGCAGTTGGTTGATGAGCGGTCAGGAACTCACCGTGGCCATTGAAGAAAAGTTAACCCTTATTTTTGTGATTTTAAATGACCATGCCTATGGCATGGTTAAGCATGGCCAAACCCTCACTGGTGCCGAGCCCACAGCTAATCAGCTAGCTCCGGTAGACTTCTCAGCTATGGCACAGGCCATGGGCGCGCCGGGTCATATTATTCATTCACCTGCAGACTTAAATAGCCTGGATATCAAAACTATCTGCGCACGCAAAGGACCGACGGTTCTGGACGTGCGAATTGATATTAATGAGCCACCGCCAATTGGTCTGCGCACCAATGTGTTGCAAAGTGGATGAGTAATAATCAAACAGAGCAAATCACGACGGAAATATGGCGTGAAACTCCTGAGTCTGACAACCCATTCGCCGCCGCAAGCTGTTTTTGCGGTGGCTATGATGTTTACGGCGATCTATTAAAAAACGCTAGTTATATAGATTATCTCTACTTGCTCTTTAAGCAGCAGCAGCCAACGCCCGAACAGTCAGCACTACTTGAAGGGTTGGCCGTTGCACTAGCCAATCCCGGGCCAAGAGATCACAGCG
>Ga0213868_10001364_pt1 | contig 23453 bp, 20 predicted proteins | sample PICome_9_FD_160087 | JGI IMG/M metagenome (GOLD analysis project Ga0213868, IMG submission 160087) | Coastal seawater microbial communities near Pivers Island, North Carolina, United States - PICO127 | ecosystem: Environmental > Aquatic > Marine > Coastal | place: USA: North Carolina... | reverse complement strand
TGAACATAGACCTCAGTTGTAGTAATACTTTCATGTCCTAACATTTGCTGAATAGATCTTAAATCTGCTCCATTTTTCAAAAGATGTGTAGCAAAAGAATGTCTAAAAGTGTGAGGGCTAATTTTTTTATCTAGATTAATTTTTATGGCTAGATTTTTTAAAATTACAAATACCATTTGTCTGGTTAAAGATTTACCTCTTCTATTTAAAAATAGAATATCCTCATAATCTTTTACAATGGATATATGAATTCGATAGTGATTCATGTAGGACTCAATATATTTTTGTGCTTTATAATGAATAGGAACAAAACGTTCTTTATTTCCTTTACCTACCACCTTTATAAATCCTTCTTCAAAAAATAAATCTGATATTTTTAAAGTGATGATTTCACTAACTCTTAAACCGCAACTATATAATGTTTCTAGTATAGCCCTGTTTCTTTCCCCTTCAGGTTTACTTAAATCAACAGCTGATATTAGTTGATTAATTTCAGATTCTGATAAAGTATCTGGAAGTTTTCTACCAATTTTTGGAGCCTCTATTAAATCAGTTGGATTGGATTCTCTGTATTTTTCAAAAATCAAATAATTAAAAAAACTTTTTAAACCGGATATAATTCTAGCTTGACTTCTAGCAGTTGATTTTTTTGCAACTTCATAGATAAATTGCTGAATGATATCATTTTTTATGGTGATAGGTGAACAAGAAATATTATTATTATCTAGAAATGAGATTAGTTTATTTACATCTAAAACATAACTATCTATGGTATTAGAGGAGAGCCCTCTTTCAATATTTAAATAATGGCTATAATCCTGTATCGCCTGATTCCAATTCATTTTAGGAAGATAATCAAAAACTATATCTGATTCAAAATTTATTGTATTTTTGATTTATGAAATTAATAATAATTAATGGTCCAAACTTAAATTTACTAGGCAAAAGAGAACCTGAAATATATGGTGCTCACTCTTTTGATGATTATTTTAAAGAGTTACAAAATAAATTCTTGGATGTAGATTTATCTTATTTTCAATCTAATATAGAAGGCGAAATCATTGATAAATTACATGAAGTTGGTTTTAGTTATGATGCCGTTATCCTAAATGCAGCTGCTTATACACACACTTCAGTAGGTATTGGTGATGCCGTGAAGGCTATAGAAACACCTGTAGTAGAAGTACATATTTCAAATGTACATGCTAGAGAAGAGTTTAGGCATCATAGTTATATTGCTGCTAATGCAAAAGGAGTTATTGTTGGTTTTGGTTTGAAAAGCTACGATTTAGCTATTGAAAGTTTCCTGTAAATAACTTTATGATAGTTTTAAAACCATTTTTATGTTAGCTCTTTCATAGTGAACATCTGGTTCTAATTTAACTTCCTTGAAACCTACTTTTTTATATAAATTAATTGCTGGTTTTAATATTGTATTTGAATACAACATTATTTTTTTCCAACCTTGCTGTTTGGAAAACTCTATGCAATAGTCAATTAGCTTATTGCCAATTTTTAAGCCCTGATACTCGGGAGAAACAGCCATTTTACTAAGTTCATAACATTCTTTTTCGTTAATTAAAGCAACAGTTCCAACAATTTTAGAATTAATTTTAGCAAAGAATATATAACCTCCCTTATCTATGATATAGGATTGAGGATCACCTAAAATTTTATGGTCATAAGGTTCTACATAAAAATATTTTTCTAACCATTCAATATTTAGATCCCCAAATATTGACAAGTTTTCTGAATGAAAATCAATAATTTTTACGGGAGTTTCCAATTAAATTTTAGTATCAATTAATTCAATCATTTCTTTTTCTAACATATTGGTTTTATCGTAGATTTCCTTTGCCTTAGAAAGTATGTTCTCAGCAAATACCTTGTCTTTAATATCTTTCGCATTAATTCGGACATTAAAATAAGCTCCAACAACAGCAGTTCTAGCACACAAAGCTCCAACACCCGCATCAGATAAAGAGTTCTGTAGCCCCTCTTTAGCCATAGCTATCATGACTTCCATAGAATTGTAGGCGGTTTCCATCACTTTAAAAGGAATTTCTGTTGCGTATTTAGTAGCGTTTTCAATGGCTTCTTTTCTTAATGTAATTTCTTCTTCATTAGATTTAGGCATTCTAAAACCATCTATAATTTTATTGAATGCATTGGTGTCTTCATCTACTAAAAAGAGTAACTCCTTTTTATATTGTTGCCCTTTTTCTGCCCATTTAGAATAAAATTCCCATTTTTCGTCCCAACCTGGCTTATGTGCTGATAAATTGGCAACCATTGTTCCAAGAGAGACTCCTAGAGCACCAACATAAGCAGCTATTGATCCTCCACCTGGTGCCATAGATTCAGAAGCAGTTTCATCAGCAAAACCTTTTACAGTAAAATCTACTAATTTTTTAGAATGGTTAGCATTCATTACATATTCAATAATTCTTTCTTCTGGATTAAAAGGTTTTAAATCGTCTAGTCCAAGAGATTTTACAGCTATTTTAATTTTATCGGTCTCACTAATTCCAAGTGATCGATTCTGTTTTTGTAAAAAGTAATCTGCTGCATCTAACATGGCTTGTAATGGAACCAAACCAACCAACTCAGAACCTGTAACTCTAATGCCTCTTTTGTCTGCAGCTTTAAGCGTTTCATCGAATGCCTCATGCATCGAGGTAATAGAAATATTGGTTAAGTTGTATGAAATTTGTGCAATACCATATTCTTCTATATACCAGCCAATCCCTTTTACAGCCTTTAATTTTCCTGGTATTCTTACAGGTTCTCCATTAGCATCAACTACTTTTTTGCCTGTAATAGGATTCCCATCTCGTTTTACCCTTCCAGCTTCTCTAATGTCAAAAGCAATGGCATTGGCTCGTCTAGTAGAGGTGGAGTTTAAATTTATATTATAGGCAACTAGAAAATCTCTAGCAGAGATAGCAGTTACTCCTGCATTTTTTGTCTTTGATGTATAGGTTATTGGTCCAAAATCTGGTTTCCAGTTGGTATCAGATAGTTTATTTTCAAGACCTTCATATTCACCAGATCTAACTGTAGCTAAATTTCTTCGATCTTCTTTAGTAGCTGCATTTTCATAATAATAACCTGATATTCCCAATTCTTCACCAATTCTTTTCCCTAGCATATGAGCATAATTAGCCGTTTCCTCCATAGAAATATTTGCAATAGGAATTAAAGGACAAACATCTGTAGCTCCAAACCTTGGATGTTCTCCTGTTTGTTTACTCATGTCTATTAGTTCACTCGCTTTTTTAATTAATCTGAACGCAGCTTCTATAACTTGTGAGGGTTCTCCTACAAAGGTAATTACAGTTCTGTTCGTGGCTTTTCCAGGATCTATATCTAGGAGTTTTATTCCTTCAACCTCAGTAACAACATTGGCAATTGTGTTGATTTTTTTTAGATCTCTTCCTTCACTTATGTTAGGAACACATTCAATAATTTGTTGTTTCATACGTGTTTTTTCTTTAATTCATCGTAAAAATAGGACGATTTAACGAAAAAACATATGATAATTTTTAAAATAAAATTATATTTGTTGTTACCCTGAAATAAATTTATTCATGCAACAAAAATGGCTTTTTGTCATTACTCCTAAAACCAAACTTATAGATCTAAACTTAAAAGAAGTTTGGCAGTATTCAAATAAATTTTTCATAAATTTTATTTTTTTTATTAATAATATTTCAATAGATATATTAATACTATTTTTTATTGTAAGCATTTGTGTTATAATTATTTAAATAATGTCCTCTAAAAAAAAAATATCTAGTGCATTGTCTTTAATGTTTGGACAAAAAATATTTGCAGGTATCTTAAATTTATTTGTTTTAGGTTACCTAGCTAGAGTTGTTAGTAAAGAAGAATTTGGTATTATCGCAATTTCAAGAGTTTTATTTGCATTTGTTGGTTCTGTTGGTTTAAGTGGTTTAACCGAGTATATAATTTATTATCAAGGAATAAATAAGAAAGAAGTTTATAACTCAACTTTTTGGTTAAACTTCTTTTTAGCGATTTTAATTTCTTTATGTATATACATTTTAGCACCTTATTTTGCAAATTATTATCAAGATACTAGAATTACAAATATTACATATTTGTTGATAGTTTCATTTTTTTTTGGAGCTTTATCTTCTATACCACTAAGCTTATTTAAAAAACAAATTCAGTTTAAAGAGATTGTTTTACCAAAGTTTTTTTTGGGTATAATTACTCAGATATCAATGTTAATCATGGCATACAAAGGATATGGTTTATATAGTATTGTAATACCTCCTGTATTTACGTCCATACTTAGTTGCGTATATTATTATTACATATCAAGTTTTAAACCGAGTTTTAATTCTCTAGGATTAAAACAATGGAGGAAGATATTTTCTTATACAAAATATATAATAATTAATATGTTGTTTGCTAAAGTCTCTAATGAAGCAGATACTCTAATTATTGGCAGGAAGTTAGATTTAAAAAATCTTGGACTGTATGACTTATCATTTGTTTTTAGCAATTTAGTATACACCAATACTATGCCAATAATCAATAATATTACATTTCCAATTTTTTCACAAAATCAAAATGATTTAAATAAAATTAAAAATCACTTTTTAAGACTAATTTCTATATCGTCCTTTATTTATGTTCCATTAACAATCTTTTTAATTTTGTCGGCACATATAACTATTGGAATTTTATATGGTCCAAAATGGACTGATATGGTAATTCCCTATCAAATATTATCAGTATATATAGTTTTTAGGAGCATATCCGCACCAGCTTCATCATTATATAATGCCTTAGGAAAACCAAAGATTAGCACTTATTATAATTTAATTTTTACTCCAACATTAATTATGGGAATATATTTTTTCACCTCATACGGGTTAATAGCTACCTGTATTTATATAATGACTATAAGATGCTTAGGTTCAATATACCACATATATAAATGTAAACAACTCATATTTTACACTTATAAATCTATTTGGAAAAATATTCGCGCTTCATTGGTTCCATCTATAATATCATTTCTAATAACTTTAGGTGTTATAAATCAATTAGAAAATCAGTTTTTTTGCTTGGTTTTTCCATTATTATATCTTTTGTTTTGTTTAATTTTTTATAAAAAATCACTATTTGATCAATTTAATTATATTTTATCATTTTTAAAATCAAAAAAATAAATAAATGTTTATAACATTAATAGAGTTTACTTTTGAATATTTTTTTGACAGAAAGTTTTTTGGAGGTAAAATTTATAAAAAAATATGTTAAAGACTTTTATATGAGAAACTAGATAACTAATGGTGTTTTTGGCATATTTATGCTTGGCAAAAATAGACGAATACATATAAATTAATTTTGTAATATGAAAATAATCATATTTGACGGCTCTTTCAATACCACCACATTTATCAACCGTTTGATAAAAGGACTTTCAATTAATCATGAAGTTTTTGTGTTTGGTTTTGATGAAAACATACAAAATAAAATTTCAGGTATCAAATACATAGGATTGGGGACTAATAACTCTCGTTTCTTTTTTTTAGTTAGAAGTTTTCAATTAAGAGGTTTTAATATTAGAAAGCTAGTTGATTTATGTATTGGTTTAGTTTTTAGAAATAAGTCTAAGATAAGACAACTAAATATTCAATTTGCAATAGACTCGATTCAACCTGATATTTTACATTTCCAATGGGTGAGTGTTCTAAGTTATTTTAAAGACTTACAATTACCAACTCACACCAAAACTATTCTTAGTCAACGAGGATTTCATATCAACATTCGTCCTTTTGTAAATATAGAGAATAAGCATTTCTTGGAGGGAATTTTTAAAAAAATTGACGGATTCCATTCTGTATCAAAAGCCATCCAAGAAAAATCAAATGAAATTTATACCTCACCATTAAAAATTGACCATGTTGTTTACTCAGGATTTGATACAGATTCATTTCGTTTCAAAAAAACTTGGAATACAAATAAAAAAAAACATATTTTATCAATTGGCAGAGATCATTGGATAAAAGATTACCGTTCAGCAATTTTAGCGATGTCTATTTTAAAAGAAAAACAAATTTCCTTTCATTATACTATTGTTGGAGTTCATAATCCTGAAGAGTTATTATTTCTAGTTAATGATATGAATTTGAAAGATTCTGTAACGTTTTTAAATTCAATACCTCAAGAAGAAGTATATGAAAAAATGCTAGAATCTGATTTGTTTTTATTGCCTTCAGTTGAAGAAGGTATTGCAAATGTTTGTGTAGAAGCCATGTTGTCTAAACTACCAGTTCTTTCAACAGATTGTGGTGGTATGTCAGAATTGATAGTGGATAACGAGACTGGTTTTTTGGTACCAACGAGAAACCCTAAAGCCTTAGCTGATAAAATTTCAATCTTTTCTAAATTACAAGAAATAGATATTTTACAATTAGTGAACGCTGCTTATATAAAAGCAACTACTCAGCATACTAGTAAACAAATGGTGGATGGTATGATTTCACTTTATAAAAAAGTGTATGAAAACAATTAAAACCCCCATTATCCCTATAGTACAAACTTTCATAAACGTGAAAGATCAACCTCATGAGTTAGACTATAAAGCTATTAGTGTGTTTAGTGCTTTGGGTTTTTTCTTGGACACGGATACGTATTGGAAAGATAAAAAAGTATTGCCTCCTGCTAGTATTAATAAAATTGATGATGCCGGATATTTGATTTCGTCAAAACCGTGGTTTGAATGGTATTATAAACCCAAACAAATTAATTTAAATGAAGCTACTACCAATTTTGGTAAATTGTTTGAAGAAATTGTCAAAGAACAATGTAACGAGAAAAAGGTTATTTTACCTATTTCAGGAGGATTGGACAGCCGAAGCCAGGCTGTGGCTTTACATAAGTTAGGTGTTGCTGTAAAGTCTTATAGTTACTCCTTTGAAAATGGATATAATGAAGCAGGAATTTCAAAAAAAATCGCAGAAAAATGTGATTTTCCATTTCAAGAATTCACAGTATCAAAATCCTATCTATGGAATAAAATAAATGAATTAGCAACAATTAATAACTGTTATTCAGAGTTCACCCATCCAAGACAAATGGCAGTGATTGATGATATTGAAAAACTAGGCGATGTTTTTTCACTAGGGCACTGGGGAGATGTATTGTTTGACTCTGAAAATTTACAACAAAATTATTCTGATAAGGAAATACTTCCCTTGATTAAGAAGAAAGTCATCAAAAAAGGCGGACTTGAGTTAGCAACATCCTTATGGAAAAATTGGAAACTAGAGGGAGAATTTGAAGACTATCTCGATAGAAGAATACTAACTTTATTGTCTAGAATTAATATAGTGAACTCCAATGCCAAAATACGTGCCTTTAAATCTATGTATTGGGCGCCAAGATGGACATCCATCAACTTGTCAGTTTTTGCGAGAAACAAAAAAATCTATTTGCCTTATTACGACGATCGTATGTGTCAGTTTATATGTGAAGTTCCAGAATCACTTTTGAATGACAGACAGATTCAAATTGAATACATCAAAAGGAACAACCCTTCTGTTGCTAAAATAGTATGGCAGGATGTAAAACCGTTTCATTTATTCAACCATCATTTAGCAAAAACCCATCTACGATTACCATACAGAATCATTGATAAATTGAAACGAGAATTTGAAAATATACTTGGTAAAAAATTTGTACAACGTAATTGGGAAATTCAATTCTTAGCCGCTGATGATAAAAATACATTAATTGATTACCTACAATCAAAAGAGATGACACATCAGATTGAAATTGATTTGATAAAACAGTATCTGAACTTATTTTACAATGAGGATCAAGTCTATTATTCTCATTCGATAAGTACTTTATTAACACTATCTCTTTATTTTAAAAACGTATAATTATGTGTGGTATTTACGGTGAGTATTTTCCAAACGCTCCGCTTTCAAGCAAACAAAACTTTTTAAAGGCAAACGATTTGAATTCAAAAAGAGGACCTGACATGTCAGGTTACTGGACGGAATCTAAATGTGTACAACTAGGATTTAGACGTTTGTCTATAATGGATGTTTCCGACAACGGAAACCAACCCATGTTGTCGATGCATCAAAAGTATGCTATGGTTTTTAACGGTGAGATTTATAATTTTACTTCATTAAAAGAGGAGCTGTTATCGAAAGGCTACAAATTTTATAGCGAAAGTGACTCAGAGGTTTTGGTCAATTATTTCGAATGTTTTGGAATTCAAAAAACCTTGGAAGTAATTGAAGGAATGTTTGCTATAGCCTTATATGATATTGTTGACAAATCCATTTCTTTAATACGTGACTTTGCGGGTATCAAACCATTATTTTACTCCTATAACCAAGGAAACGTAGTTTTTGGAAGTCGCTACGATCAGGTCGCTAAACACAAAAACTCTATTGACAATGCTATAGATCAAGAGGTGTTAAAAACATATTTAAAGATGCATTATATACCAGCACCTTATGGTATTTTGAAAGATACTTATCAGGTATTTCCTGGTGAATGCGTTAATATTGATTCTAAAGGAAAGCTTTCAAAGTTTACCTATTGGGAATTTCCTGAAATTTCTGAAGAAGATTTAATTAGTGATAAGGAAGAAGCTTTACAATTTTTGGATAGCAAACTCAAAGAAAGTGTCAAAGATCAATTAGAAGCGGATGTTCCTTTGGGTACATTTCTATCAGGAGGGATTGACTCTCCGTTGGTTACTTCTTATGCCAAAGCTAACAAACAAGATTTAAAAGCATTTACGATTGGTAGTGACAGTAAAGTACATGATGAATCAGAAGATGCAAAAACATACGCTTCTCTAATTGGAGTTGATTTAATACTCGATAAAATGGATGCTTCAGACGCAAAAAAAATTCTCAAAGATTGCATGAGTAATTTACAAGAACCTTTTGCAGATTATTCAATCATTCCTACTTACGAATTGACAAAAAATGCTTCTAAGTCTTTTACAGTAATGTTATCAGGTGACGGTGGGGATGAATTGTTTTTTGGATATGAACGATTTCATTCTGTCTATAAAAATTACAATTTTACTTGGCTACCTCACAAACTGCGATATTTAGCTTATGCTGTTGATAAATTGTTATTTAAAAACAAACATATGAATTCATGTATTCTTTCTGAGACTTTATCGGATGCACACAAAGGATTGCATTCAAGAACTAATACAAGTATACTTGAAAAAGTATTTCCTTCAATGTTAGGTATAGATGAAAAGACTTTACCGTTTTACAATTATTCAGAAAAATTGACCAAAAATCAGTTTTTGCATGAAATGCGTAAAACTGAGTTTTACGGGATGATGCAAAAAACATTGACCAAAGTAGATCGTATGAGTATGGCTAATTCTATTGAAGTTCGTGTTCCTTTTCTTCAGAAAAAATTCATAGAAGCAGCATTGAAAATACATCCTAAATTATCACTGAAAAAAACTCAAAAAAAACAAATTTTAAAAGATTTATTACGGAAATTAGTAAGCAATACACCTATTGACAACAATAAACGTGGTTTTTCTATTCCCTTGTCGAAATGGTTGTGTGAGGATTTAAAAGACGTTATTAGTCAAGGGATTTTTGATGATAGATTTACGCAAAAGTTTGATATAGATAAACCTTCATTGGAAAAAGTATGGGAGGAACACCAAAAAGGTTCAAAAGATCATAAATGGCTTTTATTTACAATTTATTCACTACAACAATGGCACGAAAATCTAAAAAAATAAAAATACTTTTTAGCATACCCAATTTTGATACTGCTGGTAGTGGAAAGGCATTGTTAAAAGTAGCACTTTCATTGAACAAAGAGCTTTTTATTCCTGAAATACTTTGCATGCACGATAGAGGTGCTTTTTTTGAAGTTGTAAAAAATAGTGGATTGAAAGTGCATGTGTTTGAATATACTACACAAATGAAACCCTATATTAAAGGTGTTTTTAAAACTTTCAAAATTTCAAGGTTTCTAAAAAGTATACAACCAGATATTATCCATAGCTTTCATTACGCACCTGATTATTCAGAACCACTGGCTGCAAAAATGGCAGGAATACCTTGGGTATATACAAAGAAAAATATGAATTGGGGCGGTAGCTCTGCCAATGGTTGGAAATTAAGAACTTATTTAGCCAATCATATCTTAGTGCAAAATAAAGACATGAAATCTGAATTCTTTTCAAATTCTAAAAAGATAAGTTTGGTTTCGAGAGGAGTTGATACATCAGAGTTTTTTCCAACAGACCCAAAAGTTAATATTCGCAAACAATATGATTTAAATGATTCTGATAGAATAGTCATATGTGTTGCAAACCTTGTCCCTGTAAAAGGTATAGAAATACTTTTAAAAGCATTTGAAAGAGTTAAAGGTTTACATCCTGATTGGAGATTATTTGTAGTTGGCGATATTAACAATGATTATGGTAAAATGTTAGTTGAATCTAGCGAATCCATGATTTCAAAAGAGGAATTGTTTTTTGTAGGTAAAGTAATGAATGTCAAAGATTATTTGAATTCTGCAGAACTATTTGTATTACCTACACTAAACAAAGGAAGAAAAGAAGGCTCACCAGTTGCTTTGTTAGAAGCAATGGCTTGTGCAACAAACGTGATAGCATCAAAAATACCTGGAATCAAAGATCAACTGGAAAACTATCCAAATCATATGTTTGAGGCGGGAAATATAGAAGAACTGTCAATTAAACTTGATAAATATATGTCGCTGGATTCTCTAGGAAATAAAAAAATTGGCAAGAAATTTAATGCACATATCAATGACGCTTATAAAATTGAGCATGAGGTTGAGAAAACAGAAAAAGTTTATTTAAAATTGATATGAGTTCGAATTTAATACATAGAATCCCATCTTTAGACGGAATTAGAGGTCTATCAATTTTGATGGTGGTTTTTGGTCATGCATTCCGAAGTTATTTTCATCTGATAGATATTGCAAATCTAGGTGTGCGAATTTTCTTTATAATTTCTGCCTATTTGATTGTTACTATTTTGAAAAATAACATTATAAATGGCAAGTTTTCTTTGAAGAAATTTTACTTCAAGAGAATAATGCGCACATTTCCTGCCTTTTATTTTTATATATTTTGTATTTATATTTTACTAAGTTGGTTAGATATTTTTGATTTGAGTCAGTTTTGGAGAGCACCAGTTTATTTAGAGAATTATCATAGTAGATCTTTGTGGGAATCACAACAATGGTTTGTTGGACATTCGTGGTCTCTAGCTGTAGAAGAACAATTTTATATATTGGTCTCATTTTTATTTTTGATAGTTAATAAAAATAAAATCACGTTAAAAAGAGCAAACTTTATATTTTTGTTACTTTTTTTTACTTCACCATTGTTAAGAGCCTCGTTTTTTTTATTTGATTTTTATCCAGACGTAATGACTGGCTCAATTCACAGGTCTTTTGAAACGGTAGTTGATTCCATTGCAATTGGAGGTATTATGGCTTTAACACCTTTTAAAATCATTCAAAAAAATAAGATTGTTAACTATTTTAAAAATAAAACATTTATTATATTTTCATTGGCCTTAGGTATTCAATTTTTAAATTCTGTTTTTGTTAGAGAAATTTTTGGATTGAAAGTACGATTCATATATAATTTATTTGGGTTATCAATTATTAATATCTCCTTAGCAATTATTATTTTTAATAGTATTTCTCGATATAATTCTTCTATTTTTAAAAAGGCCCTCAATACAAAAATACTCAGTTATATAGGTTTACTTTCCTATTCAATCTATCTATGGCAACAGGTATGGTTGTATGAGTGGAATATACCTTTGGCTTTAAAATTTATAGGTATTATTTTTTCTTCTTTAATTTCCTATTATTTAATAGAAAGACCCTCGTTAAATTTTAGAAATAAAGTATTGTTAAAATATAAAATATAAAATATAAAACATGAAAATAGGACTAGTTTTAAGCAGTACCCCAGCGTATTCAGAGACATTTTTTAATTCTAAAATAGAAGGATTACAAAAAAATGGTTTCGAAGTTGTTTTATTTGTTAATTCAAAGGATACGCATTTTGATTTATGTACTGTAAAGGAGCAAGTTCAATATAGGTCTTTTTTTATTTTAGAGTTTTTTTTTAATTCTTTAGGACTTTTATTAACCAAGTTAACTACACTATTGAAATTTATTTCTTTAGAAAGAAAACGTAACGTATCCTTTAAAAGGATACTTAAAAAACTAATTTTAAATCAACACATATTACAAGAATCTAATGTAGATTGGTTACATTTTGGTTTTGCTACTCAGGCTATTGGAAGAGAAAATATAGCCAAAGCAATAGGTGCTAAAATGGCGGTAAGTTTGAGAGGATTTGACATTGGAATATATCCACTTAAAAACCCAAAATGTTACGATTTATTATGGGAAAGCATAGATAAACTTCATGTTATATCAAACGATTTACTAAATCTTGCATATGATAACGGGTTTAAAAAAAATGTTCCTTATCTAAAAATAACTCCTGCCATAGATACTTCTTTTTTTATAAATCAATCATTGAATAATTCTTCAAATAACAATCAATTACAACTTATGACAATTGGTAGATTGCATTGGAAAAAAGATTACACAAGTGTTATTATGGCATTAAAAAATTTAAAAGATAGAGGAATAGATTTTGAGTATACAATTATTGGTGATGGTCCAGAGGAAGAGAAGTTGAAGTATTTAGTGTATGAATTAGGTTTAATAAATAATATTATTTTCACAGGAAAAATCAGTCAGAAAGAAATACTAATTTATTTTAAGCAAAGTCATTTTTACCTCCAATATAGTTTGCAAGAAGGTTTTTGCAACGCTGTTTTAGAAGCCCAATCTATGGGTGTTTTACCTATAGTTTCCAATGCAGAAGGATTGTCAGAAAATGTATTAAACAATAAAACTGGTTGGGTTATAGAAAAGAACAGTCCAAAATTATTGGCTGAGAAAATTGTAGAAGTTATCAACTTACCCGAAAGTAAAAAAGAAAAAATCAGAAAACAAGCCATAGAACGCGTCTTAAAAGAATTCAATATAGAAAAACAACAAAAAGAATTTATAGATTTTTACACCTTATAATGCATTTTATCGATGAATTATGCATAGCCACCGATTTTGTTTAAATATTAGATTATTAATGTTTAAATTTGTAATTATCATAATATTAAAAAATTAAACCCTAAACCCTAAACCCTAAACCCTAAACCCTAAACCCTAAACCCTATTTTTTCTTTTTTTAAAAAAGAAAATACCAATAAATGCTTTTCTCCTTTCTTAAATATCTTCAACCCACCCATTATTTTACACTATCCAATCGTAAAGGTGAATACATATATCCCATAGCCTCTGAAATACCTAAAAACATAATAAAATATTTAAACATAGACACTAATTATAGTTCAAAAACAGCCATAAATTATGATCTTTCATTTCAAGCTATTGAAAAAGGCTTCGTAGGAGATGTAAAAAAAATTGAATTTATTGAAGAGATCCCAATAGTTGATGAATACCGTTTTGTAAAAAAGTATTTCAGTATTTTTTGGTTTGTGTATACTTTTATAATTCGATTAATGACTTTTAACAATCCCTTCAAAGAAATTAATGGTTTTATTAAGTCTTTTAGTGTAACTAAATCAAATATTTCAGTTAATCCCATAAATTATCAAGAATGGAATGTATTTGAATCAAAATTATTAAAAACTAAACCTAAAGTTAGTGTTATCATCCCAACTCTTAATCGTTATGAATATTTAAGAGATGTTTTAAATGATTTAGAAAATCAAGATTATCAAAACTTTGATGTAATTGTTATGGATCAATCTGAGCCATATCAAGACAAATTTTACGATGCATTCGATCTAGATATTAAATTGGAAAATCAAAAAGAAAAAGCACTTTGGTTGGCACGTAACAAAGCTGTTGAATTATCTGATGCTGATTATTTATTATTATTTGATGATGACAGCAGAGTTGATGTTAATTGGATTTCTAACCACTTAAAATGTTTAGATTTTTTCAATGCAGATATTTCCTCAGGTGTATCCATATCTACTGTAGGAGCAAAAATACCTCATAATTATACTTATTTCAAGTACTCCAATCAATTAGATACAGGAAATGTATTAATAAAAAGAAAAGTTTTTAAAGCCATAGGCTTGTTTGATAGACAATATGAGAAACAGAGAATGGGAGATGGTGAATATGGTTTGAGAGCCTATTTATACGGTTTTGTAAATATTTCAAATCCATATTCAAAACGTCTTCACCTAAAGGTTGGTTCAGGAGGACTTAGGCAAATGGGTTCTTGGGATGGTTTTCGTCCCAAAAAATGGTTTTCGCCTAGGCCTATTCCAAGTGTTGTTTATCAATTTAGAAAGTATTATGGTACAAAAATGACAATTTATTCTCTAATTCGTTCCGTACCTCCATCTATCTTAGCTTACAAATATAAAGGCAATAAGAAGTTGATTTTGTTAGCCTATCTATCTCTTTTTTTGATTTGGCCTCTAATACTAATACAAGTCATGCAATCATGGAACAAAGCGAGTTTAAAATTAAAACAAGGAGCACTTATAAAAATAATTAGAACATGAAAAGAATTTTAGTAACTGGAGGAGCTGGTTTTTTAGGCTCTCATTTATGTAAAAAACTATTGGCTGAAAGAAACGAAGTTATTTGTGTTGATAACTTTTATACTGGAAATAAAACTAATATTTTACCATTATTATCTAATCCATATTTCGAAGTAATTAGACACGATATTACATTTCCACTTTATTTAGAGGTTGATGAAATATACAACCTTGCATGTCCAGCGAGTCCCATTCACTATCAAAATGATCCTGTTCAAACAACAAAAACTAGTGTTCATGGGGCAATTAATATGTTAGGTTTAGCAAAAAGACTAGGAATTAAAATTTTACAAGCTTCTACAAGTGAAGTTTATGGAGATCCAGATGTACATCCCCAGAAAGAAAACTACTGGGGTAATGTAAATCCAATTGGAATAAGATCTTGTTATGATGAAGGAAAAAGAGCTGCTGAGACTTTATTTTTTGATTATTTAAGACAACATAAATTAGAAATTAAAGTCATGCGTATCTTTAATACCTACGGACCCAATATGCACCCAAATGACGGTAGAGTTGTTAGTAATTTTATAGTTCAAGCTCTAAATAATATAGATATTACTATATTTGGTGATGGCCAACAAACCAGAAGCTTTTGTTATGTAGATGATTTAATAGAAGGAATGGTCCGCTTTATGAAGACTTCATCTGAAGTCACAGGTCCAATTAATATTGGTAATCCAAATGAATTTTCAATTTTACAGCTTGCAAATAAAGTAATTGAATTAACCAATAGTAAATCTAAAATTACATTCAAATCTTTACCTAAAGATGATCCTTCACAAAGGAAACCAGATATCACAATTGCCAAAAATCAACTAGATTGGAAACCTCATGTACAATTAGAAGAAGGTTTACTCAAGACTATTGAATATTTTAGAAAAATCAATGTATAAATTATATTATCCTAAAGAGCTCTTATTTGAAAATTCTAGATCCTCACTATTTCCATTATTAAAACCTTTTATAAAAGGCCAGGACTATACAGATGAGAAAAGAATAAGTCAATACGGTGTTTCTGAAAAAATATTTTGTTTCGTTAATGATATTCAACAAGCGGAATTTGTTATTATTCCGATGACATGGAACTATTACAGGAAAAATCATTTATTCAAAAAGGTTTCCAGATTTATCAAATCGTATTCAGATAAAACTATAATTTCATATACATCTGGAGATTTTGGTGTCAAAACACCAGAATACTCTAATTTGTTCGTTTTAAGAGAAAATGACTACAGAAGTAAATTATCTGAAAATCATATAGGAATTCCTGTATTTATTGAAGATCCCCAAAAAAAGTATTATTCCTTCTCAGAAGTAACACCTATAATTTATTCAGAAAAACCCATAGTAGGCTTTTGTGGACAGTCCAATTTTACGCTTCGTACTGCCGTTGTTGACATCACTAGAGTTATTTTAAAAAATACACTATACTACATAAATTTAAGAAATGAGTTACCTCAAAAAATTATGTCAAGTAGTTTTCTAAGAGGTAAAATATTACACTTGTTAAAAAAGTCACCTAAAATTATAGATAATTTTATTGAACGAAAAAAATATAGAGCTGGTATAAAAACAAATAAAGACAGAGCAAAGACGACAATGGAGTTTTATGATAATATAAAAAACTCACAATACATACTTTGCGTTCGTGGAGGAGGTAATTTTTCTGTTCGGATTTATGAGACATTGGCAATGGGTCGTATTCCATTATTTGTAAATACAGATTGTTTACTACCCTTAAATATTTATTCAGAATGGAGGGATCATGTTGTTTGGATAGAAAAAGATGATTTATCAAAGATTTCTAATCAACTCTATGATTATAACTCAAAAATGAGCTCTGAAAGAATTAATAAAATAGCAAAAAAAAATAGGAAATTCTGGGAAGAGAAATTAAGCTTAAACGGCTATTTTTATCATTTATTTTTAAAACTCAAAAAGTTTTAACATGCCTGTCCAAAAAAAAATTCTTCTAATAGCATCAGAATTCCCTCCAGAACCGGGCGGTATAGGCAATCATGCTTTTCATCTAGCCAGTTCACTACAAAAAAGAGGTTTTAAGATAGAGGTTATAACGGATCAACGTAAACAGGATATTCAGCAAGAACAAAATTTTGACGCTTCATATGAATTTTTTGTAGAGAGAGTGAGAATCACACGGTTTCGGTTCTTTATGTTTTTAACACGTATTGTTGCTATTTTAAAACATATTCTTAAAAATGAGATTATCATAGCTTCAGGAAAATTCTCCCTATGGTCAGTTGCTTTTTCTTCTTTTTTGTTTAAGAATAAAAAATACATTGCAGTAATTCATGGCACTGAAGTAAACTCAAAGAATCCTTTTTTAAGGAGATTGACAAACTTTTCATTACAAAGGTTTAAGAAAATTATAGCAGTTTCTAATTTTACAAAAAGCTTTGTCGATAAAGAAGTTCAAGTGCCCATTGAGGTCATTCCAAATGGATTTGAGATTGAAGATGATAAGGTTGATGTATTTTCTGATACTGATAAAGGGTACCCAAAGTTGATTACGGTTGGAAATGTAACTAAAAGAAAAGGGCAACTAAATGTGATTAAAGCATTGCCTACATTGATAAAATCATATCCATCTATTAGGTATCGTATTGTTGGGACTCCTACCGAAAAAAAATTGTTCATGGAAGTAGCACATAAGTTAAACGTAGAAAAAAACATCATATTTTATGGAATTGTATCACAAAATAAAAAACAACAACTTTTAAAAACAAGTGACATATTTGTGATGTTGAGTGAAAACTTAAAGAATGGTGATGTAGAAGGTTTTGGTATTGCCTTATTAGAAGCAAATGCTCTAGGCATCCCTTCTATTGGCGCAAGTAAATGTGGTATTGAAGATGCAATTGACAACTATGGTTCTGGGATAGTAGTGGATAATAACAATCCGAAAGCTATTAATAATGCTGTTCAAATGATATTGAATTCTTATCCCGACTATTCTAATAATGCAATCTCCTGGTCTCATAATTTTACATGGGATAAAATTATTAATCAATATATAAAGGTATTAAATAGTTGAAACTAGCAATCATATCACATACCGAACACTATTTAAGTGAAAACAATACAATTGTGGGTTGGGGACCTACGATAAAAGAGCTAAACTGCTTAGCGCAAATTTGTGATGTGATTTATCATATTGCTCCATTGCATAACTGCAAATCTCCAGGAAGTGCTTTACCTTACATTTCTAATAAAATTATTTTTGTTCCGATTTATGCTTCGGGTGGGGCTGGATTTAAAAAAATGTCGATCCTATTTAGAGCACCCATAAACCTCTATAAAATATATAAAACCATAAAAAAAGTTGATAAAGTACAGTTTAGAGCACCTACCGGTATGGGTATATATGTTTTGCCTTTTTTGAGGTTATTTTACAATTCGAAATATTGGATAAAATATGCTGGAAATTGGAAAGATGAAAAAATGCCATTTGGAAATAAACTTCAAAAGAAATGGTTGCAAAATTTCACATCAAAAAACACTAAAATTACTGTAAATGGTTTCTGGATAAATGAGAGAAACAATATAATTCCTTTTGAAAATCCTTGTTTAGATAAAAATGACAGAAGGCTTGGTTATAATTTACTAGTTGCTAAGAAATTAAAAAAAACAGTAGAGTTTTGTTTTGTTGGAGCATTAAACAAACATAAAGGTGTGGATAAAATTTTAAAGGCAATAAATGAGTTAAATTTTAAAAATAATATAACGTTACATTTTGTTGGAGATGGATCTGATAGATTTGAGTTTGAGAAAACTGCTAAATATATTAACACCACTATTATTTTTCATGGGTTTTTAGAAAAGGATGCAATCAGTTCAATTTATTCCAAATGTGATTTTATCATTCTTCCATCTAAGAGTGAGGGTTTTCCTAAAGTTATTGGAGAAGCCATGAATTATGGATGTATACCTATTGTTTCTGATGTTTCCTGTATATCACAATATATACAAAATGGTGTAAATGGATTTCTGATAAAACCCATAACATCTAAAGAAATTATAAAAAAAATACAATTAGCCATCAAATTAAATGGCAATGAAAAAGAAAAAATAAAAAAAAATAATTATGAATTGGCAGAGAAATTCACATATGAGTATTATAATCATCGAATTAAAAATGAAATATTTGAAATTAAGAAATAAATGATTTGATAAAGTTTATTTTAAATAATAAATTAACATTTATAGCGGTACATATTCTTTTAGGATATGGATCATCTTTATTAAGAGGATCTAATATTTTAAAAATAGTATGGGTGTTAATTATTGGGGTTTTTATTATAAATATCATTTTTAAAAACAATAGAAATGAAGAGGCCTTCATATTTGCTGCTTATATAAGTGCTGCAGAAGTATTTATTAGAATGTCAAAGGCTGTAATATTATATGAGACAGGGAAGTATAGTGTTATCTTATTTTTAATTATAGGTGTTTTTGTTGGTAAATTCAAACAAAAGTTCTCTGTTACTTTAGCTTTTTATCTACTCCTTTTACTGTTAGGAATAGCTTTTACTAGAGTTCCTGAGGGAGAATACATAAGAAAAGCCATTGCCTTTAATTTAAGCGGCCCTTTTGTTTTAGGGATTGCAGGATTATATTTTTACAAGAGAAATATTACAAAAGAAAATTTGATGAATGCATTATTTTTTATGTTACTCCCTCTATTTTCAATGGTAACCTATCTCTATTTTAAAACTCCTGATTTAAGAGAAATTGTTTTTGCTAGTGCAGCTAATTATGAAACTTCAGGAGGTTTTGGTCCTAATCAGGTGTCAACTATTCTAGGCTTAGGAATTTTTATAATTTCAGTATTTATTTTATCAAATAAACGATTTACAGGCTATTTATTTCTAGATGTATTTGTTTTACTCTATTTTGTATACAGAGCTTTGTTAACTTTTTCTAGAGGGGGTTTAATCACAGGAATTGTAGCTATTATTTCTTTTATTGTTTTTTATTCACTATTCAAAAAATTGTCATTAGGAACATTTATTTCCTACGCTGGATTAACAGCAGTTTTTATTGTTAGTATTTGGCTCTATACTTCTAACATTACAGGGGGTATGTTAGATAACAGGTATGCTGGAAAAAATGCCAAAGGAGTTCAAAAGAAGGATATCACTTCTGGAAGAGGAGCTATTTTAAATGAGCAAATAGCCAGTTTTGTAGAAAATCCTTTAGGTATAGGTGTAGGAAACGGAAAATACAAAAGACAAGGAGCTATAGGTCAAGTAACAGCAGCCTCTCACAATGAAGTGGGTAGGTTATTAGAAGAACATGGGATTATTGGCTTTATCATATTATTACTGCTGCTAGGTCTTCCTTTACTCAATTTTTGGAACGGGGACAATTATAATAGAGCTTTTACAACTGCTTTTTATTTTTTTTGGTTTTTAACCATCAATCATTCTGCCATGCGGATTGCTTTCCCAGGTTTTATCTATGGGTTAAGTTTAATAAATATTACACATGAAAAAGAGTAATATTTTATACATAGGTAATAACTTAGTTGAAAAAACAAATTATGCTACCTCTATGGATATTTTGAGTAGTTTGTTGAAAATAGAGGGGTTTACAATTTATAAGAGCTCTTCAACATCTAACAAAATACTGAGGTTGTTTGAGATGTGTTTTGCCGTTCTTCACTACAGGACTAAAGTTAATTATGTACTAATAGATACTTATAGTACATCCAGCTTTTATTATACCTTATTAACTTCTCAGTTGTGCAGACTGTTTAGATTAAAATATTTACCCATCCTTCACGGTGGAAATTTACCACATCGTTTATATCATAATCCAACATTATCATCACTCATTTTTAATAACTCATTTCAAAATATAGCTCCTTCAGGTTATTTGAAATATGAATTTGAAGTAAAAGGATATACAACACTATTAATTCCAAATGTAATTCCCATAACTAAATATAATTTTAAGAATAGACAGAAATTACAACCTAAATTGTTATATGTAAGATCATTCGCTAAAATATATAACCCTACTTTGGCTATCGAGGTTTTAAAAGAGTTGAAGGGAAAATATCCAGAAGCAACTCTATGTATGATAGGTCCAGATAAAGATGGAACATTAAAAGAAGTTCAGCAACTTATTGATACATATGACTTACAAGACAGTGTTGAAATCACTGGTGTGCTGTCTAAAGAGGAGTGGCACAAAAAATCTGAAGATTTTGATATATTCATTAATACTACTAATGTAGACAATACACCGATAAGCGTAATTGAGGCAATGGCCTTGGGTTTACCAGTAGTTTCGACAAATGTAGGCGGATTGCCTTATTTAATAGATGATAATAAAGATGGGGTATTGGTAGATAAAGAACAACCAATACTGATGGCAAAAAAAATTGTTGAAATAATAGAAGAAAATAAAAGTTCATTTGCAAAAATGGCTAGAAGTAAGGTAGAAAATTTTGATTGGAGCGTAGTGAGAAAACAATGGTTAAAATTATTAAAGAATCATGAATAATTTTTTATTAGAAAAAATAGCTTTACCATTAGGGGATTTAATCCTTAAAACTAACTTTATAAAAAATTTAAATTTTTGGAGAAGTTTTGATAGTTTATCTGAATTAGAATTAATAAACTATCAAGAGAAACAATTAAAAAATCAACTTTTGTATGCTCAAAAATATGTATCAAAATACAAAGGGATTAAAATCGATTTAAATAAAAAAGCGAATGAAATTATTAAATCATTTCCAATTTTAACCAAAGATGATTTAAGATCAAATCCAAAATTTTTACAAATAAACAATAACCAGCATGTATCAAGAATATATAGTAGTGGTTCTACAGGAGTTAGTACATGGGTTTCTATGAATAAATCAGATTTAATGTCTATACAATCACTTTCAATTCATTTGTGGGAATTATGTGGATATAAAATAGGAAATACAATTCTACAAACTGGTATTTCACCTAAGAGATCAAGATTAAAAAAAATGAAAGATCTTTTTTTTGGAGTACATTATGTCTCTGCTTTTACCCTTACTAAAGATGATCTTAAAAAGATTTGTTCCAGACTGTCAAGAAATAACAAATATACCTTAGTGGGGTATCCTTCTTCTCTTAATATCATTGCTGAATATATAATTGAAAATAATATTAATTTAAAATTAATGACAATCATAGGTTTAGGGGATAAATTATTTGACCACTATAAGAAAAATATAGAAAAAGCTTTTGGGTGTAAAATTCATGAAACATACGGTTCATCAGAAGGTTTTCAAATAGGCTTTCAGGCTGATTTAGATTATATGTATCTGTATACACCACAAGTTTATGTGGAACTACTAGATGATAAAAACAATCCAGTAAAAGAGGGTGAAATAGGAAATGTAGTTGTAACCAGATTAGACAATAAACATATGCCCCTAATTCGCTATAAATTGGGTGATTTAGCAATCGTGTTACCAAAAGAGAAATATCCAATAAATAGAAAGTTTAACTTTCCACTAATAGAAAAAGTAATTGGCAGAAATACAGATGTTGTTATTTTACCTGATAATAGAAAATTAATAGTACATTCTTTTACTGGTATTTTTGAATACATTCCTGAGATAAAGCAATTTAAAATAATTCAAAAAAATAGAAAAAGTATGACAGTACAATTTATCCCAGATGATAATTTCACAAAAGAAGTTTTAAAGAATTGTAAGCTAAAACTTCAAAAAATTATAAATAACAATAATTTTAAAATATTTTTTGAGGAAGTTTCTGTAATTGAAGGGAAAAGATCTGGTAAACCTCAGATAATTGAATCTTATATTACTTAAATTAAACATAAATGAATTTACCCCTTGTTTCAATAATTACACCCTCCTATAATTCTTCAAAATATATTGAAGAAACCATAGCTAGTGTTCAATCTCAGACCCATAGCCACTGGGAGATGTTAATTACTGATGACGGATCAACTGATCATTCTTTAGAAATAATAAAAGAAATATCAAATAATGATCCTAGAGTTAAATACTTTTCAATTAATAATTCAGGCCCAGCTATTGCAAGAAATAATTCAATCAAATATGCTGAAGGTAAATATTTAGCTTTTTTGGATAGTGATGATTTATGGATGCCAAATTTTTTGACTAAATCAATCAAATTTGTTTCTAATTCTGAAGGTTTTGTCTTTTCATCCTATAAAAGATGTAATGAAATTACTCTAAAAGAACAGTATAAAGATTTTATTGTTCCAAACAAAGTTACTTATATGGATATTTTGAAAACAAATTCTATAAGCTGTTTAACTGCCTTTGTAGATATAGAAAAGTTAGGAAAAGAGTATATGCCAGAGGTAATGTATAGACAAGATATGGGGCTATGGTTGAAATATTTAAAAAAAATTAAATATGCAAAAGGCATCAGAGAAACTTTGGCTATTTATAGAATAAGAAATAATTCTCATTCAAGAAATAAAAAAAAGTTGTTAAAACCACAATGGCTTTTTTACAGAAAAGTAGAGAATTTAAATATTTTAATTTCTACATATCTAATGATTGTTTGGGCTTACAGAGGATTAAAAAAATACAGTTAATTACTCATAAATAATAAAAAAACCATATATTTGAAATAACATATTATTTTCCCCTTAATAACCTTAATTCCCTAGTTAACGTTATGAATAATAACTCATCGTATATTGATATATCCGAGAGGAAGCTACTTTTGCGACTTCTTGATATCA
>Ga0213868_10001360_pt1 | contig 23483 bp, 19 predicted proteins | sample PICome_9_FD_160087 | JGI IMG/M metagenome (GOLD analysis project Ga0213868, IMG submission 160087) | Coastal seawater microbial communities near Pivers Island, North Carolina, United States - PICO127 | ecosystem: Environmental > Aquatic > Marine > Coastal | place: USA: North Carolina... | reverse complement strand
GCGTTCCATATCGTCCTTGGTCAGGCCATCCCCATCGGTGCCCGCGACTTTGTCCTGCAAGTCCTTGGGCAGCTTTTCGGCCAGAAAGGTGCGGACTTCTTCGCGGAATGCTTTTTCTTCGTCTGAATAGCTCAGGTCCATTTTGTCGTTCCTCAATAGATTTCGAAAAGGCCGGCAGCGCCCATGCCGCCACCGATACACATTGTTACCACGCCCAGTTTGGCACCGCGGCGCTTGCCCTCCAGCAGCAGGTGACCCGTGCAGCGCGCGCCGGTCATGCCAAAGGGGTGGCCAATCGCGATCGAGCCGCCATTGACGTTATATTTCTCGGGATCAATGCCCAGGGTGTCGCGTGAATACAGGCACTGCGAGGCGAAAGCTTCGTTCAGTTCCCACAGGTCGATGTCATCCACGGTCAGGCCGTGGCGTTTCAACAGGCGCGGCACGGCATAGACCGGGCCGATGCCCATCTCGTCGGGCTCGCAGCCCGCCACGGCGAACCCCTTGAAGGCCCCCAGCGGGTTGAGGCCCTGTTTCTCGGCTTCCTTGCTGTCCATCACGACCACGGCGGCGGCACCATCAGACAGCTGGCTGGCGTTCCCTGCGGTGACAAATCCGCCTTCGCGCACGGGCTGCAGACCCGACAGGCCTTCCATGGTGGTGCCGGGGCGGTTGCATTCATCCTTGTCGACGGTGACCTCGTGATAGGTGACTTCGCCGGTCTCTTTGTTCTGCATGCCCATGGTGGTTTGCATCGGCACGATTTCATCGGCGAATTTTCCCGCCTGCTGGGCCTCGTGGATCAGGCGCTGGCTGCGCAGGCCGAATTCGTCCTGATATTCGCGGCTCAGGCCATAGCGTTCGGCAACGATATCGGCGGTTTCGATCATCGTCATGTAGATGGCGGGCTTGTGCTCTTCCAACCAGGCGTCCTTGACGGTCTTGGAATGGGGCGCAACCATCGAGATGCTTTCCACGCCACCAGCCACCATCGGGCCTGCACCTTCCTGGCAGATGGCATTGGCGGCCATGGCAATGGATTGCAAACCAGAGGAACAGAAGCGGTTGACCGTGACGCCAGAGGCGGTGATCGGCAGGCCTGCGCGCAGGGCAATCTGGCGGGCGATGTTGCCGCCGGTGGCACCCTCGGGCGTGGCGCAGCCCATGATCACATCTTCGACCTGCGCGGGGTCAATACCGGCCCGCTCCACCGCATGAGAGACCACATGCCCCCCCATGGTCGCGCCATGGGTCATGTTCAAAGACCCCCGGAATGATTTCGCCAGCCCGGTGCGGGCGGTTGAGACGATGACAGCTTGTTTCATTTTGCGGCGTCCTTGTTCAGATCATCAAATGTGCGGCCCTCGGCCACCAGTGTTTTCAACAAAGGGGCGGGCTGCCAGAACCAGGCGTCCTCGGCGGCATAGCTTTCAATGTCGGACAACACAGAAGGCAGTCCCACAATATCAGCCCATTTCATGGGTCCCCCCCAATAGCGCGGAAAGCCATAGCCAAAGAGCAGCGTCATATCGACGTCCAGCGGACGGCGTGCGATGCCTTCGCCTACAACTTTTGCGGCTTCGTTTACCATGGCACACATGTAGCGGCGCACAATCTCTTCGTCCGTAAAGGGACGTGGCGTAATTCCCAGACTCTCCTGCTCTGCGGCAATCAGTCCCGCAATTTTGGGGTTGGGCGTACCGCCGCGTTTGCCTGCTTCATAGACATAATATCCCTCGCCGGTCTTCTGGCCAAAGTGGCCCTCTTCGCAGAGCCGGTCGATATAGGTGGGCACCCGTTCATCCGGGTGACGATGGGGCGCTTTGCGTTTGCGCGTCATCCACCCGATATCCAGACCGGCCAGATCAGCGACCGCAAAGGGCCCCATGGCAAAGCCGAAATCCACCAGCGCCTTGTCGATCTGATAAGGGGTCGCCCCGTCCAGCACCATATGATCCGCAGCCGTGCGATAGGTGGCCAGAATGCGGTTGCCGATAAACCCGTCACAGACACCTGCGCGCACGCTGATCTTGCCCAGCGCCTTGCCTAGCGCAAAGCCGGTGGCAACCACATCGGGCGCGGTTTCATCGGCCACGACCACTTCGAGCAGTTTCATCACATGCGCCGGAGAGAAGAAATGCAGACCGATGACATCGGCGGGCCGCGACGTGGAAGAAGCGATCTCGTTCACATCCAGATAGGAGGTGTTTGTCGCAAGGATGCAACCGGGTTTGCAGACTGCATCCAGCTTGCCAAAGACCTCGCGTTTGACCGACATCTCTTCGAACACCGCTTCGACCACCAGATCAACATCGCTGAGGCTGTCATAGCTGGTGGAAACGCGCAGCGCCTGGGTGGTCAGCGCGTCAAATTTGTCCTGGCTGATCTTGCCCCGTTTCAGCGCCCCTTGCAGGTTCCCCGAGATGCGGGCGTGGGCGGCATCTGCGGCCTCTTGCTTCATCTCGATCAGCACCACGTCAAAACCCGACAGCAGCGCCGCAGTGGCGATGCCCGCACCCATCGTCCCGCCGCCGATGACCCCGATCGCGGACAGCGGGCGCGGCGCGATGCCCTTGAGTTCGGGCAGAGAGCTGACGGCACGTTCGGAAAAGAACGCATGGATCATGCCTTGGCGCTGGTCGGTCTGCATCAGGTCCATGAACATCTTGCGCTCGGCCATCAGCCCCTCGTGAAAGGGCAGCTCGACCGAGGCCTGCACCGCGCGCACGGCCTGGGCCGGACTGATCTGGCCACGGCCTTTCTTCAGCACGGCCTCATAGGTGGCATCCCAGTCAAGGGCGGCAGGCGGGGCCATTTCGCTGACCGGGCGGCGTGGGGCACCGCTGTCCAACAGCGCGCGGGCATAGGCAAGGCCGACCGCCTCGGGATCGCCCTCTTCGACCTTGTCGATGATGCCCAGCGCAAGCGCCTCGGCGGCTTTGATCTGGCGGCCAGAGCTGATCACCTCGATCGCCTTCTCGGCACCGATCATGCGCGGCAGGCGTTGCGATCCACCGGCACCGGGCAACAGGCCCAGATGCACTTCGGGCAATCCCACGATGGCTGTGGGTTGGGCCAGGCGGTAATGTGCGCCCAGCGCCACTTCCAGCCCCCCGCCCAGGGATGCGCCATGCATCGACGCCACGACCAATAACGGCGATGCCTCGATCCGGTTGCAGACGTCCGGCAGATAGGGCTCAACGGGCGGTTTGCCGAATTCCTTGATGTCGGCACCTGCGATAAAACCACGGCCTTCGCCCACGATCAGCGCGGCCCGGACGCCCTCGTCTGCTTCGGCCCGCGCGAGGGTCTCAAGCAACCCGCGACGCACGTCCAAGGACAGCGCATTGACAGGTGGGTTCTGAATGCGCAGCACGGCGATATCCCCGTGACGGCTGTAGGCTACTTTATCGCTCATGGTCTTCTCCTTGGTATTTTATCCGCGCCGGGTCAGGGCTGGGGGGTTGCCGGTACGCCGCTCAAGCGCGCGCACCGCGTCCCGCAGGGCCGGACCCACATCATTCAACATTCGCGCATCCGGCAGATCACTGGGCAATGCACCGCAGGTAAAGGCAACAGATTCGCCGAACTCAGAGGCAAAATAGGGCACGCTGACCGCATTCACCGTACGCGCATAGCGTGTGGGTTGCGGCGCAATGACAAAGCCTTTGCCGATCAATTGATCATAGCCGTCGCGACGAAACCCCACCATGTCATCCGCGCTGTCGAGCGTGTCGAATTTTTCCTGCGCCATTGTGGCCAGAACCGCCTGACCAGACGAGGATCCGAACATCGGAATGCGGTGCCCCGGTTCCAACCAGATGGTGGCAGCACCCTGGGGGCGCCATGTCTTGACCAGCAGCATGCGTTCGCCGTCGCGCACGGCGATCAGCGTCAGGGTGCCCGTGGCATCGGCCAGTTTCTGCATCATCTCCGACGCCAGCTCGACAAAGCCGATGGACAAGGACGAGACAGAGCCCATCGCCACAGCGGCAGGGCCGAGCCGAAAGCGTTCATTGCGCCCGGCATGGCTGAGATATCCCAATTCGCACAAAGTGTAGGTCAGCCGCGAGATCGTCGGCTTGGGCAGGCCTGTGCGCTCTGCGATCTCTGCATGGGTCAGGCCATTGTCACTGGCCCGAAAGGCGCGCAGCACAGCCAGTCCGCGCGCAAGCGTGTTGGCAAATTTCCGGTCTGTCGTCTGATCGTTCATCGCACAACCATATCCATTGCCCTGTTTTTCGAATGCCCTGTTTCGAACGCCTGCCTTGAGGGTTGTTTTACATAGCGAAACATCGTTTCTCTTTTGCACGCGAAACGTACTGAGGCACCCTGCAAAGCGCAAGTGAAACATCGGCCGCCAAACAGGGTGTTTGACTAACCTTATGCTTCGGAACCGGTTTTTATGGTTTGCGGTAAATGAAACACCGTGAAGGAACGGCCCCTTCGGGCAATTCAACTTCTTCCAGCGCGTCAAAATACATCCGGTCGCTTGAGACCATCAGCCCCCCCTGGGCCAACAAAGGCTCAACCAGGGGCGATACGGCGCGGGCAAAGGCATCGTTCTTTTCCAGGTTGTGCCCGCCAAGATCCGCATGGATCAAGGACGCCGTCGGACCAAAACGCGCCAGTGCTGCAGGCAGGGTGTCATGGACATCGCCCAGGATCAGCATGTCATCTGGTGGAGTGCTGTCGGGATGCGATGCCACCGCGCGTTCAAAAACATAGACGTCGCGCCCCGGCATGTTTTCAACCATGTGATGGTAGGTGCGGCCATTGCCCAGACCCAATTCAAAGACAGGCCCCGGCATCGCGGCCGTCGCCTGAGCCGCGAAATTCAGGCAGGCGCGCTGTGAAACCATACGGTTGATGAATACATCCAGTCTGCTCATGGCAACTTCCTTTTGAGTTTCACGGCAGGCCAACCCGCCCCGCCGTATCAGATCTAAACCAGATAGAACGCAAAATGCCAGAGAGATCACTGGACCATGGGCGGCAAATCGGTTTCACTCCGAATCTAAAGTATTTTTTATTGTTCGACAGGATTTCAATGGCCTCTTTGCTGGAAGTAGACGCGCTTACGATTGGATTCGGCAACGCACCACCTGTTGTAAAAGACGTCAGTTTTTCAGTCCATGCCGGTGAAACGCTGGCCCTTGTCGGGGAAAGCGGTTCAGGCAAGACATTGACCTGCCGCAGTGTCCTGCGCATCTTGCCTGAGGCGGCGCAATTGCGCAGCGGCAGCGTGACCTTTGCAGGACAGGACGGCACGGTGGATCTGCTCAAGGCACCCGAGCGGCAGATGCGGGCGATCCGGGGCGACCGGATTTCGATGATCTTTCAGGAACCGATGCGGTCGCTTTCCCCCTTGCACCGGCTGGGCAATCAAGTGGTCGAGGTGCTGCATCTGCACCGCGATATCGGCAAGGCAGAGGCCAAGCGCCGGGTGCTGGAACAATTCGAGAAAGTCGGTTTTGCAGATGCCGAACGGGCATGGAGCAGCTATCCCTTCGAGATGTCGGGGGGCATGCGCCAAAGGGCGATGATCGCCATGGCCATGGTCGCACAGCCTGCATTGCTGATTGCCGACGAACCGACGACAGCGCTGGATGTGACCACGCAGGCGCAGGTTCTGGGGCTGATCAACGCGCTGCAAAAAGAGACCGGCATGGCCGTGATCCTGGTGACCCATGATCTGGGTGTCGTGGCCAACATGGCGCAGCATGTCGTTGTCATGAACAAAGGCCGCGTCATGGAGGCCGGCCGGGCCGAGGATGTTCTGGGCAGACCCGCGCATGGCTATACCGCAAAACTGTTTGCTGCCGCGCCGATGATACCGACCGTGGCCACACCGGCACGGGCCGTGAACCACGATGATGTCATTCTTGACCTCAAGAACGTGACCAAGAGTTTCACCATGCGGGCCGGTGGCTGGAGCAAGCCCAAGATCATCACCGCTTGCCGCGATGTGAACCTGAAGGTGGCGCGCGGCAAGACCACGGCCGTGGTCGGTGAAAGCGGATCGGGCAAGACCACATGCGCGCGTGTGGCGCTGGGGGCAGAACGGCCCGACGCGGGCGGCGAAGTGTTGTTTCGCCCTCTGGCCAATGAACCCGCCCTGCCCGTCCACGCCATGACATCGTCCCAGCGCACCGCCTTTCAGCGTCAGGCGCAGATGGTGTTTCAGGACCCCTATTCATCGCTCAGCCCGCGCATGCGGGTGATGGAGGCGCTGACAGAGCCGATGGAAATTCACGGCATCGGCAACCGCAGTGACCGCAAGGACAAGGCTGCCGAAATGCTGCGCTGGGTCGGATTGGACCCTGATATGCTGCGGCGCTATCCGCATGCCTTTTCGGGTGGGCAGCGCCAGCGCCTGTCCATTGCCCGCGCCCTGACCCTTGATCCCAAGTTGCTGATCTGTGACGAACCAACCTCGGCGCTGGATGTATCGGTACAGGATCAGATCCTGTCCCTGCTTGAAGATATCCGCGACCGGGCCAAGCTGAGCTATCTGTTCATCAGTCATGATCTGGCCGTGGTCGCGCGGATCGCAGATGAAGTTGCGGTGATGCGCGCGGGCGTGATCGTGGAACAGGCCCCTCCCGATACGCTGTTCTATAACCCACAGCATCCCTATACCAAGGCGCTGATCGCCGCCCAGCCAGAACCGGATCTGACCCGCCCCATTGACCTTGATCTGGTCGCCAAAGGTGCAGGCTCTCCGACCACCTGGCCAGAAATGTTCAGATTTGAAGGCAACACGGCCCCCGCGTTGCGGGAGTTGGCCCCAGGCCATATGGTAAGATGTCATGCGTAAACTGATTGCCCTCGTCGCCGTGCTTGCAGGCCACATCTTTCTGGCGGGTCCCGTGCTGGCCGAACCCGTTCTCAAGGAAACAACCTTTTGGTCGATGGAAGTCCAGCAAGGCAACCTGCCCCCGATCCACGAACGCCTACCCAGCACGCCGCTGGTGGTCGATCTTGAGGCCAAAGGCAGGACATTCGGCACCCCCGGCGGCACCCTGCGGACCCTGGTCACCCGGTCCAAGGACGTGCGTCAGATGGTCGTCTACGGCTATGCCCGTCTGGTTGGCTATGACCCGAATTACGAATTATACCCCGACATTCTGCGCGACGTCGAAGTGATCGACGACCGCAAGTTTATCCTGCACCTGCGCCCAGGCCACCGCTGGTCGGACGGCGCGCCCTTTACCTCCGCCGATTTTCGCTATTGGTGGGAGCAAGTCGTCGGAAACCGCGAGATTACCCCCTCCGGCCCGCCAGAGTTCATGATCGTTGACGGTAAACTGGGCACGGTTGCCTTTCCAGACGACCACACGGTCGTGTTCGAATGGCAAGACCCAAATCCAGAGTTCCTGCCGCTGCTGGCGCAGGCCTCTCCGCCCTTTATCTACCGGCCTGCCCATTATCTCAAACAATTCCATGTGGATTTTGCCGATCCCGATGATCTGGCCGAGGAAGTCCGTTCCGCCCGGGTAAAAAGCTGGGCCGCGCTGCACAACAAGCGTGATAACATGTACCAGTTCGACAATCCCGATCTGCCCACGTTGCAGCCCTGGATCAATGCCAGCAACCGCACGTCGCGACAGCTTTTTGTGCGCAATCCCTATTATCACCGCATCGACGCACGCGGCTTTCAACTGCCCTATATCGACGTGGTCAACATGACGGTGGTTGGCGGCGGTCTGGTCGCCGCCAAGGCAAACGCAGGCGAAGTCGATCTGCAGGCACGCGGATTGTCGTTTCCCGATATTGCGATCCTGAAAAAAGGCGAACAGGACGGCGGCAATTACCGCACCCTTGTTTGGGGCAGCGGGGTGGCAAACCAGATAGCGATCTATCCCAACCTGAATTTCCGCGACCCAGTCTGGCGCGAGGTGATGCGCGACGTGCGGTTCCGCCGGGCGCTGAGCATGGGCATTGACCGCCGCATGATCAACCGCGCGCTTTACTTTGGCCTTGCCCATGAAGGCGGGGTTACCGCGCTGTCCTCCAGCCCGCTTTACAAGGAAGAGGACCTGCTGTTGTGGTCACAGATGGACCTGAAAGCGGCAAATGCCTTGCTGGACGAAATGGGGCTGACAGAACGCACCCCTTCGGGCCTGCGCAAATTGCCCGATGGCCGACCCATGGAATTCGTGATCGAAACCGCAGGCGAACGCCAGGAGGTTGAGAACGCACTGGCCATTGTCACCGATACTTGGCGCGATCTGGGCGTGCGGTTGATCATGCGCCCGCTGGACCGCGACATCCTGCGCAACCGGGTCTATGCAGGCGTCACCATGGCCGCGATCTGGTACGGCTGGGACAATGGGCTTCCCACGGCGGGCACATCGCCCAAATACCTGGCCCCAACCAATCAGGAATATTTTTCCTGGCCCATGTGGGGGCAATATTACGTGACCGGCGGCAAGGCCGGAGAGCCGCCCGATCTGGAGCCCGCCAAGCAATTGCTGGAGCTGGCAAAGGCCTGGGGCCACACCACGGACCGGGCCGAACGGACGGCCATCTGGCACGCGATGCTGGACATCCATGCCGATCAGCAGTTTGCCATCGGCATTCTGGCCGAGGCACCGCAGCCTGTCGTCGTGGCAAGGAACTTGCGCAACGTGCCCGAAAAGGGCATCTGGGCCTATGATCCGGGCGCACATTTCGGCGTTCACCGCATAGATGAATTTTATTTTGATGACGCGTTTGAGCAGGTGACCCAATGATGCTGTTGCGCTTTGCGGTCTTTAGACTGCTCTCGATGCTGCTGACCCTCTGGGTCGTGTCGATCCTGGTATTTATCATCATCAACCTACCGCCCGGCGACTTTTTGTCGAACCAGATCGCAGAACTGCGCGCGACCGGTCAGGCCGAAGGCGTCGCCAAGGCGGAATTCCTGCGCCAGGAATATGCGCTGGATCGCCCCTTGTGGGAGCAATATTTCATCTGGGTCGGCATGATGCCCGGGCCAAACGGCTTTTCAGGCCTTTTGCAGGGCGACTTTGGCTGGTCATTCGAATTTGACCGCCCCGTTGGCGAAATCGTCGGCGATGCGCTGTGGCTGACGGTCCTGGTCAATCTGGCCGCGGTGCTTTTCGTTTATGCGGTGGCCTTGCCGCTGGGCATTCTGGCGGCGGCCAAATCCGAAACCTGGGTCGATTATACCGCAGGCTTCGTGGGCTACCTGGGCCTTGCCACGCCAAACTTCCTGCTGGCGCTGATGCTGTTTTATTATGGCAACAAATATTTTGACCTGCCCATCGGCGGCCTGATGGGCCCCCAATATGAGGGGGAACCGATGTCATGGGACAAGGTGAAATCGATCCTGCTGCACCTGATCGTTCCCACATTCGTGATCGGCACCTCGGGGGCGGCCGCGATGATGCAACGGCTGCGTGCCAATATGCTGGATGAACTCTCCAAACCCTATGTTGAGACGGCAAAGGCAAAAGGCATGGCCCCGGTGCGGATGCTGTCCAAATATCCGCTGCGCATGGCATTCAACCCCTTCGTAGCCGATATCGGCAATCTGCTGCCTGCCATGGTCTCCGGCTCCGTTCTGGTGTCGGTGGTCTTGGGGCTGCAAACGATCGGACCCTCCTTGCTGACCGCGCTCAAGTCGCAGGACCAGTTCCTGGCGGCCTTCGTGTTGATGTTCGTGGCACTGCTGACGCTGATTGGCACGATGATTTCAGATTTGCTGCTGGTCTTGCTTGATCCGCGCATCCGGTACGGGGATCGCGGCTGATGACCAGACCACATAATGAACATTTCGTAGACGCTGAACCCTGGACAGATGACGCCAACATCAGCGCGCCCGAACGCTCTGAGATGGATGCGCCTGCATGGCTGCTGACATGGCGCAAATTCCGGCGTCACAAACTGGCGCTGATCTCGGGCATCTTCCTGCTGACCTGCTATCTGCTCCTGCCGGTCGCGGGTTTCATCGCCCCCTATACCGCAAATGAGCGCAGCGCAGATTATCTCTATGCCCCGCCACAAAGCATCAATCTGTGGCACGAGGGCGAATTTGTCGGGCCTTACGTCTATCCCATCCTGGCAGAGGCCGATCTGGTCAATTTCCGCTGGACCTATACCACGGATGAAACAAAACCGATGCCGCTTGAGTTCTTTTGCGAAGGCGAGACCTACCGCCTCTTTGGTCTGATCCCGTCTGACACCCATCTGTTCTGTGCCCCCCAGGGTGCCACCGTGTTCATCTGGGGCTCGGACCGGCTGGGCCGCGACGTGTTCAGCCGCATCCTCTATGGCGCACAGCTTTCGCTGACTGTCGGTCTGATCGGCATCACGGTGTCGTTCCTGCTGGGCATCACCTTCGGTGCGATGGCGGGCTATTTCGGCGGTCGCACGGACTGGATCATCAACCGCGCGATCGAAATCCTGCGCTCCCTGCCAGAGCTGCCCTTATGGCTTGCCCTGTCGGCTGCTGTCCCCTCCAATTGGGGACCGGTCGCGGTGTTCTTTATCATCTCGATCATTCTGGGCATTCTGGACTGGCCCGGACTGGCCCGTGCGGTCCGCTCAAAATTCCTGTCCTTGCGCGAAGAGGAATATGTCAAAGCCGCCGAAATGATGGGGGCCAAGCCGGCCCGGGTGATCCGCCGGCACCTGTTGCCGAACTTCATGTCGCATCTGATTGCCAGCGCGACCCTGTCCATTCCTTCCATGATCCTGGGCGAAACCGCCCTCAGCTTTCTCGGCCTTGGCCTGCGCGCGCCTGCGGTCAGCTGGGGCGTGATGCTGAACGACGCACAGAACCTGGCCAGCATCGAAATCTACTGGTGGACCGCCATCCCAATGCTGCCCATCATCGTCGTGGTTCTGGCCTTCAACTTCCTGGGCGACGGCCTGCGCGCCTCACTGGACCCCTACAAAGGCTAGACAGCTGGGGGGAGAGGCTCACACCGACACCCCCCTCTTTTTGGCCCCAAATACCTCGGAGGTCCGGAGGCAGAGCCTCCGAAGAGCAGCCCCTTGCCCCCCGCGATCCGGCCGCGTTTCTGGCAAGACACAAACCCCATTCCGCTGCCTGAGACAAGATTCATCCAGCCAAGGGCCAGGTACCGCACCAACTATTCCAAGAAACGCCTCAGCGGTCGTCGCCGCCCCCGTTCTCGGTGCCCCCCTCCAGCAGGTCCTCTTCAATTGAAGCCTGCGCGGCTGCGGTCACCGTTTTCTTTTGCTCTTTGGTCAGATCATCGACCTTGCCATCCGCCAGCCGGACAGTGACCTCGCGGTGGGCAAACTTGATGCCCTCCTGCTCGAACAGGATGCGGATTTCCTCATAGACCTTCTTGCGGATCACCCATTGATCACCGGGCTTGGTCATGAACTTGACGCGGATGATCATGGCGCTGTCTTGCATCTCGATGACACCTTGCGATTTCAACGGCTGGATAAAGTCGGGGCCGATCACCGGATCCTCCAGCAGCCGCTGACCCAGCTTCTTGATCAGCTTGCGCACCTTTTCCACATCCGTGTCATAGGTCACGCGCAGGGGCAGCTTCATCATCACCCAATCGCGCGAATAATTTGTCATGACCTGCAGTTCCCCAAAGGGGATTGTATGCAGCGCGCCCAGGTGATGGCGCAGTTGGAATGACCGGACAGAGATCTTCTCCACCGTTCCCTTCACCCCGCCGACATCCAGATATTCGCCCTTGCGAAAGGCATCATCAAACAAGAAGAACGCACCGGCAAAGATGTCGCGCACCAATGCCTGCGACCCAAAGCCGACAGCGATACCGATGATACCGGCACCGGCGAACAGCGGGCCCACATTGATCCCGAATTCCATCAGGACAATCAGCACGATCGAAACCACCACCGCGATCAGGATGATGTTGCGGAACAGCGGCAACAGGGTCGCCAGACGCGAGGCAGAACTGCCGCCCCCCTCGTCGCCCAATTCGGCCTCTTCCTGATCGCCGCTTTCTTCCTTGATCTTTGTGTCGATCCAGATGCGAAAGGCGTGAAAGACGATATAGCCGATAAAGATGATCACCATGATGTCCAAAAGGCGATCCGCATAGCTTTCCACCATTTGGGCACCGTCATTGTCCCAGATGTAGAAAAACGCGTTGATCCCCGCGACAAAGGCCAGAATGCCCGCGACCCGGCGGGCCAGCGCTTCATAGGTATTCATATGGTGGTGTTGCGACAGGGCCAGCCGCGCCTGTTCTTCCTGGGCGCGGGTTTCCTCCAGTTCTTCGGTCAACCGCCTGACCTCGGCATCCTGCGCCTGTTCCGTGGCCGCCGCCAAAGCGCGCTCTTGCGCCTCTTCTTCGTGCATCATCTCATTCATGCGCCGCAGGGCGCGCGCGCGGTTGAAACTGCGCTCAATCCCGAAATTGATCACGCCGTAGACCACGATGATTGAAATCAAAATGGCATAAGCCCCGGCAATCAGGGGGATCGAACCGGGCTGCCCCAGAACCAGCCCATAGGTCAGTTCAAACCAGGCAAAGATCACATAGGCAATCACCACAGGGGCCCAGATCCGGCTCAGCAGGCGTATGCCGGCACTGGCCTGCTCGGGGCTTTGCCCGCCCAGGAATGCATTTGAGATCGGTTTGCGGTTGACCAGCACCATCAGGATATTGGCCAGAACGATCACGACCGACAGCAGGGAAAACAAGAAGGCATAGACATCATAGTTCAATCCCAGCTCGGCGATCCAGCTGCCAAAGAGGATGACGCAGATGTCAAAGCTGGCCAGCACCCAAAGCCACCGGTGCAGCCTCATGGCATCGCGGTCGTTGAACGCGGGGATCCGGTACTGATGCAGAAAGGGGGACAGGATCATCCGCCATAGCACGGCAGAGAACCGGCAGGCAAAATAGCCCACATTGACCAATGTGGCGGTATATTGGATCGCCGTGTCCTGCAGTTGTCCGAAAACCAGGCTGCCGATGATATAGGCGACCACCATTGAGACCAATATCCCCCCGACACCGGCCAGGAAACGCGTCACCAGAAACGGCATCTTTTCGGAATAGCCTTCGGGGTCTTGCTTGATCCGCGCAACGATAATGCGTTTCATGAAACGCTTGCCATAGATTTCGCGTTCGAACAGGGCCCCGATGGCAAACAGGCCAAGGGCATAGATCACGACTTTGGCAAAAGCCAGCAACGTCCCGTCCGGGCTGGCCGCACGCAGGATGAACAAGACCTCGTTGAAGGCGACAGGAAGGTCCAGCAACCGCTGGATCAGGGCCGCGCGAAACCGTACGGTCTGGTCCTGGATTTTCATCAGGCCCGACATGTCCGATCCTTCAGACACATCCTGGGCTGGCGGGGCATCGGGCGGCGTTTCGGCAATCAACCTGCCGGCAGTGTCGATCACGATCACGCCCACGCCATTGGCCTCTGCGCGCTTCATGATCTCGTCGATATTGATTGCGTTCTGGGCCTGCGTCGCCTGCGCACCGGCAAAGATGGAGCCCATCGGCTGCGCATTGGCATTTTGTGGGTTTTGAAACAGAAACAGGCCCAATACGACCAGGAGAGTAGACAAGATGCGCATGATGGTCCTTTTTTGCCTGGCAGCATTGCATAATTCAGCTTTGCCTCCCGCGAAACGCTAAGGCAGCGCTGCTTTCAATGCAATTGAGTAGCAGTCTTGTGTCACATTCAAAGAAAACCGGACCAGAAGGTTTTACAAAACAGGTTGATATGTGCCATAGCGGCTAGATTGTTGAGGTGCTGCGCGCATCTTTGAAATTCACACGAAAATCCCTGAAACCGGGGTGGCCAATATTAACGCAGCACAGCGTGATATGGCACGAACCGGAACCGGGATAGGTATTATTTATGGGGCCAACGCTCTCCCCGGCCAGCCGCGCCGCAACATCCTCTCGCAGGGTGATGTTTTACAGCCATGACACCTTTGGCCTTGGACATCTCAGGCGCAGCCGTGCGCTGGCCTCTGCGCTGACGGCGGGGGATGATCAGGCCTCTGCCATCATTCTGACGGGATCGCCGGTGGCGGGCCGGTTCACCTTTCCCGAACGGGTCGATCATATCCGCCTGCCCGGTGTGACCAAGCTTTCTGACGGGACCTATATCAGCCAGACGTTGGGCCTGAACATTGACGACACCACGTCGCTGCGTGCCGGTCTGATCCAGAGCGCGGTGGAACGGTATGAACCCGACCTGCTGATTGTCGACAAGGAACCCACCGGATTTCGCGGTGAACTGTTGCCGACGCTGGAATATCTGCGGATGCGCGGACGCACGCGCACGGTTCTAGGGCTGCGGGACGTGCTGGATGAACCAGAGGTGCTGGCCACCGAATGGGCGCGCAAGGGCGCATTGGCCGCCGCAGAGACGCTGTATGATGAAATATGGGTCTACGGCGTGCGTGATGTCTATGACCCCACCAAGGGGCTGGTCCTGTCGGACAAGACCCGCGCCAAGATGCATTGGACAGGCTATCTGCGCCGCCAGATCACGGATGCGTCGGACACGCCCGACACACCCTATATCCTGGTGACCCCCGGCGGTGGCGGCGATGGGGCCGCAATGGTGTCGCTGGTGCTGTCAGCCTATGAACAGGATCCCGACTTGCAGCCCAATGCGGTGCTGATCTATGGCCCGTTCCTGTCAGGGGATGTGCGCGATGCCTTTGACGCCAGGGTTGCCAAGTTGAACGGCAGGGTTACGGCGGTTGGCTTTGACAGCCGGATCGAGGCCTTGTTTGCCGGTGCTGTCGGCGTTGTGTGCATGGGCGGGTATAACACGTTTTGCGAAGTACTGTCGTTTGACAAGCCCGCCGTGATCCTGCCCCGCACCAAACCGCGTCTTGAACAATGGATCCGCGCCAGCCGCGCCGAGGATCTGGGCCTTGTGCGGATGCTGGACGAAAGCCGCGACGGCTTTAGCTCTGAGGCGATGATTGCCGCAATCAAGGCTTTGCCGGAGCAATCCAAACCTTCTGCGGCAGGGGCCAATGGTCTGCTGGACGGTTTGGATGTCGTGATCCAGCGCGCGCGCGCCCTGATGACCAAGGAAGCCGCCGAATGACCCTGGCGTCTGCCCAGCAAAGGCCCCGACTGGCTGTCATTGTCAAAGGCTGGCCGCGCCTGTCCGAGACCTTTATCGCCCAAGAACTGGTGGCCCTGGAAGAGGCGGGGCTGGATTTCGACATCTGGTCGCTGCGCCATCCCACGGACACCAAGACCCACCCCCTGCATGACCGCCTGGCCGCGCAGGTGCGCTATTTGCCGGAATACCTGCGCGATGAACCATTGCGCGTGGCGCGCGCCATCGGTGCGGCGGCGGATCTGCCGGGGTTCGGTGCGGCGGCCATTGCCTATGCGGCGGATCTGGCGCGCGACGATACCCCGAACCGCCGCCGTCGCTGGGGACAAGCCTGCGTGCTGGCCCATGAAATGCCCGCCGAGGTGGGCGGGCTTTATGCACATTTCATGCATACGCCTTCGTCGGTGGCGCGCTATGCGGCCATTATGCGTGGCCTGCCCTGGTCCTTTTCGGCCCATGCCAAGGACATCTGGACATCGCCGGAATGGGAACTGCGCGAGAAACTGTCTGCCGACACCAATGGTGCCGCCTTTGGGGCCACTTGCACAGCCTTTGGGGCCGCGCATTTGCAAGGGCTGGCCGATCGCCCCGACCGGGTTGACCTGGTCTATCACGGGTTGGACCTGTCGCGTTTTCCTGCGCCCCCGCAAAAGACATTGCGCGCGCCGGATGCGCCCTTTCGGATGATGTCCGTCGGACGGCTGGTCGAGAAAAAGGGCTTTGACAATCTGATCGACGCCTTGGCCCTGCTGCCTGCCAGCCTTGACTGGCACTGGACCCATATCGGCGGCGGAACGCTGGATGCGCAGATGCGGGAACGCGCGGTGCGGCAGGGGCTGGCGGACCGGATCATCTGGCGCGGTGCCTGTGACCAACCCGAAGTCATCGCGGCCATGCGCGAGGCCGACCTTTTCGTGTTGCCCTCGCGGATAGCGGCCGATGGGGACCGTGACGGCCTGCCCAATGTATTGATGGAAGCCGCCAGTCAGATGTTGCCGATCCTGAGCACGCCAGTCTCTGCCATTCCAGAATTCATCGAGGATGGCGTGCACGGGCTTCTCAGCAGCGATGCGCCCGGGGCGCTGGCGGCTGCGATGCAGGATGTCGCAGCCCATCCCGCCCAGGCCCATGCGCGGGCTGGGGCGGCTTACGAACGGCTGACCCGTGATTTCCTGATGCATCCCGGCATCACGCATCTTCATGCGCGGCTGACCGCAATGCTGTCGCAGGCAAGCTGATGCAGCTGGCCTTTTATGCGCCAATGAAGCCACCGGACCACCCTGTGCCCTCGGGCGACCGAAACATCGCACGCGCCTTGGTCGCGGCACTGAAAGACGCAGGCTATGGCGTGCAGCTGGCCTGCCGTTTGCGCAGCCGGGACGGCGCAGGCGACGCGCAGCGGCAACAGCAGATCATTTCAGAGGCAGAGGCCGAAGTGGCCCGCCTGACCGACGCCGGCCGCAGCGCCGGATGGCGGGGCTGGGTGACCTATCACAACTACTACAAAGCGCCTGACCTGATCGGCCCCCCCGTCGCGGCCGCACTTGGCATTCCCTATGTCCAGATCGAATCCACCCGCGCGCAAAAGCGCCTGACCGGCCCCTGGGCCCCTTTCGCCCAGGCCGCCGAAGCGGCGACGGATCAGGCGGATGTGGTATTCTACTTTACCGAACGCGACGCCGGCACCCTGCGCCGCGATGCGCCAGCAGGCCAGACATTGATCCACCTGCGCCCGTTCCTGAACCGCGCCACATTGCCCCCTCAAACTGCGGGCAATGGTCCGATCCTCAGCGTGGGGATGATGCGCGAAGGGGACAAGCAGGCCTCCTACCGGATCATCGCGCAAACCCTTGCCCTGATGCCCGATGAGGGCTGGACAATAGACATCGCAGGCGATGGCCCTGCCCGCCCCCAGATCGAAGCGATGATGCGCCCCTTTGGCGGCAGGGTCCGTTTTCTGGGCAAACTGGAGGGGGACGCGCTTGGCCATGCCTATGCGCGTGCGGGCCTGTTGTTCTGGCCCGGTGTCAATGAGGCCTTGGGGATGGTGTACCTGGAGGCGCAGGCGGCCGGGCTGGCCGTGGTGGCCCAGGATCGTCCCGGCATGCGCGAGATGCTGGCCCCTGCGCCCTATCCGGCGGTTGAGGAAGGCCCCCAGGGGCTGTGCACCATGCTGCAGCACTACCTGAAAGAAGCGCCACTGCGCCTTGCGGCAGGCAAGGCAGCGCGCGATTTCGTAGCCAGGGGGCATCTGCTGCCACGGGCGGCCGATACATTGACGCAGGGTTTGGCCCGCTTAGGAATAACACCATGATACATCTTGCACTTTTGCGCCACGGGCACACCGAATGGAACCGCGCGGGCCGAATTCAGGGGCGCACCGATATTCCGCTGGATGCCGAAGCTGTCGCGGTCCTGTCGGGGCTGGAATTGCCGCCGCAGTGGCAAGCCGCCGATCTGTGGTCCAGCCCGCTGTCGCGTGCCCATGAAACCGCGCGGCTGGTCAGTGGCCAAACGCCGCAAACCGACGCCGCACTGATGGAGATGAACTGGGGCGATTGGGAAGGATTACGAGGTGCCGATCTGCGCGATGATCCCACTTGCGATTATCGCCCGATCGAAGACTGGGGCTGGGACTATACCCCGCCCCAAGGGGAGCCCCCATCGCAGCTGCGTGCCCGGTTAAAGCCCTGGATCGCCGCCAGATCAAAAGACAGTCTTGCGGTCTGCCACATCGGTGTGATGCGCGTTGTCCTGGCCATGGCGACGGGGTGGAATTTTGACGGCCCCGCCCCGTTTCAGATCAAGCGCAACCGGCTGTATGTCATTGAGGTCGATGGCGATGATCTGCGGCTTTGGCCCGAACCTGTTCGCCTGCCGGAGCGGAACAGATGAAGGTCGCCATCGTTGTCACCCATCTGTTGGGCACGGGACATCTGGCACGGGCCCTGACCCTTGGCCGTGCCTTTGTTGCTGGGGGGCATGACGCTTTGGTGATCTCGGGCGGGATGCCCGTGGCGCATTTAGGCGGCGCTGATGCGCGCGTTTTTCAACTGCCGCCGCTGCGCTCTGACGGGGTGGATTTCAGCACGCTTCTGGACGACAGGGGGGATGTGGCCAGCGCCGAATATCTGGCGGAGCGTGAGATGACTTTGATCCGCCAGATCACGCAATACGCCCCTGACGCCCTGATCACAGAACTGTTTCCCTTTGGCCGCCGCATCCTGAAGACAGAGTTTCAGGCGCTGCTGGAACAGGCGCGCAGGCTGGCCCAACCACCGCAGGTCTTTGCCTCCATCCGCGACATACTGGCACCGCCGTCCAAGCCCAAAAAGGCGGTATTCGCGCAGGGCATGGTTGATACCTTTTATGACGCGGTACTGGTCCATTCCGACCCTCAGATCACGCCGCTTGACCTAAGCTGGCCGGTGACCGGCGCGCTGCGACCCAAGCTGCGCTATACCGGGTTTGTGACCCCTGCCCCTGCCCCCGCGCACCCGCAGGGGGCGGGCCGCGGTGAGGTGCTGGTCAGCGCGGGGGGCGGCGATGTGGGTGACACCCTGTTCGCCTGCGCGCTTGAGGCGGCGGCGGCAGATGGGTCGCGCCCCTGGCGGCTGCTGGTGGGCGGCCAGAATGCCCCTGAGACCTGCGCCAAACTGATGCGCGGCAGCCCTGCCAACGTCACGGCAGAACCGGCCCGGCCGGATTTTCGCCAGATGCTCCATCATGCGGCGGCGTCTGTGTCGCTGTGCGGCTACAACACCGCGCTCGATATTCTGCAAAGCGGCTGTCCTGCGGTTTTCGTACCCTTTGACGCGGGCAACGAGGTTGAACAGACCATTCGCGCAAATGCCATGGCCGGGCAGCCGGGGATTGAGACAGTGGCAACCGCTGAACTGGCGCCGCGCGCCCTGCTTGATGCGCTGGACGCCGCAAGGCGGGCGCCGCGCCGGGCCGCCCAGACCGACCACATGCAAGGGGCGGAAGAGACGGTCAGAATTGTAGCCGAGATATGCAGGCATGCAGATGCGCGTTGATTGGTCCCCTTTGGATGCGGAACTGGCGATCTGGCGGGCAGAGCGCCTTGATCTGCCGATATGGTGGCGCGACGATGATGCGACGGGCCAGACACCTGCCCTTGCGCGGCTGCAGGGGCTGGCCGAGAAACTGGCGATGCCGGTGCATCTGGCCGTCATTCCAAAACATGCAGATGCCAGTCTCGCGGCGGTCTGCGCCAGCGGAATATTGATCCCGGTGGTCCATGGCTGGGCGCATGAGAACCACGCGCCCGCGGGGGCCAAGAAGGCGGAATTTGGTAATGCGCGCAAAGGCTTGGAGGAGGAGGCCGCCGCGGGGCTGGCCCGTCTTGAGGCGATTTTTGATGAGCAGCTGTGCAGGATATTTGTGCCGCCCTGGAACCGGATTGACGCAGGCCTGACCACGCGGCTGGCGGATTTGGGGTATCTGGGGGTGTCGACCTTTACGCCGCGCCGGGACCGCTGGGCCGCGCCGGGGCTGGTTCAGATCAACACACATATTGATCCGATCGACTGGCGGGGGGGCGGTGGCCTGGTCCCTGCCGAGCGGCAAATCATCAATATTGTCAACATCTTGCGCGACCGCCGCCACGGCAACACAGACCGTGCAGAGCCGCTGGGTTTGCTGACCCATCACCTGGTCCATGACGCCGCGATCTGGGCGTTTTCCGAGGCCTGCCTTGGCAGGTTGCTGGACGGTGGGGCGCGGCCCGTTGATCTGCGATCATGCGGGGCCGCGCTGCCCTGATCAGGCGGGGCGAAGTCCCAGGATTTCGCGGGCCTGCGCCGGGGTTGCAACCGGTCTTTCGTATTTATCACAAAGGCTTACGGCGCGCTGGATCAGGGCCGCATTGGAGGGTGCCAGCGTGTCACGGTCAAGGCGAACGTTGTCTTCGAGGCCGGCGCGGGTGTGGCCACCGCTGGAGATGGCCCATTCGTTCAGTACGATCTGGTTGGGGCCAATACCGGCCGCACACCACTGCGCATCCGGCGCGAGACGATTGAGGGTTTTGATATAGAAATCAAAGGTTTCGCGGTCAGCGGGCATGGCGTTTTTCACGCCCATCACGAATTGCACATAAAGCTGGCCGGGGATGCGGCCATCGCTGTTCATTTCGGCGGCCTTGTGGATGTGGCTGAGATCGAATGCTTCGATTTCTGGTTTAATATCATAGGCTTGCATCTCACTTGCCAACCAGTCGACCAATTGGGGCGGGTTTTCATAGACGCGCGTGGGAAAGTTGTTGGAGCCCACCGAGAGCGAGGCCATATCGGGGCGCAACGACAGCATGCCGCCGCGTTCCTGACCCGCGCCCGAACGCCCGCCGGTCGAGAATTGTATAATCATATCAGGGCAATGCTTCTTGAGGCCCTCTTGTAGGGCCGCGAATTTCTCAGGGTCGGAGCTGGGCGTTTCATCGGCGTTGCGGACATGGGCGTGGCAAATGCTGGCGCCGGCCTCATAGGCTTCATGCGTGCTTTCGATCTGCTCTGAGATGGTTGTGGGCACTGCGGGATTCGCCGCTTTGGTCGGCACCGAGCCGGTGATCGCGACGCAGAGGATGCAAGGGTTGGACATGAGGCGCACTCCGTTGATATTGCTATGTTTTTATTGGCCTGTTCGGGTCGGTCCGGGCCAAATGTTAAAAATCCGTCAATTGTCACACAGCGTACACCAGACGTACACCGCGCGTACAGACGCGGGTCAAATCTGGATCAGCCCCGCCGTTTGACGAATTCGGTCAGGATCACGATGCGCTGGCCTTCGACACGGCCTTCGATATGGGCGGGATTGTCGGGCACCAGCGATATCTTGTAAACAGCCGTGCCGCGTTTGGCGGTAAAGCCCGCCCCTTTGACATTGAGGTCCTTGATCAGGACCACGGTATCGCCAGTGGCCAGCGGGGTGCCGTTGCTGTCGCGGTGGTCGCTTTGCCCGGCGATATTGTCGGCCCAGGCACGGGTTTCGTCATCAAGGTACAGCTGCTCTGACAGATCGCGCGCCCAATCGGTGTCGAGCCGTTTCAGCGTGCGGGCAGCGAGGACCTGAAGCGCCGGATCTTCGCTCCACATCGTGGAGGCGAGAGCGCGGAAATGGTCCGGCGGCGTGGCCGGATCAGCGCAGGTGGCACAGATGTCGATCACGGCTTCAGCGGGGCCGCCGGGGACAGGCGTTGCGATGAGCGGGGTGTCAGCGGTGGTGCAGAGGGGGCATGTCATGGGGGTGGTTTAGGGTGCCAACAGGCAAGGTACAATTGCAAACTAAAGGACCCCGGCTGTGGGCGCGGCACAAAACTGCACAGGGGCTGTGCAGGCGAGGCCGAAGGTATCTGTCGCGTGGATGCAACCATTAAGGTAGCATGGCCGCGATACAGTTAGGGAGTTATCAACATGAAATATGTAACCTGGGTGGCGATGGCGATTGTCACGCTGATTATGCTGATGGGCGGTGTGATGAAACTGACCGGGAATCCGATGGCGACAACCAGCTTTGCGGTTCTGGGCCTGCCTGCGTGGTTCGCACTGTTTATCGGCGTTTGCGAGATTGCCGGTGCCATCGGCCTGTGGCTGCGCAAGACCAGCATGCTGGCCGCGATGGGCATTGCGGTGATCATGCTGGGGGCCATCTATTACCACATCGTGCATACGCCGATTTCAGAGGGTGTTCCGGCGATTGTTGTGCTGCTGTGCTGTGGCTGGATCATCAGCCGCCGTGGCGGTGGTGTGATTGGCTGAAGGTGAAAGGCGCGTTTTCTGGCGCGCCTTTTTCGCATGGCACTATAAACCCTTTTGCGGGATTGGTGACCGAGCCAACCGTGGAAAAGACTATTTGCAAAAAAATGCTGCCGAACGCCATAACCCGCTGTTACGAAAGGTACCAAGATTAAGGGCATTATCCCTACGGATCACGCCGCATTATCCCTACGGATCACGCCGCATTATCCCTACGGATCACGCCGCAAAAACCGATCTACCTAGCAACGTACGGCCTTGAAAAGGCGGGTAAATGCTGCAGAGGATCGGTTGCTGTTCGAGATTAATTCCCTGTTCTGTAACCAGTTCGGTTCGACAATGATCCGTTTTAGGGCATGGAATGGTCCTCACATCAGTAGTTTCGGATATTCCCTACAAATCTTTCAAAGGCTCTTCTCTGACCAATCGCATTTCACTTATCGCGCCAAACGGTATGAAGACTGGAGTGTCCGGTTCATCAACGTAGTATGCAAAAATGCCATCGTGAGACTTCGCCACCACGATCGAACAATAAAGTCGGCTGTCCGTCATGCGAACTTCAACACACGATTTTGAGAGCAAATAATGCCCTCTAACCGTAGCCAAAAAATACGAAATCAGTGACAAGCTTAGGGCACCAACCAACAATGTCTTCGAAGAAACGAGTCTCTCCTTTAGAAGTCCCAGCAGGTGATCTTTATCTACAATCCTATTTTCAACATTAATCTTAAAGTCTTTGGTATTGAATTCAAAGACAAACTCAGCTGATAAACAGATCCAGACAAACAGAAAAACTATAAATGCAAATAGCCAAAAAATAGAAAGAAGGAATCCGCAGTATACGCTGTAAAACGTCATTGCGAACAAGATAGCTTGAATTATTGCACTTCTTTCATTGACGAAATTGAAGTATCTCGGCATCGCCTCTTGAACATACGCCTGACCAGAAAGACTAGTTCTTGATGATAAGCGCCCTACAACGGAAAAAATCTCCCAAAAAATAATAATAGGCGTCCTAACAAAACTAGTGCTTAGCAGAATAAACAGGACCCGTGTGAGCATTCCAGCTACTATCAACGACCAAATAAGTTCTGATGTTGAATCAAGGTAAAAAAGGTAATCCGCAAGTGGGTGTAAATCGGCTAATAGAACGTTACGGAGTTGAATTAAGTGAATAGAATAGACCGCTCCGAATGCGATCACTAACTGATAGTACTTGTTTGCAAACGACAAGGCATTCGCTGCCCAACCCACTAGTCAGCCGTCCATTTTGAGGGCTGAGATGAACGCCTCTTGGGGGATGTCCACTTTGCCGAATTGGCGCATCTTTTTCTTACCCGCTTTCTGCTTTTCCAGCAGCTTTTTCTTACGCGTCGCGTCGCCGCCGTAGCATTTGGCGGTCACGTCCTTGCGCATCGCTGACAGGGTCTCGCGGGCGATCACCTTGCCGCCGATGGCTGCCTGGATCGGGATCTTGAACATGTGGCGCGGGATCAGATCCTTGAGCTTTTCGACCATGGCGCGGCCGCGCGTCTCTGCGCGGTCACGGTGGACCATGGTGGAGAGGGCATCGACCGGTTCGTCGTTCACGAGGATCGACATCTTGACCAAGGCGTCCTGTCTGTAGCCGATCATCGC
>Ga0213868_10001359_pt1 | contig 23496 bp, 18 predicted proteins | sample PICome_9_FD_160087 | JGI IMG/M metagenome (GOLD analysis project Ga0213868, IMG submission 160087) | Coastal seawater microbial communities near Pivers Island, North Carolina, United States - PICO127 | ecosystem: Environmental > Aquatic > Marine > Coastal | place: USA: North Carolina... | reverse complement strand
CAATACTGAATAGCATAGAGCACTATAACGAGCGTCCAGGCCAGGTGGAGCCAGTCTAGACGCGGGACGATATGGGTGCGCAGCAGTCGCCCCCAGCCCGCAAAAATCTCGGTGAGCGCGATAGCGATAACCACCGAGGCCAGTGCCATTAGAAATTCAAACAGTGTCATAGAGTTTTCGTGCCCAACCTAAGTATTGCTTATTACATATCTGCTTATTACGCTGCGCAGTAGCAGATGGTTTTCGTGCCCTCTAAACTAAAGAAGGGCAAGTCCTCGCGGATTTGCCCTTCTTTGCTTTTCAATCTAATTCGCTTTGCCAGCCAATAAGGCCAGGCTAGCGATAGTCAGATCTAAACAGCTACGATCTCTTCAGCCTGTGGTCCTTTCTGACCGTCAGTTACTATGAACTCTACACGCTGACCTTCAGCAAGAGTCTTGTAACCTGAGCTTTGAATCGCACTGAAATGTGCAAATACGTCAGGGCCGCCTTCACGTTCGATGAAGCCGAAACCTTTGTTTTCGTTAAACCATTTCACTGTACCAGTAATTTTATCGGACATTTTTGTTACCTAAAGTTAAAACTATTAAAATCCTGCCAAGCAGGGGTCGTGCTAGAAATTCGGCGTACTTATAAACTTCAGGACGAGGTGTTACTAGGAAGACTTCGAAATGGGGAGAATAAATATGGGCTTACTTTCAAGCTACGCGCAGTTTACAGGTAAACCATTGCCTGTCAAGGGTTTTTCGACACGGTTCAGGGGTAGCGCTAGCTATTCTGAGATAGCGTGGTAGTTCTTTGTGTGGAATCGAGGGGAGCAAACAGCGAGAAATACCAGGTCGCCTTTTCCCGTGTTCTAGATTCGCTGTCTTGTGGTCGGGGGAATAACAACAACATCGCCGATGGATACCCTTAGCGGTTTGCCGTCTCCTATTTCAGCTAAGCCTTCACCCTGAACTATGACATAACGCTCGGTGGTGTTCTTCAGGTAGTGCCACTTCGTCTGCTGGGCTTCCTCGACTCTGGCTCGGGCTATAGATACATCTTCATCGTCCATCGAGTTTGATATTTCGGTGATGTAGCAGCCTTCTTCGAAATAATATTCTTGCTTGGGGTCTTGTTTTTTAAGCATGCAGGGCTTCATCTCTGGTCGTTATGAGTTAAAAGCATCGAATGGCACTAGCATACGGAAAAGCTTCGAGTGGAACTAGTTCCTGAGCTCAAATATGTAGGTAGCGATAGGATATCGTGCTCGCCAATGCAAACTGAATTGCGAGGAGGGGGGAAGTATTCTAAAAACACTAGGCTGTCGACAAGAGTTGCCGACAGCCTATATGTCTGGTGCCAAGTAGGGTCTAGAGAGGCACTACTTTATTGGCACAAGGTCCTTTTTGGCCTTGTCCAACTTCGTATTCTACTTCTTGGCCGTCATTTAGCGTGGCGAAGCCGCCGTCGCTTTGAATTTCTGAATAGTGAACGAAGAGATCGTTGCCACCTTCCGCTGGAGTGATGAAACCAAAACCTTTGTCCGCATTAAACCACTTAACTGTGCCTTTACTCATGTAACCCTCGATATATATTTCTTTTTTGACTTTCAAAATTGCAGAAAACGAATCGAAGCTCGACACTTCTTCTGCTCTGTGGCGAAATTACTGCTTTCTGCCACCACTCTACTTCAGTATTACTCTGAACTGCTTGCCGGCCCACTTAAAGGGACTCGGTTTCAGTGAGAATATCAGAAGGAATAAATCCCCACTCAAAATGAATATTCACACAATAGTATGGTGGAACCGTTCGAACCCACTTCACCTTTTTAGATCCGAACCTACAGTGTAGAGTCTTCTAAGCCAAATTCATAGAGGTAGAAGCTGCGTAAACCATTAAATTTCCTCGCCATTTCCCTTATTTTGGGCTGTTTTTCCCTGTAGCGCCGGGTTTTTGCCTCACAATTATCACCGATATAGTTAAATGGCTGTGAGCCGTAGCGAAAAATATCCGCTTGAATAATTTTAAGCTATTGATATGTATGCTATTTTTCTATGATTCTGAATTTTCGGCTATTGTCTCGCTAGCAGCCACCATTTCATGGTGCTGGTGACTAAATCTGCGGCGTCTTGTTGGACGAAATGACTCGCACCAGGCGCTGTGACGATGGTTGTGTCGGCATCTATCCAATCCCAGGTATTGTTTAGGCCGTCTGAGTGCAACGCCGTGTCTTCCAGGCCATGAAATACAAGCACTGGCATATTGAGTCTTGGCGCACTTGGGGCGGTTCCGGAGCTTTCTCCCCTCGGGTAGTTTTGCTTGTAGTAGGCGAGCATGCCGTCGAAGTTGGAGCGCCCGAAGGCCTCAACATACTTCTGCCTTGCGGCCGGGTCACTTACCCAACCTGAGAGTGTCTGCGGATTCATGGGCTGGCCGAAGAAGATGTCCGAGTCGGTAGCTTTGCCGGCAATGAAAGCGCGGGCATAACCACTGTTATCCTGCTGTTCCTGATTGTTAGCCAGTTCTCGCGCCATGCCATTGGGATGGGGGAGGTTCAGAATAACCAGGTTTTCGACCATCTCGGGCAGCGCAAAGGCGAACTGCCATGACACGATGCCACCCCAGTCATGGCCAACTATATTGGCTTTCTCTTCACCGAAATGGCGAATCACAGCCGCTACATCGCCGATAAGGTTTGACATGGCATAGCTGGATTCAGCCTCTGGCTGTCCGCTGAGGTTGTATCCGCGCTGGTCTATGGCGACTACTTTGAAATTGTCCTTTAGCCCTTCCATCTGATGGCGCCAGCTATACCAGTAGTCCGGGAAGCCATGGATCATGATCACCAGGGGGCCCTCACCGACGGTTGCGTAGTGAATTTTCACACCATTATTGTCTGCATAGCCATGTTCTACTTCGTCCAGCAGGTCACCATGGGCTGTGCTTGCAACCAGAATCAGGGTGGCGAGTGCGGGCAGGTAAGGTAGATATTTGAGAACGTTGGGGAATGTCATGGTTAGCTCCGATCTGTTGCGACACTACAAGTGATGAAGGCCAATAGTTTGGTAGCCGCGGGTCAGTGGCCCAGCCCGAGGGTAGGTGATGAGCTGATTAAAGCAGAAAAAAGAGGAAAAGTTGACGGGTTTGCGATGCCAAGATCCATTTGGCAGACAGATGCAATCGTTTTGCCGCGAATCGCCTGTAGCTAACTATCTGTAATAGCTTGTGAATGTTAAAATTCTCATTTAGCTGATTATTTATCTGCTGCGCCGGTGAAGACGGTGAAGGAAAGTGTCAGAGGGAAGTGGAAATAGGAGAAGGTGATGTGGGGGACACAGAACATGAATAAGTTGAAGTTAGCGAACGTTTTTCTAATGACAGGTATTGCTGTGGCCTTGGGTCAGGTTGCAGCTGCGCAGGATTACGTGGCGCCACGTACCAGTTTTGGTGCGCCGAATTTGCAGGGTGTTTACAGCATTGCCACGGTAACGATGCTAGAGCGTGGCGAGCAGTTTAATGGACAGTTAACAATTACCGCCGAGGAGGCTGCGCGAATCGGGCAGACTGGCGACAGTTATCTTGATGATCTGACAGCTGCACCCGCTGATGCGGAGCCAGACGTTGGAGGCTATAACACTTTTTGGATGGATCCAGGCGAACGCATGGCAGTAATCGGTGGTGAGATTCGTACCTCCATTCTTGTCGAGCCAGAGAATGGTCGTCTTCCCTGGGCCGAGGGTGCGCAGCGAGCAATATTTGGAGCGCGGGCAATGGGGCCAGGCCCATTTGCCGGGCCAGAGGCGCGTCCCCTGGGTGAGCGCTGTCTGGTCGGTTTTGGCTCCTCCGGTGGCCCGCCTATGTTGCCAGTGCTCTACAATAATCACAGTCAGATCGTTCAGACCAAAGACTATGTGATGATCATGGCCGAGATGAATCATGACGCGCGTATCATTCGCATGCGCGATAGCGATCATTCTGCTATTCCTAAGTGGTTAGGCGATTCCATTGGCTACTATGAGGGAGACACTCTTGTCGTCGAAACAACCAACTACCATCCGCAGCAGAGTTTTCGTGGCGCGCTGCGTCACTTCTTCTACCTGTCCGGTGACGCGAAAGTAACGGAACGTTTCACCCGTGTGGATGACGAGACCTTGCTCTATCAATTTACTGTCGATGACCCCAAAGTCTACGCGACGGTATGGAAGGGTGAGCTGCCTATGAATGCAGTAGAAGATCAGATTTACGAATACGCCTGCCACGAAGGAAACTATGCCTTGCCCGGGATTCTGGCTGGAGCCAGACTGGAAGAGAAAGAGAAGGCTGAGGCGCAGTAGTTTTAGTTAGCAAGAATTAGAAGCCGGCCACAGAGCCGGCTTTTATAATGTGCTGTAAGAATATTGATACATCGCAGAAACTTGACTCTAGGCCCGTGCCAATATTCTGGGCACGAATCCGTCTGGTGATCCCGTAGTTAACTATGCTGATAGACAGACTTATAGATAGACTGATAGTAAGGGTGAAAAAATGCAGAAAAAAATAAAGTTAATCGCTGTGGCTGTCCTTAGTGCAGTTGGTTTGAGCGCGAGTTTCGCGCAAACAGATTCCCATGAGCCATTGCTAACGGTCAAAGAAATAATGAACGGATTGATTACGCCAACGACCGCTACTATCTGGGGTGCCTATCAGCTTGAGAGCGATGCGCAGTGGCAGGAAATAAGAAATGCAGCCCTGTCCGTCATCGCTGCTGGCAACCTGCTGCAGTTGGGTGGTTCAGGTGAGGGGGAGTCTGCTATGGCTGCGGAAGCTGATTGGCGCAGTTACAACCAGCTAATGATAGACGCGGCGAGGCAGGTAATTGCCGCAACGAATAGCAAAGACGAAGAAGCCTTGTCGGCTGCGGGAAATGATGCGCTCTATCCCCCTTGTGAGTCCTGTCATCAACAATATCAGGCACGCTAAGAACCCTCTGCAGTACTGGGCTCTACGCGATGAACAGGCTAGGAATTCTTTCAAGAAACCAGTAGCTCGCTATGCCGCCTATGCCGTAGGCGAGCCCGCGCTGCAAACTTGGTATCAGGTGATTTAGGTATTTAGCGAAGATATAATGCAGTGCTAACAGTGTCCCAATAAAAGCCACCTGACCCGCTTCCACTCCCAGGTTAAAGAATAGCAAGGCCAGCGGGATGTCGGCGTCACTGAGGCCAAGCTCGCCTAGCGCGCCGGCGAACCCGAATCCGTGCACCAGACCAAATGCAAATGCCACTATCCAGGGTTTGGCATGGGCTAGCGTGATATTCCCCTGCTGTGCCATCAATACTTCTCGTGCCAGAAATACAATCGAAAGTGCTATCAGAACTTCAATCGGAGCGCCTGGAACGGGAAAGTAGCCAAGGACTGCGCAGGCAAGAGTAATGCTATGGGCTATTGTAAATGCAGTAATGGTTTTTAGTAGCTTCCAGAAACCCTGCAGTAAAAGTAACAGGCCAAGTACGAATAGTAGGTGGTCGGCGCCGAATAGAATGTGCTCGCCGCCAAGCAGTAGGTAGCGGGCAGCCAGGTTTCGAATAGAGGCGGCACCTGCCTTCATTTCTGACATGGGCACTTCGATGAGACTGCCGTCCCCCGGGAAATAACCAGAGACATCGCTGCCATCGGACCAGCGCGTGATGAGTACCAGGCCTTCCAGAGACCAGGGGAACAATAGAGCATCTTCGGTGTTAAGAGCTGGCTCGCACTGGAAGCGATAACTGAATCGGCTTGGCGGTAGGCCGGAGCAGCGCTCGGGAAGGACGCGCTCTACGTTAAATAGGGGAGGCACCTGTTGATCGACTATGGAAAGTTGATAACTGTTGTCGTCGAGCTCGTCCAGAAAGACTCGGGCAACACCTGTCACGTCCACATCGTGTCCCCTTGCCAGGGGAATGAGGGACAGACTGGAGACGAGCAGCAAGAAGAGAGTGAGAAAATGCAGGCCTGTACTTTTCTGAAAGGATGCGCGCATGATCGGTTATTCGGCTTCGGAGTTGTTAATGACTATAGTGTACTGATCCCAAAGTCTGTCCACCTCCTGCTGCAGTCGGGCCTCCTCTTCGGCGGCAATCCACTCGAGACGAACTAGATCGGCAATGTCATCAAGTGCTGGTATGCCGGCAGGATTTGTCTGAGTTGCTCGTAGCCAATGTTGCCCTCGATTGCTAATAAACGGGCCTTGCCATTGGTTGAGTTCGGCCGCTAATACGTTGTCTGCAAACTCCTGATCGAAAATATTGGCGAGGTCTACGCTATTTACATTCGGTAGCGTAGCGACAGTACCTTCCGATAATTCCAGTAAGGCCTCAGCCTCGGCACCTTGTTCGATAGAGGCAAGTATGGAAGCGTCTAGAGAATCTGTAGAGTCGAAAACCAATTCGTCGAAATCTGTTGTGGCGGGAGTCTCGAAGCGGCTTCTGTTTTGCTCGTAGTACGCGTTTAACTCGGCATCGCTTGGTTGAATAATATTGCCGCTTAGGACGTGACGCATCTTCTGCGCCAGAATGTCGTGTATGCGCTCGTCGTTGTCTAATTCCATCGCGAGGGCTTCCCGCACTAGAATTTGCTCTTCTATATAGAAGGCGGTTACTAAGTCTCGCTGTTCTGCGGAAAGCTCTTCGCCGCGCGACAGTTCCTGTATGAAGATTCGTGCATCTATCTCGCGCTGGTCGATCTCCAGCAAGTTTTCATTCCCGGCTTGAGTGATTGCATACAGTGCAAAGATAATGACCGCGATGGCGAAGAAGTGCGCGATCGGTTCCCGCATGATGCGGGCATAGACAGGCGTGCTGACTGAGCTGGATTGATTAATTTGATTCATGGTTCGACTCTACTGTTCCTGACTTTGCGGTTGCAGCGTGTCTGCTGTGTTAAGTAAGGGGGAGGGTAATTTCAGTCTGTAGTGAATGCAAGCCCTAGCGGGCTAAGGCATATTGCAAAAAACTCCATATCAGAACTCTCTCAGACAGCGGCAGCAACTCGTATTAAGCGAATACGAAGTCATATTCTGCAAGCTTGCCGGTTTAACCTGGGCTCTGGTGGCGGCGACGGCCTTGGCATCCTGCGTGGCTGCCCCACTGTTGGGAGAGCAAACCCAATGGTCGGGCCTCGTGTACTTTTCACTATCCGTGACAATGCCCGTGGCGCGCGGCCTGTACCAGAAAAGTGTCGGCATAGCGGGTCTGCACAAGGAAGTTAAATCCAGTTAAAGCACCTGTCAGAATCTATACAAGCGGCCCTTGTTTCTGTACAATCTCTGTTTTGTAGAAGGTGGTAATCACATGTTACGTATCGCTGAAGAGGCTTTAACATTTGATGATGTTCTACTCTTGCCTGCCCACTCTGTTGTTCTTCCGAAAACCGTAGCACTAAACACCCAGTTGACGCGTTCGATCGCGCTCAATATTCCGCTTATATCATCCGCGATGGACACGGTTACCGAGTCCCGTCTTGCGATTGCTATGGCGCAAGAAGGTGGTCTTGGTGTGCTGCATAAGAGCATGAGTGTTGAAAATCAGGCGCGAGAAGTTCGTCAGGTAAAGAAATATGAAAGTGGCGTAGTGAAGGATCCTATTACGATCTCAGCCGATGCCAGCATTAGAGACCTTGTTGCTCTGATGCAAGAATACGATATATCCGGTATGCCGGTATTGGACAGCTCTGGCCTAGTGGGTATCGTGACCAGTCGCGATGTGCGCTTCGAGGCAAATCTCGACGCCAAGGTCTCATCGATCATGACGGCAAAGGATAGGCTTGTAACAGTTAAAGAAGAATTTGCGCTGGATGATGTGAAGGAGCTTCTGCATCGCCACCGAATCGAGAAGATTCTGGTTGTAAATGATGACTTCGAGTTACGTGGCCTGATTACACTAAAAGATATTCGTAAGTCCGAAGACTATCCGAATGCGTGTAAAGACGAGCAGGGTAGATTGCGTGTTGCAGCCGCAGTCGGCACAGGGCCAGACTCAGCCGATCGCATAGAAGCAATAATCGAAGCGGGCGTCGATGTGGTTATCGTCGATACGGCACACGGGCATTCACAGTTTGTGCTGGATCAGGTGAAATATATTAAAGACAACTACCCTGGCGTGTCTGTTATCGGTGGCAATATCGCCACGGCAGATGCAGCCAGAGACTTGGTCAAGGCGGGTGCGGACGCGGTCAAGGTTGGTATCGGTCCCGGCTCGATCTGCACTACACGTATCGTAACCGGCGTTGGTGTTCCGCAGATTTCAGCCGTAGCCAACGTTGTCGAAGCGGTAAAGGGTAGCGATGTCTGTGTAATATCAGATGGCGGAATACGCTATTCCGGTGACATAGCAAAGGTTATTGCCGCCGGGGCGCACGTCGTCATGGTAGGTAGTCTGCTGGCCGGCTCCGAAGAGGCGCCAGGCGAGGTTGAACTGTATCAGGGCAGAAGCTATAAGGCCTATCGCGGCATGGGGTCATTAGGCGCCATGTCTCACTCTCAAGGCTCCAGCGATCGCTATTTCCAAGATGTCGATTCGGGAACAGAGAAACTGGTTCCCGAGGGGATCGAAGGGCGGGTTCCCTATAAAGGCTCGATGTCCGCTATCGTGCACCAGCTAATGGGCGGGCTGCGTTCCAGCATGGGTTATACGGGATCGGCAAACATAGAGCAGATGCGAACGAAGACGCAGTTTGTGAAGATTACGGCGTCTGGCATGAGCGAGTCCCACGTCCACGACGTCAGCATAACCAAAGAGGCGCCTAACTATAGGATTAGTTAGGACGGGTAAACTTTTGAGGCTTATATGCTTTGTTAATAGGCCCGCCCAAGCCAGTCACTTACCTTTCTGTAAGCTCCTGACTTGGACGGGCCTTTTGTCTCACCTCTGGGCCTCAATGATTCATCCTTAGGTTTCTTGGTGCGAAATTGAATTCGAATTGCAGTTACTATTTTGAAATTGGGTTTACATGACAACAGCTAATATTCATAGCCAGAAAATTCTTATTCTTGATTTCGGTTCGCAGTACACGCAGCTGATTGCTCGGCGGGTTCGCGAGTTGGGTGTGTATTGTGAGATCTGGGATTACGCGGTAGATGAGCAGCTATTTTGGGAATTTGATCCCCAGGGTGTAATTTTCTCCGGTAGCCCAGAGTCGGCGAATCACGATGAGTCGCCACGCCCCCCTGAATTTATTTATGCTGCAGGTAAGCCGATACTTGGTATCTGCTATGGCATGCAAACTATGGCAGAACACTTCTCGGGTAAAGTCGAAGCCTCGAGTAAGTCTGAATTTGGTTTCGCGCAGGTCGATGTGATTGCGCCGAATAAATTACTCGATGGCATCGAAGATAGAGTCAATGAGAAAGCTGCGCCTCAGTTAGATGTGTGGATGAGTCATGGAGACAAGGTCACTGAAGTACCGCCAGGGTTTTCATTGATAGCCCAGACGGAGAGCGCCCCGATCGCGGCGATGTGTGATGAGTCTCGAAATTTCTACGGCATTCAGTTCCACCCCGAAGTGACACATACCATTCAAGGTCAGCGTATTCTCGAACGATTCTGTCATGGCATCTGCGGTTGCGAGTCCCTGTGGACGGCTGCCAACATCATCGAAGACGCGATCGCAACAGTGCGTGCTAAGGTTGGCACAGATAAGGTGTTACTGGGCTTATCTGGCGGTGTAGATTCATCTGTGGTGGCGGCCCTGTTGCACAAGGCGATCGGCGATCAGCTGACCTGTGTCTTTGTTGATAACGGATTGCTCAGATTACATGAAGGGGATCAGGTCATGTCTATGTTCGCCAAGAACATGGGCGTTCGCGTGATTCGAGCAGATGCGGAAGAGCGTTTTCTTAGCAGGCTTGCAGGTGTCGATGAGCCAGAACAGAAACGCAAAATCATCGGTAATACCTTTATCGATGTATTCGATGAAGAGGCGACCAAGCTCAAAGATGTAAATTGGTTGGCGCAAGGCACTATCTATCCTGATGTTATCGAATCCGCTGGTTCGAAGACCGGTAAGGCACACGTGATTAAATCTCATCACAATGTTGGCGGTCTGCCCGACGACATGAAGATGGAGCTGGTCGAGCCACTTAGAGAATTATTTAAAGATGAGGTTCGCAAGATCGGCCTGGAGCTGGGTCTGCCTTACGACATGGTCTATCGTCATCCTTTTCCAGGGCCCGGCCTTGGAGTTCGTGTGCTGGGTGAGGTAAAAAAAGAGTATTGCGACATTCTGCGTCAGGCCGATGCCATCTTCATGGAAGAGCTGCACCGCGCCGATGTTTACAACACAGTGAGTCAGGCGTTCGCCGTTTTCTTGCCAGTTAAGTCGGTGGGTGTTGTGGGTGATGCACGCCGTTATTCCTATGTGATTACCCTGCGCGCGGTCGAGACCATTGATTTCATGACCGCACGCTGGGCACGCCTTGACCCCGAACTGTTGGAACGTTTGTCCAACCGCATCATGAATGAAATTGCCGATGTCTCGCGAGTTGCCTACGATATTTCCAGCAAGCCTCCGGCGACTATCGAGTGGGAATGATCAATGATTTTTAATGAAAGGTTAATTGGTGGCAGTATTTTAACGAATGCTCGCAAAAACATTACAAGCTTTTTAGCTTATTGGTTTGTTCTCTCGTTATCTTCTACTGCTAGTGCGGGTAATTTGTTATTACAAGAGTCGTTTAGCGATAAAGAAAGAGAGGGCACTGTTGTTCTAAGTTCATTAAATGAAAACGGAACATTCATATTCAATCAAAATCGTTCTTTAGAATTATTTGCTCCCGCCTCGACATTTAAGATACTAAATACACTTATTGCTCTTGAAGAGGGAATAATTGATTCTGAGGGTACAGAATTCATTTGGGATGGAACAATTTACGAAAATCGGAACTGGAATCGAAATCACACTTTAAGAAGTGCATTTCAAGTCTCTTGCGTATGGTGCTTTCAGGTTATTGCGTCAAATATTGGTGAAAACGTGTACCGAGAATATCTCGAAAAATTAGATTATGGGAAGTTTGGAAAAAACTTCGATTTGATCAATTTTTGGTTAAACGGAGATTTGAAAATAAGTGCCCAGAATCAAATTCAAGTCCTTGAAAGGATCGTAAAGCAAGATCAAGTCTTCTCGGAGTCGGTTTATGAGAAATTTAAAGGAGTTATGCGAACTAAATTCACGCCAGAGTATGAAATGTACTCTAAAACTGGTTGGGATGGCAAAGTCAGTTGGTTTGTGGGTTTCGTTATATCAGAGAAAGATATTTGGCTATTCGCTGCAAATATTGACGCTCAGGATATAGGTGAAGTGATGAAGGACGAAGATGTCACTTTGATGCAGCATGTAATTGAAAATGTATTGCTAGAGAGAGGAATTATCTAATTGAAAATCGTAAAGGGGGTGCAGCTACTAACTCATTCGAGGACTACATAGTATGTAGTAGGGGATAGGGTAAAATATTGATATGAAAACAAAAAAGGCAAATAACAGAGGGGAAGTTTTTACCCTAGTAACTACATACTTACTACATAGTATGAATTTGCCCCTGCAAACCCTTATAAACACTGGGGTTTCAGTCATGTCGACTATTGAGTGGGTATAGTGACATAGGCTGTAAGCCCCATATTTACTGACTTCTTTCACTTGTAAACTACTTGTAATCCACCTTTTTCTGCGATTTTTGTAAACAAACTTGTAAGGACTTGCTACTACTGAAAATCTTAGGTGTATCAAGTATATGACAGTATAATCCTTGAAGAAGATACGCTCTGAGCCTAAGTCATAATATTCACAGTGACTTAGAAAAGGAGCGTTACTATGAACAGAGGGCAAGTGTTTGCTGTCGACTTTGAGAACAAAAAGCTACTCAAAAGCACACAGCAAAAGTATCAGAATCCACTTACTAAACCTTCTTAACGAACATAGATCTCAATTTCATCGCTCCGATACCATCAATTTTATAATCAATATCGTGGTCGCCTTCGACCAGGCAGATGTTTTTCACTTTTATGCCGACCTTGACCACCGAGGAGCTACCCTTCACTTTCAGGTCTTTGATAGCAGATACTGTATCTCCATTGGAAAGCAGATTATCATCGGCGTCACTGATAACCCTATCTCCAGACAGCGGCTCCTAATCGGGCGCCCATTCGTGTGCGCAGATCGCATACAACTGGGACACGATATCATACGTTTGTATAGTGGACCGGACAAGATTCGAACCAGTGAACACCCTCTTAGGAAGGAGCTGCTCTATCCAACTGTATTGACAGCGGCTCAAGGATCTCTTAGCTTTGACTGTAATTTCATCCTGGCTTAGATATGTCGAAACAAACCCTACTATTATCACTCTTCTACTTCTTATTTTCCGCCCCCGAGATTTTCGCTCAGGTAAGCAAGTATCGGGGGCAAACGGCCAGTGGTGCCTACTATAAAATTGCGGCGCCGCAGGCATGGCGATCGGAAGATGGCTTGGTTATCTGGAATCATGGATATCAGGGATATACGCAAACTACACCGGACTCAAATCCTTCCCTGGGACCTCTCGAAGATATTGTTCTAGAGCAGGGTTTTGCCATTGCAGCATCCAGTTTTAGTCAAACCGGGTGGGCAGTATTCAATTCCCATATAGACAATCAGCAACTATTTGAAAAATTTGTTGAGCTAGTTGGCACGCCGGAGAAGGTATTCATTCAAGGTGGCTCCATGGGCGGGATAGTAAGCTTGCGAGATTTAGAGTCGGGGATTATTCCCGATGTAGATGGCGCCCTATTACTATGCGGTGCCGTCGCCGGCGCTCAGAATTGGTACAACGCCTTCGATCTGCGCATGGTTTATGAGGCGGTCTGTGAGGATGTCTCTGGCGCCGAATTACCAACCCAATTTTGGTATGAGCAGCCTAATTTGGTACGCGGAGAACTCGACTTTCTTGATTCCTTAGAGCGATGCACCGGCTTAATATCCAGCCAACAAGTAGGCGGCGTGATCGGCTCACTATTGCGTAGCAGCGGCCAGAATGAACGACTTAATAGAATTCTGGATATTACTCAGACCGATATAAGCTTTCTATTGCTAAACCTTGGTTATGCAGTTTTTGAAATTCCTAATCTAGTCAATCAAACCGATAAATTAAACGGCCTGCTTCCTTTCGATAACGCCGCAGTAGACTACGGCGATGCAGACATTAATTTACGCGTTAAGCGCACTGCTGCCTTACCCTCCTCACGTCAACTGCTACTCGAAAACTACAGCCCTTCTGGCGAGATAGGTAACACCAAGATTGTGTCCATCCATACCTCGGGAGACGGCTTGGTCGGCGTAAGCAATCAGAGACTATTACGCGACTTAATTCCGGCATCACAACTGTCGATCGCAATTGCTGTAGAGGAAGAGCCTAGTCATTGTGGATTTAGTGTCGACGAGGGGCTCGCCGCGTGGAACAATCTTCGTAGCTGGGTAGATGGCGGTGCACAGCCTGACGCACAGGTAATTCAAAACACTTGCCAAACAAATAATACAAATCCAGACCAATGCCGTTTCGATTTTTCCTTTGAACTACCAGATTCCGTAGTAACATTTCAAAGGAATAATTCAGCGCCCACTCTCGGCTACAACAGATATGATTCCGCTACCAGCATAATTTCTATCGAAGCTCTAAAACAAGCAGGCGAACGAGGAACTTACAATCTTGAACTTTTGCTCTCGCTTCAGAATGGCTCTGTATTTAATCTGGGAGATGTCGAGCCCGTAGTCGAAATAGACTCGTGGCAGCACCAAGCGTTATTCCTGCCAGACCAGCTAATGCTATACCTGCCTAGCATGAAGATTCTCCCTTGGACCGAAAGCGATCCGAAATATAACGTATTTATGCGCTACGCAAATGAATCAGGTCAAGACATGTTGAAGTTATTAGAATTTGAGGAGGTCAGTAATTAGCTAGATGAAACAGCAGTTCAAATTTATTCACTAGGCTTAAGCGTAGTGTTCACGTAAAAAAGACCTAAATTATAGGGCTTAGAGGATATCTAAGAGGTTTCGCAAAATTGCTATGGGTGTGCTAATAGCTTCAATAAGCTACTGTAATTCAGCATCTTAGCGACAGCGCAAATAAAATCACTGGACGGAGCGGTATAATGAACTTACCGCTGCCTGCAAGTAGCTTTGGCGCTGAGGGCGATATTAGGAAAGGCTTAATCAAATAGAGGCTAGGCTGTTGGCAACTATACTTATTGCACTGACTATATATTTATTTGGCATTCGCACCGCCGAGCATCTTCGAGATTTAAGCCCAGTCTCGCTCACTAAAGGAACTTACTGCTAACCAATAACCCTGCTATACTTTATTAAAAAAACTGTTATAACTTAATTACTAACAACGTAACAAAGGGAAAAAATGCAAAATTCTGTAAATCAAATCCAAGTTTTATATGAATTAAATGTTTTACCCGATAAAGCTGATGAACTCAAAGAGATTGCTTCAAAGATGGTAAGTATGAATGCTACAGAAGAACCAGGAACTTTGGTATATAACGTCTACCTAAACGACGATGAAACTCTTTTTACATACCTAGAAACGTATAACGATACTGAAACCGGTCTCTTTCATGCCAAAAGATTTGCCGAAGGTGAGTACGTCGGTCAAATTCTTGAAAGGACCGATGGCGGTCGACTTTGTTTCTATGGCGCCGTGTCAGATGAATTTAAGCAATGGGCCATCGACAATGGTTTTGAGCCTGAGTATTTCACTTTAATTGATGGGTATGTCCGTTAATCTTTCTGTGAGACCTTATAAAGGCGTAACTTACTCGGGCTGGTTGGCAAAGTACGCCGTGGCTTTTTTAGGATGTCGCGCTCTTCTGTGACGCGTTTAAGCCCTTTCTTAAGTTGCCGCGTATTTCAGCCTGCTCTGCTGCCTTACCTTGATGCTCCGCAGAATAAGGGCCGTATCTCTTTTTCTAGGTATAAAGGATGTGTGTTGTGACACCAAGACGGCTTGCCACTTCTCCAACACTATGACTCGTTCAACCTTTGCCTAACTGCTTCTATTCTGAACTTTTCTGTGTGCCGATTGGGGCTCATATCCACCTCTCTTATAGCCATTTTGTATGACTGAAAGGTGTCTAGTACAGTGATAGCGATTCTAACTCTCAGTTACATCAACATTTGGTTTTTCATCAAATCAACGTTCCCTTATTTTTCTGTGATGCACTTACTAAGACAGGATGCGGCTGAGTATTAAAATTTTGTTGCACAAATGTCGACTATTACCCAATGGGGATAAGCATCAACAATTCAAATAACGTAAATACGGCGATATTGAACGCTCGCGCGGCCGAAAAACTGTTCGCTGAGTCTGCTACCAAGCTGGCAACAGGAAAGCGCATAACTTCATCCTCGATTGATGCGGCTGGGGCAGCGATGGCTGCTCGAATGAACTCTGAAGTCGCAACTGCCGGCCAGGCAATGAAGAACATTAACGACGCCATTTCTTTATTGCAAACATACGAAGCTAACGCCGAATCAGTGCTAAGCATGATACGCAAAATGAAAACTATATCAGTTGCGTCTGCGAGTGAAACTTTTTCAGCAAGTGATAATAGTGTCCTTGTCGGCGAATATAACCAGCTGAGAGATGAGATTATCGCGATATCAAAGCGTGCTCATTGGAATGAAATGAACCTTTTCGACGGTTCTGCTGGCAGTAACGGAGTAATTCAAATCACCGACGGTACTGCAACTATTGATCTGGATCTCGGTACTACTTATAACGCTCTAGACAATACGCTGTCCCGATCTGGAGCGGGCTTTGTTAACGGAAACGCGCAGATATTAACAATTGCAGACTCAACAAATATCAAATCTGGAGACATACTTTCCTTCACCCTCTATAATGTGCCCAACCAACAGGCGCAGGTATATAGCTACCGCCTTTCCCAATCAGATATTGATACGATAAATTCCGCCGCAACTTCAGCAATCGATGGGGACCCTATATTTATATCAAACCTCGGGCAACAAACAGGCTACAGCATTAGTGTATCGGGCTCGAACAATTCAGGGGTTGTTAGTATTGCGTTACAACATAGTACCAGCAACGATCTTTTTGTTGCTCTCGATGCGTCGGACAGTCTGCCTCAGAACTCCCCTTACCTTCCCACAGTGCACAGGGGCGATGTTGCTCCGCTTATGGGGACGTATCCATATGCGCCTTACGGATCACAAGATACTCTAAAGGCCATAGACTCCGTCTTAAATTCTTTCACCTCCAAGTTAGCAAAGGTAGGAGCCTATATTAATCGCCTCGAATCAAGCGTGAATGCAATCACTGACAATCAAAGCAATAAAATGGCCTCAAAAGCCAGAATTGAAGATACAGACTATGCAAAAGCGACACTGGATCTTACTAAATCCAAAATAATGAAGGAAGCTAGCATGCTAATGTTAAAAACTGGGCAAGACTATAAAAATTTGGTGTTGAATTTGATTCGCTGATTTCTTATTCGGGGATTGACTTCTATGGAATAAAATTTTTCAGGTTCCATTGGATTTTTCACGTAATTGTTCAAGACAGTTATAGCTTGAGTCGATTTCTCCAGCTAATTCACAGATTCGATAACCAAGTTAAAAAACTCGATATCGTTCCAGTCAGCTGGAAATTCTGTTGAGTGATAGGAGCCATCCTCCCTCGTATTAGAATTTCCAACTCTTGTGTAAAGGCTGTTCCTAACTACGACAATATCTAAACCTGGATGGACGTATATATTATTGCTTCTGCTACCTTTAGCAGCGAACCACTTCCCAGACCTGTCCGGCCACCATTGGTATCCATAACCTGTTTGAAGAAACTCCGCTGTCACAATTGTAGGTGCTGTGGACTCTGTGACGTATTCGCTCGGCACAACTTGAGCGTCTCCCCATTTGCCATCTCGGGCGTATAACAAACCAAAACGTGCAAAGTCTCTACTTGTCATATCCAGACAACAGTAAGCCATATAATTTGAGAATTTATCGGTCCACCACGCAGTTGTAATGCCGATTGTTGAAAATAAGTTATCTTGCGCAAAATTCAGCAAAGATTTGTTAGTTGAACGCTCGATAATTTCGCCAATTATTTGAGTGTCAGCATTTGTATAATTCCAAGTGTATCCGGCGCCTAACCACCTGGCGCGATCTGGGTTAACTGTTCTATTTATAGAGAATGAGACATTGTCGACAGCCTTGTATTGGTCGCTTTCATCTTTGACGCCAATATACATACTCGTGCTATCATCTCCATCCTCGCTTAGACCAGAAGACATAAGTAATAAATCTTTGAGCGTGATATTATTTCTTTCATCTGCCGCCCACTCGTTAATGAATTCTGCCGCAGACGTGTCCACGGAAGAAATGAACCCCTTTTCGATTGCAATTCCGGCTAAAGCGCTAGTGAAGGATTTGGCAGTCGACCAAGAAGTTGCCATTGAGTCCTTGTCTGAACCTTCGGCATATCGCTCAAAGACTATTGCGCCGTGCCTCACTATTACTAGCCCCTGAGTGTTTTGCCCCTCTCCGAAAGCATAGTCCACAACTTTTTGGAACTTCTCTGCGTCCAAGTCGACCTGCTTGGTTGTTGTTGTTACCCATGTTTCAGCTGGCACTGCTGTCGTCGAAAAAGTTTCAACGGCAGAGTCTAATGTGAAAATCAAACTGTTCGGGTTCGTAAGTTTAAGAGAAACGTCGTAGGATGTTGATCCTACGTTTACTTTTCTTAACCTAAGAATATCTCCAGTAACGTCGTTCATTGATAATTGGCTGCCATTTTGGATTTCCGTAGCGTTGGAAATTTGGAAGCAAATAGAAGCGCACTCAATTAATCTTAATTCTGCTCGATACTTCGTGTCTCCGACGATTATATTTTCTGCGTTTAATAGGCCGTCGGCATAAGTAGTGTCAACCGGATATTCGACTATAAAGTTTAGGTTGTTATCACAGTCAATGTCATTCCACTGACCTGCCGCGCCATAGAAACCTGGATTAGCCGCCGGCCATGCCGTGACTGCCATCGCTAGGCAATCTTGATTGTTAAAATTGTCTGGCTCGCTCCCACCTGGTCCGTGGCCTGCGCCATTGCCCCAAAATGCGCGACCAGCAATTTTGTTTGTTTTAAGCGTTAAACCATCGACCCAACTCCAGTCATTTTCATTCAGAGAGTCTGACGCCCCAAGCCAGTGATATTCAGCCCCGCCTCCGTCAGGCGCAATTTTTCCATAATCCGACATAAGCCTCTCGATAAAGACATTTTCTTGGAAAGAATTAATCACAAGTAATCTGCCCCCAATTGAGGCTGCATATTCTTTAGCCTCAGGCCATGACTTTGGAGTGTTAATTATCTGATATGCATGACCATTGAACACCGAGAATGTGCTTTGGATGGAGTCTGGAAGGGCAGCATTAAGACCTAGTTGCGGAGCTGCCAACCACATACATGAAGCAGCAATCAAATGCATCAGACGCGAAAAATATTTAGTCTCAGTGACACGCTTATCCAGCGAGTTCCGCAAATTTGTTAGAGGAATAGGAAGTTCGTTCATTGACTGCTTTCGCTTTTATTTTCAGAGGCAGCGAAAATTAGTACAACATAGCTATAGCAATAAGTCTATTCAGTAATGGGTTGTTATGGACGAAATAGTAAGTCATTCAGACGGTACTAAAACTGTAGGCAGGATTAGAATTGATCCTTTAGCAAGAACAATGACGATGGTCCAATATATTCTCGAATAGTCATTGCTTTAGAAGCGCTCGATTTGCATGACATAGCTTCCTAGGTTGCCTTGGGATAGATTTTTAAATCATGAGTGTCAAGCGCTTCTCTAATCCCACACCTTACACTAAACGAAGGCGTTCCATAGGGTGGATGATTCATGTGGTTCTAGGCGACAAAGAGCCCGTCAGCTCCAGCGACCTGCAATATCACTTCATTTAGTCCGCTTAGCCCAACAGCTGAAACCACCTCAGAATAGCTAACGGTACTGTAATCGGGAAAACTATCTGCTATTTCTTTTTGGAACTCAGTGGAGAACTCATCGTTCCTTAGATAAACCATAGTAAGCTTATCAACATCCTGATATTTATAGGCTTGGCCTCCATACTCTATTGTATGGCTCAAAACGTCCTGACCGTTACGCACTATTACTTCATTTAAGTCAGAAACGGTTAGCGCCGACTCTGCAACAATTCCCTCTTCTACGATCAGCGAAATAACGTTCTTCTCGACTGTATCAGAGAGATAACCATGATCTCCTTGGTCATTATCTTGGAACATATCTAACAAAATTTCTTTGCTCGGCTGAGAGATAACTGGAGCGAGATATTTTGTATAAAGGGCATGACCCAGAGGGTTCAATTCTAGAACCCCTTCGGGTGTTCTAGCTGAATCTGACCATTCAGGTGCTAACGACCCCATTTCCCAAAATTCACTGTATTCCCACATTCCAAACGTTAAGACATAGAGATATTCTTTTAAAATTACCTTTCCCGTAAACTCAAGGTCTCTTTCTAAGCTCCCACCATATCCCTCTAGATCAAATACACCATTCTCAACCGCTTCATTCATCGCCTTATAAACTTCGCTGGATTGATCTGATCCATCGAGAGCTTGTAATGAGCCCTCTATGGCTCCTTTGGCTCCAAGCATATGTATTGTATGAAGAATATGCTCCATGATTTCACCGATATCATTTCTACCGGTAGGAGGATCCGGAGATTCGATGTTTCGGTACCAGACCATATCGTCACTGGCATATTTGTCATTGTGTTCATCTAAGCCGGCCCACAGCTCAGGTGAACGCAATGGATTTGATTCGTAGCTGTCCCCACTGCCGTAAAGCGTTCTTTGAACAGTTGGCCGACCTGCGTGGAACGTGCCGCTTTCCCCCTGCAGTATTTTTATGACATTCTCTTGCGCAACTCTGTCTATTCCTTGTCCGTTAGGGTCTAGAAGTAGCTGTATTACTCGAGCTGTCTTATATACCCAAGCGTCGGGCACAGCGTTGTTACCACCTACCTCTGCGCCTGCGACAATTTTAATTCCGTGCACGGTCAGAGATCGGTCATATAATTCGGTGCCGCTGGAATACTCAGCGAGTTCTCCACTTTGGTAGTATGGCATTGGGCTAATCTCTAGTTAGTTGATAAAAATGTAAGTATATATAAAGCTTAGCTCCAATAAAATAAACTTCGGTTTTTTAGTTGAGCAAAGTTTATTATTATTGATAGGTTGCATGTACACTTGAATGCAAAAAAGGAAAATGCTGCTCGCTCACTTTAATAAAAGCTGCGGAGAGCGTGCAGATAATGGGACGTTCACATTACTTATTCACGAAATAATTCATGAAAAGCTCGTTTGAGAAAAAGCGTAGTCCACGGAACACCAAGAGCTAAAGACTCGCGGATGGTGGGTGTGGCTTCGAAGGAATTTTAGGAGAGGCAGGTAAATGATTTTAACGAGATCCATCAAATTAACTTGCTTTTTTGGCTTTGGAATACTTGCATTCCTTTTGGTGGTAGATGCCGACGCAAAGCAGGCTGATGCCGATCACTTCGATGCAGACAATAGTAATCTTAATGTCTTTTCCGTAAATGTCTTTGGCCAAGGATATTATGACGTGAGTTTTGTGCTCACAGACGATTCTTCTTTGCGCGTTACAGGAGCTCAACCAAGCAATGCCAGTATTGCTGCCGGAAATACATTTGATCCTCAGACGGGTTTGCTTACCCTTCCAAGTGTAGACATCAAAGCAGGCGGAGCCGTCGTATCGAATTATTATATTGAGCTAAGCCTTGTCGATCCTGAACAATTTGTTTTCGGCCTTCAAAAAGCAGTTGAATCAACTATGCCAGCCGGAGTAAGCCTGCAACAGCTATGTAGTGACTATGGGTGCTTCGGGCTCTTAACCAAATTAGAGGGCGCAGTAGATGGGTATATAGAAAAAGGCTTCGGAAGCAGACCAAATCAGATTTCTTGGGATCCAGCTGAGTTGAGTAGCCTCGTTGTTCAACAGAAGAAAGAATTTAGGTCTGATATAGAGAGAGCCGGCCATGAAGCTGCACTTAGCACAGTAGTCGTATTTGGCGACTGGTGTATGCCCGATGTGAACATATTTTCAGACCCCGTTCTTTTGAAAACAGACGCAGAATCTGGTTTCTTTGTGAGCGACTCGCTCATAATGACTACGGCGAATGCACTGAAGAATATGGAGGATCTTGCTGGCCAATATCTCAGCACGAATGTCTGTGAAGATTACAGCGAACAAACTGGAACACCTGCACAGAGCGGGTATGGTCCATTTGTTCAGCTCTTCGACGGTCGTTGGGCCCGAGGTGAAATAGTCTGGAGTGACAAAGTGAGCGGTCTTGGGGCCGTTCGTTTAGTTTCTGAAACTAGTGATCGAAAAATTCCGCTGCAAGATTGGACTCCATGGCGAGGTAGCCTTGATGGCGATCAGCAATGGTTGAATTTAAAGCCAACGAGTTTTTCTGAAGTAAAAACCACGGCATCAGTGCACAGCCCTGACTTGGCAAGGATTGAGGGAGGCTGGTTTGTCTCAATAAAGGATGCGTCCGCATGTCTTGCGAATGCAGAAGGCTCTACCCTTTACTTGGATCACTTTAGTGATTTTGGCAGCTATGGTGGGCCTATTGTAGATCCATCCGGGGCAGTAATTTCTATTATCAAGAATTCACGGGTCGACACAGACGGTGGGCTTTGCGCTTCGAATAAAAGTAGCACCATAAAGAATTCTTTGGGTCCGCTGTCGCGCTATTATGCCGATGGCTCTCATGTAACAGAAGGAATACAGATTACATCTGAACTGATTAGTAAACTAAAAGAATTAGATCCTTCGATTGGTACAAGCTCACCCGCTCCAATCACTAAGGATATTCTCAGGCCTGGATTAGCAATAGAGACTGCGCAGCGATTCGAAATACCAATTCTAAGCCCGCAATTTACGGAGTCAGCCTATCCTGTTGCTGAGCTTGATGCTCCCGCAATTGAGATCGCTAAACAGGCTACGGTTGCGTTCCTTCGGGAAACTGGGTGCGCAACATGCGACGAGAACAGGCGGACTTCAAATTTCAATATTGGATGTATTTGCACAGGATTTGCTATTACGCAGACGCTCATCGTGACAAATGATCACTGCGTGACTGATTTGTCGGTTGGGGCTAAGACGACATTTCTTACCTTTTACGGACAAGAAGTGGAGGCTGAGTTGGTCGGAAAATCGTCACTCGATGGTATCGCAGAATTAACCGACGCTTACAAAGAAATATATGGCATGAATGGGTCAACGGGTTTCCATCGTGGCGATGTAGCCCTGCTCAGAACAGTACAGCCAATGCTGGATGTTCAGCCGCTAAAATTTGCGGACTCCTCCAAATTGGAAGCATGGCAGCCGCTGATCACTGTTGGGCATCCTGCGGCTATGACAAGGACAGGGCCATGGGTTACCGGTGTTGGATCATTTGTTGGCGGCAACTACTTTGATCAAACTGATCAAGCCTACAATTTGCCGGCCGCTCAAGGTGCGAGCGGGAGTCCAGTCGTCAATCTTTCTGGCGAATTAGTCGGACAGATAGCTTATGGAGGCACGGCAAGCGGCTATGAAAAGACCTCTATTTTAACGAATAAATACGGCTTATTCGCACTTGAATTGGAGATAGACACAGTCGGAATTACCCCCGCTCCCTACTCTGAGCGAGAGGATATTCCCATTAGTCCGCAGACTTCCTCGGGTGCTCCGAGCAATTATATTAAGGAAATGGTTGAGAAATGGGCACCCGGGGAACTGCCGGAGTGAGAGCTCTTTTGAGGCCGATAAGTCTTAAGGAAGCGGCAAGCCTCGCTGTGATGTTTTTATTGCTGTTATTGCTGTTATTGCTGAGCAGCAGGGGGCTAGCAACAGAGTCCCTTTATGAATTTTCCGGCGATCTTTCAGATGTCTCGTTAGCTTTAAGTGCGCAGGGTTTTGTTGCCGATAATTCTTCTCCCAGCTTAGCACTGAGTGAGCCTAAGTTTGAAACACAAGATGGAGACGATTTTATCGCGCTTGATTGGAATCATTACCTCAGACTCCCGAATTTCATCGAGCAAGGTCTGGATGCGTCAGACCCATTCAAGATCAATATTCGATTCAAATTAGATGACAGTGCACCGGGCTTCTATCAAGACATAAATAACCCTGACGTTTTTCGTAACATCATAGGAACACACGAAGGCGCTCGAAATGCCTTAGGCTTTAACGTTTTTTTTGAAAAAACAGAGGAGCAACTTGGCGCTATCGCGTTAATGGTCGGCGAGGGATCGGGCCGTGAAGGGTATCTTTTTTACATCGCGAGTGATGTCGCTATTGGACAGTGGCACGAGTTGTCCCTACGGTTCTTTTTAGAGGGGAATAACCCGCGCGCTGACATCGTCTTTAACGGTGGCCCCTCCAAATTGTATTTGAAGGGGCCACCGTTAAAGAC
>Ga0213868_10001355_pt1 | contig 23541 bp, 29 predicted proteins | sample PICome_9_FD_160087 | JGI IMG/M metagenome (GOLD analysis project Ga0213868, IMG submission 160087) | Coastal seawater microbial communities near Pivers Island, North Carolina, United States - PICO127 | ecosystem: Environmental > Aquatic > Marine > Coastal | place: USA: North Carolina... | reverse complement strand
GGGACCAGTTGGACCTATTTCACCAGTATCCCCCTGTAATCCTTGGGGACCAGTTGGACCTATTTCACCAGTATCTCCTCGTGGACCCGTTGGTCCTTGCAATGATACCGATTGCGTACTACTGCAACACGGTTTTGTTCGGATATAATAAGAGTATGAATTATCCCCCATAAGAAAATGTATTTTTTCTTAGTGTCTAATATATTATATCTATTTATTTTTATTTTTGTTCTAATCCCATTTCTTTTTCTATTTTTTCAGTTGACAATATAAGTTGTAATGGTGGCGCTGTTGGTTGAGGATATGTCTGTATTATGTGTGCTTCTACGATTGGTATTTCATTTATTTTTGATACTGGAATAATTTCTTCTACATTAACAATTTTCGTTTCTTTACATAAACGATTGCAAGATAATAGTATAAATACTAATAATATTGTTGATATGATTAATAATAATAATATTATAATATTTCTCTCGCTTAATATGATATTATTTGATTTATTATTTGTCTCTGATTTTTCAGACAACAATATAGGTTCATTTGTAGGTTGAGATGTAGGTTCATTTGTAGGTTCATTTGTAGGTTGAGATGTAGGTTGAGATGTAGGTTGAGATGTAGGTTGAGATGTAGGTTCATTTGTAATTGAAGGTTGAGAGGTGGGTGAGGTTGTGGGTCCATTAGACATAAATGTATGATCGTGATGAGAACACGAACACAGATTATTTGTATCCGAAAAATGATTACACGTTTCAGCAGTGTCTTCAATTGCTAATTCTGGATCTATATAATAGCATTTAAAATCAAACCATCCCGTTCTTACATAGCCAACATCATTTCCCTTTACATATTCAACACAATTGTATGCGGAGTGGATACGTTCCTTTACGATTTGTTGAATTTTTTCAGGACTATTTGCTTGAATTAGTTGATATTGGTCACATTTGCCGAGACCATATTGAAGACAATTGTCTTGACACGATGTTCTTGTATATCTCCATAATTGAGTATCCAGTTGTTCAGAATACACTTGCACTATAAGAACAATAATCAAAATATACATTTTTGTTGTTTATTTGTTTTTGAATGAATTTATATAATGCTTTCATTCAATTTTTCACGTTTATTGCACGTTGTAACATTTTTTTACTAAACTAAATAACCATTCTAAACAATATGTATCATTCGTTTCGTCTACTGTTTCATTACCAAACAACCTACACTTAAATAGCTGTTCGTCTTCCTTATTCGGGTATTTGTCAAGCAGTCTCACTTGTATTGTTCCCTGACACTTTACATATGCATTGTTTGCGATTTCGTGATGCACGATTTCTGGCACTACGCTATAAATAATCCCTCCCACCTTCCGAGAACGTTCTTTCATTAACTGTATAAACTTTTCTTTACTTTTCCTAGAAATACATATTTCATGTAAATATAATTTACAACTATCACAAATAGCATTTGTCATCCTTACCATATAACCATATAAAAGTTGTATTATTTTAACTAAGTTAATAATTCAGTGTGACTAAATTATGCTTATGCAGTGTTATGCAGTAAATACCAAAATTATACGTTTTAATGATTTTTTCTTCCAAAAAAAAGTGGAACGCGATTTTCAAAAGTGGACATTTTTAAAAATGTCCAAAAGTGAAATATACAAAATAGTTTTTCAATGAAGTCCAAAAAAATGGGTTATCGTAAGCATTGCAGTGAAGGGAGGGAATATTTTTTTGGGAGGCGCAGGAAAAAAATATTCGGACATTTTTAAAATCTCAGGACATTTTAGATGAACAATGGTATAAAAACTCGCCAAAACTCGCCACAATTTTTTTACTGCGAGAAATGTGATTACAAGTGCTTTAAATTGAGTGATTTTCGCAAACACAAAATGACTGCAAAACACAAAATGGTAAAAAATGGTATAAAAAACTCGCCGTCATTATTTGTTTGCGTATGTGGTAAGACATACAAGTATCAACCAGGATTGTCTCGTCATAGACAACAGTGCGCGTCGTTAAATATAAAACAAGAACACGCAACTACCGAGTTACAACTCTTATTAACACAACAACAACGACACCATACAGTGCAAGAAAAGAAGATTGATGAACTTACAGAAAAAATATCAAATATGTCTATTGTAACCAACCATAACACGACAAACAAGTTCAATCTAAATTTCTTTTTGAACAATCAGTGTAAAGATGCGATAGATTTTCAGACATTTTTAAAACAAATCAAGATTGAAGAAGAAGATTTATACTATTTCGGGAACCATGGATACCTTAATGGAATGATGAATATTATTGATAAGTCACTCGGTAGTATGGAAGTTCATGAGCGTCCGATACACTGTACGGACGTGAAAAGGCAAATAATGTATTTTAAAAAGGAGGACGGGTCTTGGGAAAAAGACAAGGAAAAACTACAAATGCGCCGCATGATATCTACAATAGATAATAAGAGTTATTATTGTCTTGAAGACTGGGAAGATGGTAATAAATATAAATGTGAAGATATGGATTCACCTAATTTCAAATGGTATTTGAAGGTAGCTACGGAAACAATGGGTGGTGACTATTCTAAAGACGATATACACTTAACTAAGATGCTTAATTACCTTGCGACTGAATTTTATCTCAAGAAGAATAAAAAAATCATATTCTAAATGTATCATGTGTATTTACCACTGTATCAAGCATTTCCCTCCATATGAACCTTCATCATCGTCTTTCTTATCTTTAGTATCAAATTCTGGATCATATACACATTTCCATTTACTAGACACCATATCACAATAGTTGATACTGCTAATGCTATTGATAAGATAACCGTTTTTCTTATAAAACTTCTTGCGTTGATTCCACTGATTTACAAAATTCGTATGTGCGTCTACAATATCCACTACAATCGGATTATTGTCTTTCACACGCAATATACGTCCAATAGACTGTGTAATGTCAGTTTTAGGAGTCACCATTACGAGTGTAGAGAGCGTCTTAATATCAAGCGCTTCCGCGGCCATAGCATACGTAGCAATGACAACTTGTTTAGTTTCAGATACTTGTAGGTCTTTCTGTTTCATGCCCCCGAGATAATATCCGCAAGTAGCAAATTCTTTATGTGTAATTGAATCATGTAAATATGTAAGAAGATTACGATTATGTCCGAGAATCATTATTTGTTTTTCTGGATATTCATTAATCAAATCGCGAACCACAGATACAATGAATTCACTTCTTGGTCCAAACGCACACAGTTTGGAAATCATTGTGCTATACTTAGTATTACCTCTATAGTCTAATTCAACTTCGTTAAATTCGGTATCATTCGTTTTGTAATGCAGCGCACGAACCTTAACAATATCGTCCTTTTCGCGCTCTTCATTGTAGATTTTCGGCCCAATAAACATATACAGCACATGTGTAAGCTGGTCTTTCCGTTCAACTGTAGCAGAAATACCCAACATATATTTAGTTACTGTTTTGAATAGTGCCTTGGAAAACTGTTCGCTTCCAATACGATGGACCTCATCTACAATAGTCAAACCAAAACAGTCAAATGCTGTCTTATGAAAGTCTTTATTATATAGTGTTTGTAGCATTCCAATGACAATGTCCTTTCCCTCAACGTCATACACTGGACCTTGGATTTTCCCAACTTTCGCATCGGGTAGGAAATCTTCAATACGTTCTATCCATTGATTCATCAAAAACTCTTTGTGTACGATGACAAGTGTTTTGGTTTTCAAACGCGAAATAATATTCAGTGCCATAATCGTTTTTCCGCGCCCACACGGAACTTCAAGAATACCACCATTTCCTTGTGGTGTATCGCAGTGGGTAATGTATGTATTTACAATGTTTTCTTGGTAATCGCGAAGCGATTTCGTAAATGGCACATTTATGGGTTCGGGACCGTCGTCCAATTCGCATTTAGTCGGAATACCAAATCGTTCAATGCCGTAAAATCGCGGAATGTATATCTTTTTTTCATTTTCGCGATAACAATAAAATCCATTGCTTTGATTCGCCGGACCACCACAATTTATAGCAACCAAAGGTTTAGCGTGTAGTTCTTCATACATCAATTCCAAAATTTTAGGAGTAAGACAAGATTTTGGAATCGTATAGCCTTTTTTCCCAACGTATGACTGTGTTTGTATGTTGTTTTTTAATTCAATATCCAGTGTTTTATACCAAGGAGTTGCTTTTTTCTTAGGACCCATAATCTCGTATTTATAATATATATCACTTATTTAGATATTATAAATTAAAATCAATTTTTTGGTTGAATAAAATAATACATTATAATATATAATGAAAAACGTATTCAAAACATTTACTCCTCTTGAATTAACTGTATTAGTTCTTTTTGTATTCTATTTAATGTTTAATATAGAAACACCTCAACTTATTGCGGAAACAATTGAAAGCCCCATTGGTTTATTAGCGCTAATGGTTCTCATCTTGTATCTTTTCTTTTATGCTAACCCCATTGTAGCAATCCTATTTATTTTCGTCGCGTTTGAATTATTGAAACGCACATCATATGTAACCGGTCGCAAAGCGATTGTAGACCATACACCTACACAAGACCGCAAGAATTCGCAAATGAAAGCAATGAACCCTCCCAAATCACAATCATTGGAAGAAGAAATTGTTGAAAAAATGGCACCTATTGGAAAAAGTGAAATGGTTGAAATTGTCAACAGCGGATTCAAACCCGTAGCCACGAAATTAGAAGGTGCTTCTAAGGTATAAAATATCATATATAATTTTATTCATATATGATGCTTTCAAAATATGTATCTATTTATCGTTTTTACGTTCCGCAATAGCCACAAACAAATATATCATACCAGTTACACCAAGTAATCCCGTGAATGAAGTACTTAATTCATTATTGTCAATGGACTCTCCTCCTGATATTATCATATTGGGATTTGCTTCGGATGCGACAGCGTTCAATCCAAAAAATTTTCCGATTGTTCCGATTGCGTTTCCAAATGCGTTTCCATTGGGTTCTATTTCATTTTCCATTTTAATATTTTCTTTTTCCTTCTTCAAACCAGACAATAACATAATAATATAAACAATAAATAAAATAGGCATTATGATAGAACCATATAATTCTTTTGCAACTTTTTTACTATCCTTTAAAAAGAAGAAAAATGTTATAAAATAACTTGCAAGAATGACAAGACCAAGAGCGATTGTTTTTCCCAATTGTGTGAACATTTCTGGCATTACTTTACCTATTCCCATGAAATTATAGCCCATAAAATTATAATCAATATCTTTATGTAGATTTTTCTTGGTATCAAAGAACCATTCATATAATGTGTATTCTTTGTTAGTGTGTGTTGTATGCGTCATATATTCCTTATCTTGACGTCGATTGTATATTCCCAACATCATGCTAATCGCAAACATTAAGAAATATAGAGATGCGGTTGTTAATGATGTTTTATAAGTTACCCCAACACTTAACATTGCTATAAATATCCAAAAAATAAATATTACGAGAAGAGTATCAACACCACCTAATAATTGTTCGTTTTCATAAGCATTGGGATTACATTCATCAGCACTATCACAATCGCTATAATTTTTTAGGTTCCCAATATGTCTTATGATATTATTAATAATCGCAGTTTTATATAAAGATGGACCTACCAAAAAGCTCAATAAACAAGCTATACTGAAAAAAACAATGGTCGTAGTAGAGCGTTCAAAATTAATAGCAGACGAGTTTTCAGTATATTCACTATTTATCGGTACATTATAACTGGAAATTGTTTCTTTACTTACGCCCGTTGGTTGACAATCAATATATATTTGGTCTTCCTTTGAACTCATAGAATTAACAACACCGTGGTCTGTTTTCTTTGCGTTTGACCCCGATTTAGATTTGTATATTGATAGATTATTTGCGGCGGTAGCTTGTGTTAATTCATAAGGTGTAGTAGTAGAATTCGGAAAATCCTTTACATCAATACTTTTTTCAAATACAATAAAGTGACTACGAATAGAATTATCATCAATGTTACTATAGTAGTAATATCCAGTTTCATTCTCAAGGCTCACATTAAAATTAAAGTCAATATTATCTTTATCATTTAAGTTTCGTATTAATGAATTAATTGCGTTGTCCGTTTTAGGAATATCATTATTTTTGTTTGCTGGTATAATTAGAAATAGTTTTTCCGAACTACTCATAAAATCTTTGTGTTCGATAATAATTTCCCCATTACCTATTCCGTGTGTATCAGTATCACTAATATAAATTTTCTTTGCGATAAATGATTTATTTAATAGAGTAGAACTATTATCGTTTATATTAACAACAATGTTTGGGGAAGAATAATTTAAAGACGCACTTGCACCTGACAAAAAATTTGATGGATATAATGAAATTCTTCCAAAATTATAATCAATACTACCGTTTATAGTAGTACTATCATTTAAATTAATAGTAGTCATATTTGTATTATAGTTATATAATATTCAACTATAATATAATTTACAAATAGGGAATGTATTGGAAATCATTATTTTCATACTTTGTGACATTAAAAATACCATTATATCCTTCCACATATACAGTATCTCCATTCATGACGTCGTCGCATCCATATTCGTTCGAACAGTTTTTCCCATTTACGCTAATAGGTAATTTTGTATTTACAGAACCAGTATTGGATATGGTATAAAAGTTCCATTTATCGCGACGGGTATCATTAAGTTTTCCCATCAGTGGTAAAATTAGGTTCTCTCCATTTCCATTAAGATTTTCTTTTGTTAAAATACCAATTTGTGAATAATTATGTTGTTGTCTGGACGGACGGGTTTTCATATTTATAGGAATTCCCCCACGAACATCACCAGATAATGGTGGAAAATGCTGATTTATAGAAAGGGGTGGTTCCATAGACGAATGAAATATATTGGTATTTTTATCTAAATCGTTATTGGAAGGCAATTGATTGAAAATGTGTATGGGTGTTTTTTCCTGAAAATTCAAATAGACTAAATATCCAATAATACCGAATATAATGATGTAAAATGAAACAGCTGTATATTCAACACATACTACTCCGGTGGGGCATTGTTTAGGCATTACTATATACATAATAAGGATATAATAATGTATTTATAGTAAGGTCATGAATTTTTTTAATGCCGACATTAATCGCTTACCTCCACCATTCATAACACTAATACCGGGCGCGGCGTCATCTGGGAATTCACGCGAAATAGTTGTAAACGTTCTCGTAAATTGATCTCCCACGGTTCCCATTTTCAAACGACGACAGTTATAGCATTGGTCGCGTATCCATTTGGGATAATGAATAATGTGAATTCCAACAAGAGAGAATGTCAACGTATCAAGGTTCTCTAATCCATCCCAAATACCTTTTTCAATTGCTTTACCATCCAACCCAATAATGGTAAGGAGAGCGAAAAAGAACATCGGAATCAAGTATATAATTTTACCTATTGTTTCAATGATATACCAAATAATACAAGAAGGTGCTGTAAATACGATTTTCAAAAAGCAAAACAAATGGGTTAACATGAATTCTAAAGAATATAGCATAAAAACGCCAAATTGGGCGACGCCCTTGAATAGACTTTCAAATCCGAGAGCAAGTGCCATTGAAGCACCTGAAATCAGTTCGACACTACCAATAACGCTGTTTATCAAAAAACTAAATATATTACCAACATTCATTACGAGTTTCGGAATCAATAATACCATCTTTAAAAGACTTCTAATCATGCCAACAAAAGGTTCTTGTTTTGGACGTTCTTTAAGTTTTAAATAGTATAGCACTTCATTTGTGTAATATTTTAAATTTCTGACAATATTAATATGCAAATATTCACTAAAATAATAAATAGTTAAAAATATACATATTGTAAAAAATAAAATAGAAAATGTTGGATGCATATAATAGTGTATATTATATGCATTTATAAAACTGGTGGGTGTTTATAGGTATTTTTCACTAATTTTGGCATACTTACCATACTTATTCATAAATTTTTCGGCTTTGTTAAGGATAGGTTCAAGAGCCTTGACGTTATTAACCATTGTTTCTTGTAATTTGGATACTTCAGCAAAATCTTTTGTGATTTCGTCTTTGTTTTCAATGATTTCGTTTTTTTCGTCTTCTGTCATGTTGTTAATCATGTCGTCAACAACTTCATCAATGTTTGCCTTTTTTTTGGGTTTATCTTCTGATGCTTCTTCTGATGCTTCTTCTTCACCAGTTTTTTCTTTCTTTTTTGATTCCATGCCTTCACTTACATTTGAACCGAAACGGAAGATATATGTAATAACTAACGCAAAGAACAAGATAACCATCATATTTTTACTAAAATATGTCATAATCATAGCACTAAGGAAAAATACAAATAACGCATTGAATTTATTGGATTGAAACATATACATAATGTCTAAGCACGATAATAAAACAATCGCATACAATAAGGGTGTATTACTAATAACAGGATTGAAGCTAATATTGAATTTTCTGAGACTTTTGATATTCATCATATTATATACTATAATATGAAAAGAATTTATGAATGGGTTGAATTGTCATCAGACGGTTGTGAAATATTCTCAGGTTCACCAGATATCTCAATACTTTCAGTAGGATTTTCATTTACATTTTGATCGTGTGATTCCATTTCCATGATATATAAAGGCGGTATACATTCACTGTCGTATATTTCTAATACTTCTTTGACAACTTCTTCGCGCTGAATATCATCATTAAGAAACTCAACACTAGAAATACTGGATGATCGTTTGCCCTTAAATTTATTCAAAAAATCTTCAAGGCCGTTTATTTCATCTTTACGGTCGTGTTGTTCCAAATCACCCGTAATGACAATGCGGCTATTTTCACCAATGCGAGTAAGAAGCATTTTCATTTGGCTCATAGTGGAGTTCTGCATTTCATCTGCAATAATCCAACAGTTTTTGAATGTTCTACCGCGCATATACCCTAACGGAGATATTTCAATTATTTTTTCTTCAATCAGTTCTGTGACTTCTTTGGGTGTAATAAAATTATAGAGTATATCGTAAATCGGGCGCACCCACGGAGACATCTTCTCTTCGAGTGTTCCGGGAAGATATCCCAAATCTTCGTCTACTGATACGGAAGGACGTGTAAAAATGAGTTTTTCGCAATTACCAAATAAAAGATTACGTACCCCATTTTCAGTAGCTAATAATGTTTTACCAGTTCCTGCGGGTCCAGTAGCCACAACAATCTTTTTATTCTTATTTTTAAGAAGGTTATTGTAAATATCCTGACTCTTGTTTTTCGGCTTGGTGAATTTTTCATCAAATTCGCGTTTTGTAGTTCCTGACGAATGCTTGTATTCCAATTGAATATTACTATTTGTATAATGGGATAGCTCATTGTCATGTTCCGAATAGAACTCTAATACTTCATTGATTATATGTTTTTTATTTTTGCGTCCTTTGCGATGGTCGTTTGGTTGTTGATTGCTGTTTTTCATATTTGGTTTATATACAAGTTTAGTCTTCATATAATATTTGGGTAAATTGTATAATCCCTAAAAATATATTTGTATAACTCTAAAATATAATTGAAAATTTGTTCTATTCTTCATCAGGAACAATAGTATGTATATATTTGGCTGACTGATATGCTATATAAACAGCGGCACCGCCAATTAAAGCTGTTTCGATACCGTAGTAATATCCCTTACCTTTTAATAACCCGAGTAAAAACAATATAAAAATCAAAATGATTATTGCATAGGTGAACGCATCATCGTGTTTCATCACATAAGGAATCATTGGCATAGAACCTAAAATAACGAATGAAATAAATGTGGATAAGCCTACCAAGTAAGGATGTTTTTTGCTTTCTCTCATGCGTTCAGCTAAGAAACTGGATATTCCCATACTAAACCCATCCGCTAAAATGGACGCGAATCCAAGAATAATAATAATATTATGTGGTAATTCTGCACCCACTGAACCGGCAATAATCGCAAATGTAGTAATAAGACCATCTACGCCGCCATATACAATTTCTGAGTTATAATTTCCATTATCATACATTGATAATATAATCCAAATGTGTAATTATGTATATAATTCATGATTAGAAAAAACGTTGGGGGACCAATAATACAATATTCAAAAATGATAACTTGTCAAAAATATTTTTTTGAAGAAACATAAAATATCATCCTTATAATATAACATAACAGTTTAGATAATGTCTAACGCACTTACAAAATCTGAACCTCTTTTGACACCAAACGATAGTCGCTATGTTATGTTTCCAATTGTGGATAATGACATTTGGAAAATGTATAAAAAATCAGTGGATAGTTTCTGGGTTCCTCAAGAATGTGATTTATCTAAGGATTTGAATGACTGGGAAAATTTAACAAAAGACGAGAAACACTTTATAAGTATGGTATTGGCATTTTTTGCTGCTTCTGATGGAATTGTATTGGAAAACTTAGCTATCCGGTTTATGAACGACGTCCAATTGTCAGAAGCACGCGCATTCTATGGCTTCCAAATCGCCATAGAAAACATCCATTCTGAAATGTATAGCTTACTCATTGATACATATATCAAAGATGCGGGAGAACGTGATAAATTATTTAATGCTATTGAGAATTTCCCTTGTGTTAAAAAAAAAGCAGACTGGGCGCGCAAGTGGATTAATGACGAAGAAAGCTCATTTGCGACTCGTTTGGTTGCTTTTGCGGTGGTAGAAGGAATTTTCTTTTCATCCAGTTTTGCGTGTATTTATTGGATTAAGAAACGCGGCATTTTGCCTGGCCTTACATTCTCTAATGAATTGATTTCGCGAGATGAAGCGCTACATACTGAATTTGCAGTATTACTATATAATAAACTTGAAAACAAATTGACACAAGAAGAAATTCATACTCTTATATCAGGTGCTGTTGAAATTGAAAAGGAATTTATTACAGAATCTATTCCGTGCCGTATGATTGGTATGAATGCGAAATTAATGAAACAGTACATTGAATTTGTTGCTGACCGTCTATGTCTTCAATTAGGATATGATAAGATATATAAATCAACAAATCCATTTGATTTTATGGAATTAATCAGTGTAGAAACAAAGGTTAACTTTTTTGAACGCACCAATTCAGAATACGCATTGGCAAACAAAACAGTTGATAAAAATGTATTTGATTTTTCTGCTGATTTTTAGATTGGAAATAATATACTGCATATAGATAATTGTTTGCATATACTTGTAATGCTTTACTTACAAAATTGAATTAAAATTGTGATTATATTCTAATAATATATATAAAATGTCAACACTATGTTATTCATGCATGCCGAGCACGAGCGATGAGAAATATGCTGCAAACGCATACGAAATCGCAGGAAAGTCTGATATGGCTATGCAACTGGGGTGCATAGCGGTTCGTTGTGGTAAGATAATTGCACGCGGATATAATAACTATAGAACATTTTCAAAAGATGGATTAATACATAATTCGTGTTCATGTCACGCAGAAATAGATGTCTTACGTAAATGTAAGAAACAAAATATACAAGATAAAATAAATCTATATGTAGTTCGTCGGTCTCGTTCTTCCCGTTCCGAATTTACGGATATGTATATGGAAAGCAGTCCGTGTAAAAATTGTTATGAAACAATGAAGCAATTCAGTATCAAATATATTGTATTTTCGGATATAAACGGAGAATTAATTAAAAAACGATTTCAAGACTTTTATAGTACATTTATTACAAGTGGCAGAAAAGCAATTATAGAGAAGCGTGTAAAGGTTTTATGATATTTGGTGGATAAAAAAACACGTTCAAAAATATCAAATATATTATTTATACACAGTAGTCTATTTTTTACTCTACCAATTGATGTGGAGATTATCGTTTATAAGTTGGCAACTACCGTCTTGGTTCCATTTACAAACAACGGCATATATTTCCACCCCCGCATTTTTTGCGGCATATACAGCATCACGATAAATCGGGTCGATGATTGATGGCTGAAAGCTTGATACATCATCACGCTGAATGACAAAACAAAGGATTGTGCGGGCGTTTTTATTCTCTTTTAATCGTTGCAGTTCATTAACGTGTTTAAGAGCTCGTGGACTTACTGGATCGGTTGCTTTCTTCCTGTATCCATCAGGGAAATATGCGATTTTATTTTCAAACGGGATTCCGTCGTATTTCTTTCCTTTTCGTTCTTTTTTCGGTATGTCTTCATAATCCGCAAGAGGAACAGTCTTCACCTCAAGTATAAACTCTTTATTATTTTTATCGTATCCGTGAAAATCAAAGCGTGAATCAACGTCTAATTCCTTATCTTTGATTACAAATTCACGAGTATAATTGGTAATATTTGACAACCACGAAAAATGATTGTTTGAGATGCAGTTCTCAACGATTTGTTCGGCAAGTTTGGGATGAATACCAACAATGACGCGTTTATCTTTTTTTTCGTCATATAGGGATGACAAATATACTGAATATTGACATTTGCTCTTTGGGTTCTTGGAAGGAGCCATCAATACGGTAGCATCTTTATCGGCCAACCCACAGCATCCAAGTGAAGGACAATGACCGAGAATAGTATTATCTCCATATATAACATCTGCTACATATGGAGACTTGATTGAAGCAGAGGGACGCTTGACAACAGTCCCTGATACAAGGCCTGACAATTGGTGAATAGTAATCATTTTGTATGGAGTATTGATTATTTGTATGGTGCTATATATAAATTAGGTCATTTTCATTCAATTTTTCAATATTTTCAGAAATTGTGTCATTATTCATTATTCGTGTGATTGTGTCACAAGAGTTCATATTTTGATGCGTCCAATAATAGTCAATAATATTTCCACATCCTTTGTAATATTTATGAAATAATGAAATATAATACATTTGTTCGTCGCAAGTAGTGTTCAAATAATGCTGACTATTATATAGATGTTGATTATTGTCTTTATTAGATACGTGTTCCTTGATGATTTCATACAATGGTCGCATTTGTTGTGAAACACCATTACTAAATGACTCGTTTGACAGTTGTAGAATTATAGTAGGAAGAAGGCATGACCCATAGTGCTCCTCTGAAAAAGCCTGTCGCAACAAGAACTTTTCTATTTTACCAGTAACATTATGATTACGGATATGAATTGGAATACTCATATAATAATTAACCCATGAACGGTCCAAGAATGGGCTGCGTGGTTCCAGTCCGTGGCTGGAAATACATTTGTCCGATCGCAATACATCGTATTTGTGAATATTATACAAGAGATGGTAACATTCCCTGTCAAACTCTATATTGTCAGTAATACAATGGAAATACATATATCCACCACACAGTTCGTTGGAACCATCGCCGTTCATAATGACCTTTGCGTCGCTATGTGCTGAAATATATTTCCCAAGTAAATAATTACCAATACTGGCACGGACGGTAGTAGTATCGTAGGTTTCAATCGCATAAATGACATTGTCAATCTCGTTTACAAATTCTTGTTCTGACATTTCAATAGATGTATGTTTTGTATGTAAATGAATTGCAACAATAGACGCGTAATGTAGGTCTGAGGAACCTTGGAGCCCAATAGAATATGTTTCAGGTGGTTCCAAATTGTGTGTTTTATTATATTCGCATACAAGCGCACAAATCAGACTGCTATTTAAATCACCAGAAAGTATACACGCAATCGGGCGGTCTGTTGTAGAGCAGCGTTTGAATACAGCTTGTTTAATGTAGTAAATAATATTGTTGTATATTGTATTCATACAATGACTTTGGTGAAAATTATTGACAATGGACTGAAATCCTATATCGTGATATTTGAACGTATCTGAATACTTCCATAACGAAGACATTGACGAATCTCGCTTGTATGTATCGTAATGTCCGGGTGGAAACTGCGAAATAGTATTATGTTCCTGTTTAAACTTCACAAGACACTTCAATTCCGACGCGAATCCATAAAAATCTTTTTTATACGATCTATTGATATCAAGTTTGTTCTGTAAAATATAGAGTGGACGGACACCATATGGATCCCGAGCAACATACATTGTAGGATCATCCAACTCCAGTGTCATATCAATCAATACAAACGCAAATACACCGTCAAGATAACGAAGTGTCTGGGACATTCCGTATCTTTTATACATGTGTAAAATAACCTCGCAATCCGAATCTGTATTTGGTGTGACATTCATTTCTTGATACAACTCTTTATAGTTGTAGATTTCTCCATTACAAATTAAAATAAGGTTTTGGTCTAACATAATTGGTTGATGAGATTCAGAATTTAGACCATTTATAGCAAGACGATGAAATCCAATTATGTAATTGAAAAATTCTGGTTGTAGGATGGAATAATCTGGACCCCGATTCTTTCCTTTTAAAAATTCTTTTTTAATAGTATCATATGTATATTCGCCATTATTGTTTAGCATTGCAAAAATCCCTGACATGATTGATACTAATTATATGTAAACGTTTTTATATCGGTGCTAAAAACTATATAAATTTTATAACATTATATTATATAATGTTTATCGACTTTGGAATAATGAAAACCGTGAATGGTAGAAATAAACGAGATAAAAACAAAGTGTATAACACTATTGCAAAAGAAACTTATCCTACTTTAGATAACATGCCAACACACAGTTCGTTTCATCCTATGTTACAAAGTGAAATTCAAAAAGTTCAGTTGGATAAAGACATTGAAAATTTTGAAAATCTTGTATTTTATACAATGAATGGAGAAGTAAAATCAAGCACAATGGTTGATAAGGCGAAAAAACAAGATGTAGATATAGAAGATCAAGAACGTGAAGATGTAGATGATGATGACGAACAAATACAACTAAATGTAAATTATTCAACACATATCTATGTTGGTGCAATGACAGTTGTGGGTTTATTTGTTTTTTATAGGATGTTACAAAAAACAAAATAAATTCATTTATACCAATTTGAAACGCTTATATATTTCCAATCCAATTAAACCACCAAATACTTGGGATAATGCGTATGGAATAATTTCACTTACCGGTAATTTATTAATGGATGCCATTACTACAGATAATGTTGGATTAATGTGGCCTCCTGAAATTGGTGTTGTGATAAGTAATATTAATGCCAATGTTGCGCCAATAATCAATGGATTTCCAGTAGCAAGAATAACATAAACAAAAATAGCACTACCGATTAATTCAACTAAATATTCATACATAATAAACTATACTGTATATATTTATAGTATAGTTTTTTATAGGCTTGTATCATTGTAATTACGAGCAACCGCACGTTCGCGCTTGAAACGCGCATATTGAGATCCAGAAGCGGTTTCGCTTTTGTCTAAATTGTATACTTGGCGATAAGGCGAACCTTGGGTTGCATTGCTTGGGTTGTGCCATACCATACGCACGCTTGCTCGATTTTGTGTATCTTCTCCTTGTCGTTTTCCTAATATTGTGGGTTTGGGTGAAATACCGTTCATTATGATTTATATATTAATCATATATATTTTTACAATGTGTAAAAGTAGTTTTATTTTAATATTGTAATACATTATACACATTTGAATATTTAAAATGGATAATGTCAATGATTTAACCTTACAATTACTTCTCAATCAAAAGAATTACAATAAATTGGTAAAACAAAAACGGTCAGAAACGCGTGAAGAAGATATTGTTGTGGATAAGGTTAAAGAAAATAAGTCTGAAATTATAGACACAATCATTCAATTAATCGACGGTGAAGTAGACGATTTGAATAACACGATTATTTTAGCATTTGACGATTTTACCAACGAACTATTCAAACACTGGGACATGTTGAAGATTAGAGATATTAATAAATTCTATGATTCAAACATACACACTGAAAATAATGAGTATGAAGAACATAATAACGAAGATGATTCATCTACCCAATCGTCTAAAACAGAAGACAGTGGTAAAGATACCGAAACAAATTCGGTATGGAGTTCAGAAAAGGTGGTAAAATTTGGGAAATAGGATCTATACTTTATTTCTTTGGATTATTGTGAGATTTATTGTCATTCGCATCAAGATGATTGTCACCGCACGGACCACAGTGATCTACATTGTTGTAATCTACTTTTGAGAATGATTTACTATTACATCCGTGCGATTGCCAACGTCCCAGTGTCGTTGTCTTCGTTTTATCAAAAATACAAAATGTATAAGGGAAAAAATCTGTTAATTTGGTTTTCAATAGGACATGTTGCTTATTAAAAATTTTCTGGAATTTAGTTATAATGAGGTGCATATAGATAAACACTGAAATTATTTTTATATCATTATATAATAACTTATAATGACAACAACACGTAAACTACATACAAGAAATTGTAATCCGAATATTAATGGAAAGACTGTGAAGAATAGGAGTTGTATGACGCCCGAAGTATTGAAGAAGGTTCGCAAATATTACAATAAATATAATCCGAATAATAAGATAAAGGTACAAACTCCGCGTAAAATATGGAGCGACTTAAAGCAAAAACTTCATCATTGCGATAATGAAATGTGTTGGTTGGATGAATTTAGAAATATGAAATTGAAGTCATCTATCAAAAACAAGTTGTTTGCACCCAACAAACCGAGTGAATGGAATTCCGTCCCAAATACGTGGTTGACGAATTTTGATATCTTGAAGGTTCTCAACCAATATGAAAAAAAGTATCCTTGTTTCAAACTATTTGGACCGAGCCCTATTGATTTTGACGATAAGTATTTCCAATACGGCGGACAATGTGTATCCAATGATATATGCACGTTTGAATTGGGAAATATGTTGAAGAATGGTATTCATAAAATGGGTTTTATATTTAATTTATCTAAGCATCGGGAACCTGGAAGTCATTGGGTGTCATTATTTGTGGATACAAAGAAAGGGTTTATATTGTATTTTGACAGTAATGGGATTGAAGCTCCGAATGAAGTGGATATCTTGGTGAATCGTATTGTATCACAAGGAAAGAATTTGGACCAACCTATTGATTTTGAATATATACAAAATACATTTAGTCATCAACGTTCAAATACGGAATGTGGGATGTATTCGTTGTATTTCATGATAACGTTGGTAAATGAGAAGATAAATGGAAAAAATGCGAAAAAAAATAAATTATTAGACCATTTCTTGAAACAGAGAATAGATGATGATTATGTTTTCAAACGCCGAAATATATATTTTAACGAATAATATAATATCACTATATAGTAAATATTATATACGATGTCTAATACAACTGTTTTTGATAGAAACATTGATAAACTAAAACAAAATGTGAAAAGACTAGAACAATTAAAAGTAGAAGAAGGAGTTTTTACTAATCTACTATCATTTTTTGGTAGGGCTTCAGTATCAGAGGATACTGTAAAAGAACATAATATTTTGATAAATAAAACAATAAAATTATACACAGAGAATATGAATACAATGCTTGGACTAACAGCACAAATGAAAAAAGAGGGTCTCAATAATAATATAATAATGGAAAGAATGTCAAACCACATTGAAAAATTAAAATTGTCACTACAAATTCAGGAAGAAGGTATACAAAGATCCCAAGAAACAATTGATAAATATAAAGAAACAATTGATGGACTCAAAACACAGAATGAAATATTCGAACAAGCTAATCAAACTCTCAGAACACAAAATGAAGAACAAAAGACAACAAATCAAACTCTCACAACACAAAATGAAGACCAAAAGACAACAATTGCTGGCATGGAAAATAACTTAACTAATTTAAAAGCCGTATTAGAATCCCAAACAAACACACTCGAAGAACAAACAAAAAAAATCAACGAAATAACTAATTCAAACGCAGATTTAAATACACAATTAGTAAATTTAAAAGCTACACAAGCAGAAACAGAGCGAAAAATAATTAAATCAAGATCAGAAATTGTAAATTTAAAAAAAGAACAAGACGCACAGATCAATGAAATTAAAGCCGCACAAAAAATAAGGGTATTGTTTTTAAAAAATTCAGCGAAGAATAAATTAAAACTACAAGGGAAAGCATTTCTAAACAGAATTGCTGAAATAAAAGAAAATTCAAATAATTCAATTGCAGAGAAGGAAGCAAAGATTAAAGAAATTACAGAAGAACATACAAAAGCACAAAATGAAATAAACACACAACTTACCAACTTAACAGCAACAAGCAACGCAACCATCGGTCAACTAAAAAAAGAATTATCCATATTAAAAACTGAAGAACAATTAGGAAAGGAAGATGAAGACAAACAAAAAAAAATGTTAAGAACAGAAACACGGATTTTACCTCTTGGGTGGAAAAATTCAAAAGGGTTTAATATTGGAAACATAACGACACAAGTGCGTGGAGAAAAACCATATAATGCGACAGACACAATCGACCATTATTTGTATACATTATTTAATGGCAAAATACCAGGTGAACAACTATCCACATCATCAAGACACGTGCCAATTATACGAGAAGAGAGATCCGGTGGAAAAAATAATAGGTTGAGAAAGAGTAAAAAGAGTAAAAAGAGTAAGAAATCAAAAAATAATAAAACGAAAAAACAAAGAAAATATTAATGAAAAAATAATGTAAAAAAATAATGACGTATAATGAATATATGTCATTATTTGTAACACGCGACAATCAAACATTATTATGGAATATAGTAAATAAGAATCAAAAAATAAACAATGTTTTTAATGAAAGCGAGCACGATAAACAAGAGTGGTTCAAAGGTATTATTCGTGAGTTTCATCAAAGTGGTAACGAAGTGTATAATATGGTCCAATTGAAAGATTTGAATAAGCATGTATTACAGTATATGAGTCAGGACGTAAAAAATCGTCTATATGATATCCAAATGCAAGAACAAACACAAGAACAAATACAAGAACAATATAATATTTCATCAACCCAAGGAAATCCACAACAAAATATAACAGACCATACACAATATTCCAATATATCTAATGAGTCAGAAAATAACGACATTAGTGACTATGAACGCAGAGAGCAAGAATACAGAAAACTTTTAGAAAAACCACAACCGAAAGAAATAAATTTTTCAGACTCAAATAATGTGACAACTTCTATGAGCTCACAAGAAATGGAATCCAAAATAAAAGAACGTGAAAATGAGAGAGTGAGTATCAATAACCCACTTGCCGAAGAAAATAAACTTCTCAACGAGAAGATATCAATAATGCAAACATTAATTGATACAATGCAAACATCAATCAATGGTATATTGAAAGACAACGAACAAATTAAATCTGAAATGAATGATATGTTTGTAAAACAAGAAGTATCTTCCGCAATAAATAACGTACTAAGTAATATTGCGAAGTAAAAAAGATGTTACAAAAAATGTAAATATTTTGTATAATAATAATTTGTTATTATATTATAAGAATCAGTAAACAAATGTTTTTTCAAAAATTATTATTTGATTTTATAGCAGAACATGTAATATTTGTTGTGATATATGTTCTATTATTATTATTAATATTTCCTTTAGAGGACATTGTAATACCACGATTGTTTGGAAAATTATATGAAACATTGAGAGATAAAAAAACTTACGGGGATCCATTGAATATACTTTACAACATGAAAAATATGAATACACCTGGTATACTTACTTGGATCGTTGCGATTTATATATTTACACTCCTTGCTGAGAATTTTAAATTCTATATTGAGTCGTATATCAGTCCAAGTTATTTAAAATATTTACGTTCATTATTATTTACAGGAACAATACGTAAACACGAAGAAGATTATGAAGATGTCAAATCAGGTGAATATATATCCAAGGTAATGGAAATCTCACGCAACATTCGCGATTTGTTTCAATATCTTATTTCACATTTCTTCCCGTATGTGTCTGTCGGGCTAATATTGATACTTTATCTATCTTATCAGGTTCCCCAACTTGCTCCAATATTATTAGTATTCACAATGGTAATCATTTTATTTAGTATATACAGCACAGAATATATCATATCTCTTGTAAAAAAGCGGGAAGATTTCTTCACTAAGGATTTGGCAGAAAGTATCCAGGATAAACTACATAATATGATGAATATTGTCATTAATAACGAAGGGTTTAATGCAATAAAAAACAATGATGAATTAGAAGAGAAGAACAAAAAGATGATGGAAGACATTATGAAAGCAGAATCCATATCAATGACCTCAATGCAAATGGTCGCGATAACGGGTTATTCATCGTGTGTATATATACTATATGGGTTATTGAAACAAGGACAATTGAGTGTATCCAGTATGATTGCGTATTTATTGACCCTTGGAAAGTATTTATCGTATATGCAAAATATAAATTGGGGCATTGTATTTTCATTAAGTTATAAATTCGGTATTATTAATTCTCATTACGATTTTTTACTGGATATTTTTAAATACACGAATAATGACAAGAAGAAAACAAAATTTGAAGACGGATCTATAGAATTTGACAATATGAAGTTTAAATATGGTGACGAAGGAGAATATATATTTGATGGATTGAACTTGAAAATAAAGGACAATGAGAAAGTTGGATTAGTAGGTCGCTCAGGTTCTGGAAAAACATCATTAACAAAATTAATGGTAGGATTACATAAATACGAGGGTTCAATCAAAGTCGGTTCTCAAGAAGTCAAAACATCTAATAAAGAGGATTTAAGATCACATATCAATTATGTAAATCAACGAACACAAATGTTTAATGGAAATGTAATGGATAATATGGTATATGGAAATGAAGCCACAGAAGACCAAGTGAAAACAGTATTGGAAAAATATAATCTAAATAGTGTATTTGCGAACCTAGATGATGGATTAAATAGTGACGTTGGTGTAAATGGTGGCCAATTATCATTGGGTATGCAAAAGGTGGTGATGATAGTGCGTGGTATATTACGCAAGTCAAAAATCATTATATTCGATGAACCTTTGGCAGGATTGGACCAGGATACCCGTCAAAAAGTGATAAATCTAATATTGGAAGAAAATAAGAATAAGACGGTTATTGTAATCACACATGACAAAGAGATTCTTCCATATATGGAACGTGTAATAAATGTAAATGATTATCAATAAATACAAATACAAGGATATAAATATTTCATACTAACATAATATATTAATATGGAATTTCTACAAAACTGCTTATTTATTAATTTGGACCATCGCAAAGACCGTTTGATGAACGTCCATACACAAATGGAGAAAATGGGTATAAATGCGGAACGATTCAACGCAATCAAGACAAAAGATGGTGCCGTGGGTTGTTCGATGAGTCATATTAAATGTTTAGAAATTGCGAAAGAACGAGATTGGGAACACGTATTCATTTGTGAAGACGACATTCTTTTTACAAATAAAGAGCTATTTGTAGATAGCATTACCAAATTCAACGACAATATCAAGGATTGGGATGTATTACTCGTATCGGGAAATAATGCACCGCCATACAGAGAAGTATCTGACTATTGTATAAAAATTCAGAATTGTCGTACAACGACGGGATATGTAGTGAAGAAACACTATTACGATAAATTGCTAGCAAATTTCAGAGAAGGTTTACAACAGTTGATACGAGAACCAACAAATAAACAACAATACGCAATTGATATGTACTGGAATATAATACAACGACACGACTTGTGGTTTCTAATTATACCTCTTAGTGTAGTACAAGTAGAAGGGTATAGTGATGTTGAAAATCGCAGGGTGGATTATAAACACTTGATGATGGATTTGGATAAGAAGTGGTTAATAGAGCAATATTATAAAAAATTAATTAGCGATTCGCATAAATAGAGAGCCCATAACCTGTTTATTTTTATCAGAATATTCCATTGATTTCAAATTAGATTGATGCTGCAGTTGTATCATTTTTTCACTGTGGTATGAATTGCGCTGATTCAATAAATGTTCTGCTTCCTGCTTATTCAATGGACCAACATTTTGTCTACTTCGGTCACATCGCATTTGTTCTACGGATGAATAGGTTTTCATTTTACTAAAATCACTTTCACATACATCAAAAATAGTCTGGTCTTTATGGACTTTTCGTAAATCATCAAATTTCAGTTTTCCGAAAATATCGCTCCCACAATACTGTGTATCGTCGTCATCGTCATATAATGAGTTTCCTGAACTATGATGTAATTCCTGGACGCTTTTATGGACGACCATTTCTTGGTTATTTTTTTTGAATGTGCGAAACATTTGACCCATGTTATTTGCATTAATATTGTTATCTGTTTCATATTTTTCATCTTTTTCTTCATTTTTAAACCAATCGTTTTTGGAGGTATCAACCTTTAACATCATATTTTCTTCAAAAAGAGTGTTAAATTCCTTTTGAAATTTGTTATGATTTACTTGTTTGATTTTTTCTTTAATCTGTATGGTTTGATTGTCGTCTTCATTGGAAATGGGTTGATACACACTTGACTTTACTTCTTGTGTTTGCTTATTATGCTCTTTATAATAATTGTTTAGTATATCAAATGCTTTTTTATAAAATAGAAAGTAATTACTTGGTAATTTGGATTTATCCGGATGAGTCATCAATACAATTTTTTTAGCTTTTTTAATTTGATTTTCATTAATATTATAGTCATCAATATGAAAGAGTTCTAAAATATCTTTGAAACTATACATTTGAATATCTAAATTATGTGTCATTTCTTGCGGGAGTATATGTATATACTATATTATTAATGACAATAATATACATAAAAAAATATATATATGTTTATGTATAATGAATAGTCCTCCACAAACAACAATTAATAAAATTCCTTCGAAAGAAGAGTTCTTACATAAACTAAAGGAAAATACTGGAATTATAGTATTGAAATTTGGAGCAACATGGTGTAAGCCGTGCAAACAAATTGAGGAATTTATAAATCATCGTTTTGATGAAACAGGAGACCATGTATTATGTGGTAAAATAGATATTGATGAAAACTTTGAGATATATGCTTTCCTAAAAAGGAAGAAGATAGTTCAAAGTATTCCCACAATACTTCGTTATGATTGTGGTAATGTTACATATGTTCCAGATGATGCTGTTGTAGGAACAGATATTCCAACATTAGAAGCATTTTTTGAAGACTTAAATGAATAACTATTTTTTAGTGTATTGCTTTGAATATTTAGTTTTATTCTTTTTACTTTTATTTGTATGTTTATTCTTTTTTGTTTCTTTATTTTTGGATTTGCGTTGATTGCGTTTCTTCCCACCATTTAAACGTTGTTCTTCTTGTTCTTGTATGGGAGGTATTAATTCTTCACTAGGTGCTACATCATTAACTTCTTCACTTATTTCTACTTCATCATCTTGCTCTTCAGGTTCGGGTTCGGGTTCAGGTTCAGGTTCAGGTTCAGGTTCGGGTTCAGGTTCAGGTTCAGG
>Ga0213868_10001354_pt1 | contig 23562 bp, 27 predicted proteins | sample PICome_9_FD_160087 | JGI IMG/M metagenome (GOLD analysis project Ga0213868, IMG submission 160087) | Coastal seawater microbial communities near Pivers Island, North Carolina, United States - PICO127 | ecosystem: Environmental > Aquatic > Marine > Coastal | place: USA: North Carolina... | reverse complement strand
GGATATTATTGTCTGTAATGCTGGTGCAACAGGTGCACAACCCTTTTTAGAGATGCAAGAGTCCATGTGGGACAACGTCTTGACGGTAAATATTAAGGGCGTGTTTAACCTGGCTCAGGAAGGTGCGCAGCGTATGGTTGCAGCGGGCAAGTCGGGTAATATTATTAATATCTCGTCTATCTGCGCTGTGTCTTCCTTTAAGGGGCTGACCCATTACAGCGCGTCGAAAGCGGCGGTCAATCAGCTGACCAGTGTTATGGGCCATGAGTTGGCCGAACACGATATTCGCGTTAACGCTCTGGCTCCCGGATTTCTCTATACGGATATGGTGGCGGACTATTACGAGACGCCAGCAGGTCAGGCGGATCTGGCTAATCTTCCCCTGGGGCGCGCAGGGTCTCTATCGGAGCTGGATGGCGCTATCTTGCTGCTGGCCAGTCAAGCAGCAAGTTATATGAGCGGTTCGGTTGTCACAGCAGATGCGGCGCACTCGATTCGCCTGGGGTAGATTATGACTGATACGGTGATTCCAGCTCATATTCCTGAAAGCTTAATCAGAGATTTTAATATCTACACACCGCCGGGCTTGGATGCTGACTTTCATCTGGCCTGGGCGACTCTGCTACAGGAAGATGATTCCTGCCCTCTAGTCTGGACCATGGCCAACGAAGGCCATTGGCTGCCGACCCGATCGGCAATCATCGAAGAAGTGCTCACTGACTTCACGCGTTTTTCCAGCCGTAGCATTATTATCCCCAAGAGCCATAGCGCCGACCATGGTCTGCTGCCCACGACCATAGATCCCCCGGAACATCACTTTTATCGCAAGACCTTGAATCAGACTATTGCTCCTGCTGCGGTGAATGCCATGGGCGATGATATCCGCGGTATTGTTACCTCGTTGATCGATGGATTTGTCGAGAAGGGCGAATGTAACTTTACCAGTGACTTTGCCGATATTCTGCCGATACGCGTGTTTCTATCGATGATGGATTTGCCCGAAGAGGATATACCGCAGACCAAGTATTGGACCGACCAATTAATTCGCCCCGATGGCAGCATTAGCTTTGCCGATGCACTGCAAAACCTTAAAGATTATATTGCCCCCTATGTGGATCAACGCATGGGTCAAGATGGCACGGATATGCTTAGTCGCATGATTAATACGGAAACCAATGGCCGCCGACTGACTCGTGAGGAAGCGATTAAGCTCTCCATCCAGGTATTTATTGCTGGCGTGGATACGGTGGTGAATCTGCTCGGTTTTGTATTTTTGTTTTTGGCCCGCAACCCATCCCATCGCCGTCAGATATCTCAGGGCGAAGTGAGCGTGAGCGAAGCGGTGGAAGAGATTTTAAGGCGCTTTCCGCTGGTTACTGTAGCCAGAGAAGTGACCGAGGATATGGAGTTTCACGGTGTGCAGTTAAAGGCGGGTGATATGATCGCCGCGCCAACGCCACTGGCGGGTATGGATAATAGCTTTACCCCCAATGCAGTGAATCTGGAGTTTGGGCGCAAGCAGGGCAATAGCCTGACCTTTGGTCGCGGCGCTCATACCTGTCCAGGGAAAAATTTGGCGCGGGTTGAATTGCGCATTGCGATTGAAGAATTTCTCAAACGCATTCCTGAATTTGAAGTAGATGAAAGCAGCCCTATTAGCTTTAGCAGCGGTATTGTGGGTGTGGTCAACGAGTTAAAGTTACGTTGGTAATACTAAAATTGAAGATAAAAAAAGGGACATTTTCAAATGTCCCTTTTTTTATATATGGCAAATTCAAACACTACTCAACAGCAGCACGGGCTTTAGCCAAAGCATCCGATGTCTCTTTATCCATGGGCTCGATGGCCCATTGAATACCCCGTCTTAGCAGCTGGTAAAACACTGGCAAGTCCCATGAACCGCGGTCCATCGTCGGCCAGTAGTCCATCATTGGCTGCATGTCGTGGTGGTGACGGCAGTGACCCAGGGTTAAATAGAGCACTTCGCCCTCGCCAACCTTGTGGGTATAAAACACTGGGTGACGAGCATGTTCCCACTCATCTTCTTCGAAGCCTTCCGCCTTGCCGCCGTACTCTGTATCCAGAATAACGTGGAGGTCGCCATAGGTTTTCATCAGATAGAGTTCATCGTCTGACTCAAAGGGTTCAATCCCCTGAGCTAAGGGGTGATCGGAATCCGCTACAGAGACAGTGTAAGGCGCAATCGGTGGATGTGAGCGGAACATAGAGCCGAGGGTTTCCACAAACAGTGGCGCCCATTCAGGCGTGCCGTAAAGGCCACTAGACATCAGTCGAATAATTGAATTGGTGCCGTGCAGTGCATACCAGCGACCGCCTCGTTCAACCCAAGCTTTAAGCGCTTCCTGAGCGCCGAGAGAGGGCACCACATTGCAGGTATAGCTGACAATAAAGTCTGCTTCTTCAATCGCCTGAATATTTTCATAGTCTTCAAAAACCCGAACTCGAAAACGATCGTCTTCCGAGAGCAGTTTCAATAACTCCAGTCGTGCATGGTCAATGTCGTGCCAGACGCCGCCGGCAATTAATAAACAGTTGATGCGTCCGGCGCGGTTTTCGTGAATACTCATGAGCCACCTTTGTTGTTATCGAGTTCAGGTTTTGGCGCTGACGGATCCTGGGCCAGATACCATTCTACCCAGCGATGAAATAGCTGGTTGCCGGCTTCGTTGCGGCCGAAGGTGACATTGGTATGGGCGTTAGACTCTAGGCCTTTCTGAATCTTGAGTCCCACCTGGTAGTCTTCCACATCCACCACTTCCTGGAAGAAATCCATCATGCCCTGGAGCTCAGTATCTTCTCCCGCTGGCTTGGTGGGGTGAATAAAGTTGATATAGGTGGTGTTCTGGTTGGGCAGTGGGCCGGGAATAATCTGACTGACCAGAGTAATTTCCGGTGCCACAAATAATGAGATATTGGGGAACAGGGTGCGAATCCAATCGTAGCCATTGTTTTCGTGTTTGTGATAATCCTCTGGGGCCACATTGGCGAGGTTTTCTTTGATCGCCAAATGAGGGAAACAGATCAATGTGTGGGGGCCGTAGGCGGCAAACTCCATAACATTGGAATAGGTTCGTTCAGCAATGGTGTCTGGATGGGCTGCGGCAAAATGGTAGCCTTCGAGGTAGCCATCATAGGCCACTTTCCAGTTGGCGCCATCAATCTTGCGCTGGCCACAGAAGTGCCAGTTTTCCATTCCTAGGCGGCCTATGTCTTCCATTATGCCGCCCAAAAAGCCGTCAAAATCTACCGCGTCGTCACCTGGCTCAAGTACGGTGAAAATCATACCGCCGCGCTCGTAGACTGGAAGCTGAGTTAAGCCATTGGTCTGCTTATCAAAGTCACCAAACTTAGCCTGGTCGGCAACGCCGCGAAGCATGCCATCATTGCTGTACATCCAGCCGTGATAGGGGCAGGTAAAGCGCGACTTATTGCCGCAGGGTTCAGTGGCCACAGTCATAGCGCGGTGAGAGCAGGCGTTAAGCATCACTCTAGCTGTACCGTCTTTTAAGCGTGTAATCAGCAGTGGCTTATCGAGAAACTGAAAGGTCTTGTAGTCGCCAGCATTGGGCAGCTCTGCGGTGAGTGCTACAAATACGGGAACCTTCTTAAAGATTAGATCCATTTCCTGCTGCCAGATATCGGCATCAGTGTAGTTTTTCGAGGGCACGGTTAAGGTGCCTGAAGCCTGATCTGTAGTGTTATTGTCCACGTCATCAATAATGCGCGCGATAATACGGTTGTAGTTTTCTGCAATAGTCATGCTCAATATTCCTTAGCTGTTGAAGGGTTTAGGCTTCGGGTAGCACCAGCGGGCCAACGGCTGACAGGTCGTAGCGAATAACATTCATATCAGTAATTTCCACGGTGCCGCAGAAGGCCATAAACTCAGCAATATGGGGCATAGCCAGATGGGCTAACAGAGCGTCGTCGTTTTCCCACTGTTCGGTAATCCAGATCACATTGGGCAGATTGATATCCACGGCTATAGCGTAGAGATGACAGCCGGGTTCGGCATGGGTAGGTTCTATAATGCTCTGTGCAGCGGCTATATAGGCTGCGATGTCTTTGGATGCCACTTCAATTCGTGCAGAGATAGCTAACATAATGGGATGTCCTGTTAATCAGAATAAGGTTTCAGCGCGGCTTAGTTGCCGGCGCCATCCAAGCCTAAATACATAAGTTCATAGGCTCCAAGAAGGAAGGCTCTGGCTTCGTCTTCGCGACCTTCTTCGGCGATAAATTCGGAGTCATAGGTGAGGCGGCAACCGCCATTCTCCAAGACTGAGAGTTTGCCAGTTGCTTGATAGTGCAGCAGCCCGGCAGGTCGTTCGCCGACGATGGAGAGCTGTAAACTGCGGTTTTCCAGGTCTAATGCGTCGAGACGTTCACTGACAGGGGAGTCAAAGCCAACGTTGTAAATATGACGGGTCATGCCGACACCGCTGCCATCCAGTTCGACCCGAGCAATATCAATCGGTGCGTCGGCGGGCCACCAGGCTTCGATGTTGCCAAAGTCCATCAGCAGCTGCCAGATGGTCTCGATTGGCGAACTGATATCGTGATGAGAGTGCAGTTGAATCATGTTCGAAGGCTCGCTATAGATAGTTTTAATAGTGTTTTTTTATTTTTATATTAGCTCTTATAAAGAGTTCTTATAAGGGGTTCTTATAAGAGCTCCGGCCAGACTCTAGGCTAAACCAGGCCGCACGTTTTTGCGATCTTTACCTGAGTTCAGCAGCCTTAGCCATTTAGGCCAATATCACCCTGGGCAAAAATCGAGTTCAGTTCCCGATGAGTAATACGCCATCCCTCGGGAGTGCGCACTAGCTTGTCGGTATATTCGCCCCAGACGGTAAGCACTTCCCCCGCATAGTCGCCCATGCCTGCGTGTATAGCAGACAGGTAGCAGGTGGTATGAGCTTCGTCGCCGTTTACTTGAATCTCGTAATTACCCAGCAGGTGCTGAGTGGCTGCACATTGGCAGAGTACGCTGGAGATCAGGTCAGTGATCGCCTGACGGCCTTCAAACTGACCAATACCAATAAAGTTAGCCACTGCATCTGGGGTAAAAACCTGTTCCAGTTGTGACCAGTGGCGCTTGTCGATGGCAGATGCGTAGAGATTGAGCACCGATTGAATTTCCAGGTGATCAGAAAAATGCTGTGGTTCTTGAGCTGCCATTGCAGGCCTCCGGTATGATGTTTTTTTGCCGGCCCCAGAACAACAGCAGGGGCGGGAAAGATTTTTTAATATTGTAATAACAGCATGAATACTACTTGGCCACCTACTCTCAGTCAATAAAAACCATCAAACATGTTTGTTATTTACCTATGGGATTCCCTCAGGTAACATATGGTTGAAAAGCGAGAGCCGCTATTGTATTGCGCTGTCAGCATAACTAATAAAAATGGATACAGATATATGACGCAGATGAACACTCGAGTGCTGCTAGCACGCAGGCCTGGCGAACATTTAGTGGCGGCGGATTTTGCTGTGGATACACAGCCAGTGCCGAGCCTAGAAGAGGGTCAGTTTCTGATTCAGAATACCTACCTCTCTATGGATGCCGGCTTTCGCCAGTGGATGAACGAAGATTCTGGTGATAACTATCTCTCTTCTATGCCCCTGGGTGAACCAGTCCAGAGCATTATTATGGGCACCATTATTGAGTCTCGTCACAGCGGCTATCCGGTGGGCAGCGCGGTAATGGGCAGAACCTCTTGGGAACAATACAGCGTTGATGATGGCACCGACTTTATGGCTATCCTCGATCTGGATCCCGGTGTTGAACCCTATGAATATCTCGCCAGCCTCGGCCCCTCGGGCATGACCGCCTATTTTGGCCTGATGGATATAGGTGCACCGAAACGCGGCGATGTTTTTGTGATCAACGCTGCTGCTGGTGGCATTGGTTGTCTCGCTGGACAGATGGCCAAGGCTGAAGGCTGTTCTACTGTTGGTATTGCCGGCGGCCCTAAGAAGTGCGCTTGGTTGCAGGACACTCTGGGATATGACCAGGTTATAGATTACAAATCCGGCGAGTCTTTCGATGATCAGTTGGCGGCGGTTGCTCCCAATGGAGCAGACATCATGTTTGATAATGTTGGCGGGCCCATGCTCGGCTCTATGCTCGGGCATTTGGCGGAAAATGCTCGGGTAGTTCTCTGCGGTGCGGTGTCTCAGTACGAGCGCGAAGGCGGCCACGAGAGTGTTGCCAATATGTGGGAGCTGATTACCAAGCGGGCCAAAGCCGAAGGCTTTATGTTCTCAGATTATGTGGATCGCTATCCCGAAGCGCTGGAATACATTGCCGCCATGCTCAAGGCCGGTACATTGGTTAGCCCTGTGCATATTTCTCACGGTATTGAATCTTCAGGGCAGGCGTTTATCGATATGCTCGATGGCAATAGCACGGGAAAATGCTTGGTTAAGCTCTAAATTGTAATGGCAGATTGTAGTGACAGATTGTAAAACACAGGCTGTAAAAGGCTGGTTTTAAAACACCGTTTTTAGAGCTCCATAGTTGAGAGCTCTCTGGCAAGGCTGCTTCCCCCCGATACCTTGCTGGCGTTAAAACCCTCCGTACTCTGTGCGGAGGGTTTTGGCGTAGTGGTAATCAATATTCTTTTAGATACGTTAAACAAAAATAAAAAGACACAAGGATAAGACAATGCCATTGGAATCTGCCACCGCTGCCATCTTGGCCCATATAGCCGAAGAGGGCGCCCCCGAACTATACGAGATGGCAATTGCTGAGAGTCGCTCTATGTATCGCGAGATGCAGCCGGACCTGCCTGAGATTGTGGTTCACAGTGTCGAGGATTTAATGATCGACGGCCCAGCCGGTGCGATTCCTGTACGTATTTACCGACCCAGCGCGGCACCTGCCCCAGTGCATGTGCATTTTCACGGTGGCGGTTGGGTAATCGGTGATCTCGATACCCATGATCGGGACTGCCGTGAAATTTGTGTGGGCGCAGACTGTATTGTTGTGGCAGTGGACTATCGGCTGGCACCAGAACATATATTTCCTGCCGCACCTGAAGACTGTTACGCGGCTCTCTGCTGGGCCACAGCTAATTTGGATAGCCTGTGTGCGCTGCCAGGTGCAGTGAGTGTGGGTGGCGACTCTGCCGGCGGTAATCTAGCTGCTGCAGTGGCCCTGATGGCTCGTGATCGCAATGGGCCTGCTATAGCAATGCAGCTGCTAATTTATCCGGTGACCGATGCGACTATGGAGAGCGGGTCGTACCGGGATAATGCCGACGGCTATCTGTTGTCGAGAACTATGATGAGCTGGTTCTGGGATCATTACTGCCCGGACCTGGCGCTTAGGGCAGATCCCCTGGCTAGCCCTATAGCCGCGGAAGATCTTGCCGGTTTGCCGCCGGCGCTGGTAATGACGGCAGAGTTTGATCCTTTGCGGGATGAGGGCGAAGCCTATGCTGAGAGGTTAATTGCTGCTGGTGTAGAGGTGGAAGTGCGACGCTTTGATGGCTTGATCCACGGTTTCTTTTCTCAGGCGGGAATGATTGAAGCAGCTCGAGAAGGGGTTGATCTTGCAGTGAAGGCACTGCGCAAGGCTCACGGAAACCTTTGATAGCGCACTGCTATTACGAGATAGGCATTAAAGGCTGCCCACGTAGCGATTGGATTTTCCAGTTGCCGTTAATGCGCAGAAATTGTAAATGGTATTGCACATAAAAGAGTACTGACTCTCCGTGCACCGGAACACCCATGCCCATAGCATGGGTCCGTGCTGACGCCCTATCTTGCTCCAGTGAATCAATCTTAAAATTGGTCGCATAATGGGCGCTGTGATTCATGCTCGCAAAGGCGCCGGTAAATAAGTCTCGCAATGCCGCCATGCCCTCAAAGGTCGGATAATCCAACGCCGTCATATCAAACACCGCATCCTCAGTGAAGTGGTTGAGCAGCTGTTCTAGATCCGCTGCATCGTCTAGTGCAATCAGATAACTGCTAGCCAGCTCTTGCAGGGCCTGGCGGTCTTCGAGAGTCTGAATTCGTTGCTCTACGCTTTTCATAGTGAACGCTTTTTTCAATAAGTCTTAGCCAGTAAAAAAGTCGGCACGAGGCGTACCTGTCTCATCATAAACTGGCTCGGCATGATCAATACGGTACTTGAGAATATCCGTGTCATGAATCTCATACTGATAGAGCAGCGCTAACATATCAGTGTAAAAGGCACTTGCCAGATGAGCGGCAAGGTGCTCGCTGGACTCCCAGTTTTCGTGGACATAGATGCGACCGGGCACTGCTGGATCGAGACTCCAGACATAGTGGCGGCAGCCTTCCTGTGTGCGAGTGTCGATCATAAGCTGCGCAGTTTCGCGCAGCACTTTCACCGCATCATCGGGGTTGAAGTTAACGGTGCCATTGATCAGTACAGTCATATCAGCTTCTCACTTTTTATTCGCCGCTATTTTTATAGGCTGCAGTGCTACACACCGCTCTTTATTCACCGTAGAGTGAATTAAAAATACGCTCAATAAATAACCACTCGCCATCGACCTTGATTAACTTGTCGTCATATTGGCCTCTGGGTCGAATTTCCGTGCCATCTAAAGTGGTACCCACCTCAGTGGTATAGGCTCGTGCAGTAGCTCTGTCGCCATCCACTTGAATATCGCCCACTGAAATCGACATAAAGATAAACGGAAACATCGCCATACCGGCATTCCAAGCGGCGACAATGTTCTCTTTGCCGGAAACATTTTCCATCCCCGGGATAACGGGCAATTTCCAGCTAGAGCCATCAGCCCAGGTAGAGCCCCAGAGCTCAGCATCGCGTTGGTTTACTGCATCGGCGTAGATATCCATCAGTTCGCGGATAGCCAGACGGTCTTCGATTGGTCCTGAAAAAGCCATAGTATTGCCCCTATAATTATTATTGTTTGCTTGCAAAGACTATACAGCAGAGCACATCAAAAAAACAATCTCAGTTGATTTTTTATTGTTAAAGGGGTACCTTGAACGCCACCATTAACCCTTTGCTGTGGCCTGTTATAAAGTGCAGGGTCGACAGCCAACTCATTAGAATAAAAACGGGAACCACCATGTCAATCAACTACAAGCAGTACTACCTCCACCAGCGCCCAGTGGGTGCAACAACGGATAGCGACGTCAAGGTTCGCACAGTTGAAGTTGATGGTTTAACCGATGGTCAGTTGCTGATTAAAAACGAGTACTTCTCTCTGGATCCCGCGATTCGCGGCTGGATGAGTGACGAGCCCAGCTACATGCCCCCGATCGAATTGGGTGACGTGATTCGCAGCTCAACTGTGGGCACTGTAATCGAAAGCAAGCATCCAGATTTCGCCGCTGGCGATGTGGTCTATGGCCTCAATGGCTGGGAGCAATACAGTGTCTCCGACGGCTACTTCCTGACCAAAGTACCAGAGGATAACCAGTTCCCATTGCACTACTATTTAAGCGCCTTTGGTGCCGTAGGCCTCACCGCCTACTTTGGTATAACCGACGCCGCTCAGTTAAAGCCCGGTGACACATTGCTTATGAGTGCCGCTGCCGGTGCAGTTGGCTCCCTGGGTGGCCAGCTGGCGAAAAATATGGGTTGTCGCGTAGTAGGTCTGGCCGGTTCAGATGAAAAATGTCAGTGGTTAACTGATGATCTGGGCTTTGATGCCGCGATCAACTATAAAACCGAACAGGGCAATCTTAACGCCGCTATTAGCGCCGCCTGTCCCGATGGCGTTGACGTCTATTTCGATAATGTCGGCGGCGAAATCCTCGACGCCGCGCTGTTAAATATTAACAGCAATGCACGCATCGTTTTTTGTGGATCGATCTCCAGCTACAACGCCTCAGAGCCCGTACCCGGCCCCTACAACTGGTGGCAGATTCTGGCGAAAAGCGCCACGGTTCAAGGCTTTCTGATCAGCAACTATTTCCCCGAGTTTGAAGCTGGCGCAGCCGCCATTGCCGAACTACTCACCGCAGATAAGCTGCAGTTTAAATATGAAATTGTCGATGGCTTTGACAATACATTGAGCGCATTTCACAAGCTCTTTGATGGCAGTAATAAAGGTAAGTTGATGCTCAAGGTTTAAGCTAAAGAGGTTAAAGAGGTTTGGGTTCTTATATTTAACGAGGTGAGGCTATGTCAGAAAAACTAGCAGGCAAACGCGCCATAGTCACAGGTGGCGCCACCGGTATTGGTTACGGCATCGCCAAGCGCTTTATCGCCGAAGGCGCCCAAGTCATTATCACCGACATCGACGCCCAAGGCGGCACCAGCGCCGCCCAACGACTGGGTGATAACTGCCAGTTTGTACACCATGATGTCTCCCTAGCCAGCCAGTGGGATGGTGTCTTCGCCTACGCCGAAAAACACTTCGGTGGCCTCGATATCATGGTCAATGTAGCCGGGGTCACCCTGATGGGCACTATTGAAGACCTGGATCTAGAGACCTGGGATAAAACCATGGCCATCAACCTGCGCAGCTGCTTTCTCGGCTGTCAGGGCGCGATTAAGCTAATCAAAAGCAACTCAGCAGCAAGCGCCGGCGGCTCCATTATCAATATGGCCTCGGTCTCCGCCGTCAAAGCCAAACCCGAACTGGTCGCTTACAACGCGTCAAAAGCCGGCGTTGATATGATGACCAAATCCGTCGCCCTGCATTGTGCAGTGAGCGGTTATGGCATCAATGTAAACTCCATCAATCCCGGTGTAATTGAAACCGATATGCTCAAAAAAGTAATGAGTCAGGTAGAGGATGGCGACGCACTGATGGACAGTTATAGAGCATTGCATCCCATTGGACGAATCGGGCAGCCGGAAGATGTGGCCGCCATGGCAGTCTATCTTGCCAGTGATGAAGCCTCCTTTGTTACCGGCTCGGCTTTTACTGTTGATGGTGCACTTTCTCTTAATTAAGTGCTTATTAATTAAATGTTTTTATTGGTAGGAAAAAACCATGAGTGAAGAAACCCGGCAGGGCGGTTGTCTCTGTGGTCAAGTGCGCTACACCGTGCCAGCCAAACCAGTAGAAACCGTAGTCTGCCACTGCCGCAACTGCCAAAAGCAGGCCGGTTCAGCGTTCTCTGTTGTAGCGTTTATTCCTAGAGATAGTTTACACATAGAGGGGGAGTTACAAACCTTCGAAGACAAAGGCACCAGCGGCCAAACAGTCTTTCGTCGCTTCTGCGGTAACTGTGGTTCACCGGTGATTACCGATACGGAGCAGGCACCAGAGATGGGGCTGATCTTTATTAAGGCCGGGACATTGGATGAGGTAGATGATCTGGTGCCGTCTGTGCATGTGTGGACCGAGCGCAAACATTGTTGGCTGACCCTGGCCGAGGATCAGGTGCAGTTGGAGCGGGAGTAGGGGCTGGCTTTATTTCGTATCTGTCTGAGTTCGAACGTTGTAATCGCAAAGTCAAACCTGTGATCCCAAACTCAAACGCTGCCATCCTGAGCATAGCCGAAGGATCTCAACCAGTTGGCAGGAGACCCTTCGACTGCGCTCAGGGTGACAAGTAAGAGTCTAAACTGCGACATCCCAAACCTAATTGTCTTATCCCGCCAGAACTCAAGCAAGCCTTCTCGCCAAAACGCCCAACTTGTTATCTCGACAAATCCTCCACCCTGTCATCTCGACAGAGCGAAGCGACGAGAGATCTCAGCAACCAAAAGCTCTCCAAAACCATCAGCCCACCAAGCCCCCATTTTTAAATCAAGTAAAACTCCCCTAAGTTTTTGATTTTCAGAGAAGGTGATCTAAGCTCAAGAGATAATGGATTGAAGCAGCATGTGCCAAATAAGCGTTTACTCGCCTATACCTGCCTCCAATCTTAATGGAATAGCCGCAACTTCACTGTTTTGTATCCCGGCTAGGCAGCCAAAGAGCAATGAAGCCACTGGCCCCTGAATTTACGGTCAAATTATAACGAGGAAGCAGCACATAAATGATGAATATGATTCCGGCGGTCTGTAACGTCTGCAACTAGACATTTCCGTCGCCATTCAGCTTGGTTGGGAGCACAAACTCAGTCGTATCGGATTGCGGCACCAGTTGCCCGAAGTGCGGAGGCCCTGCTGCGGTAATGGATAGCTTCACTGACTCTAGAGGCGAGCTGCACATCCAGGGCTTCTTCCAACATTTACAAAAATTTAATGACCATAAAAAACTAGAAGTATTACAAGCCAATATCGAAGCAGCAAATGACGCTATCACTGCCATAGAGCTTTCAGAGGCTCTTACAGATCTTGATCCAAGTTTTTCGCAGTTTTCAAAAGTAATAGCGTCGATACCACCCAGCGCCATTAAATATTTTATAAAAGTACTAATGGGAATCATTACATTAGTCATTACTTATCAAACATTGCAGTCGGAAGATGAACATCATGATGAGTCTATCCAGCTACAAACCAACCAGTTAGAGTTATCCCGTGAAGAATTCGAGTACAAGAAAGAGCAAGATAAGAAGCAAGAATCTATTGAAAAGCAAAAAATAGAGGAGCAAATAAATGAGCTGCGCTTTGATTTTGAGAGCAAACTGCGAGAAATAGAATCAAAGCGCAACAGGCCGCACCAAGCGACCTCTGTACAAGCGAAGTCATCCCTGAAAGGAAATCAAAGAAATAAACCATGTCCTTGCGGTAGTGGGAGAAAATCGAAAAAGTGTCATCCTAATGGTATCGTGGCGTAAAAATTTAAGAATTAGGAGAAGACTCGAATTTAACAGGAGAATCTTAAATTACGCTTGATAGGCACCCTGATAAAAAAATCAGAAAAAATCAGGGTCAGACTCGGATTTAGTTGAAGAATCAAGCATTTCTTTTGATATTCGAGTCTGATCCCCAGCCCTTACTTGAGGTAACCCCCATGGCAAATCTAATACTTGCAGACTCAATAACCAGTATTTCTGAGTTCAAGAAAAATCCGTTAGCGGCAGTTGAGCAGGGCGAAGGCTTTCCAGTCGCGGTGCTAAACTGCAATACGCCTGCATTCTATTGTGTTCCCGCCGATGCTTACGAACTGCTGATGGATAGGCTCGAAGATATGAAGCAGTCCGCGTTAGTATGTGCACGCAAAGACCAAGCCGAAATTGAGGTCAATATAGATGACCTGAAATCTTCTGAATAGCGGTTTCATAATCACTAGCTTGGTGTCTTTATTGCGCCACTATTTTTCGTCAAATGGATTAACCAGCTCGATTTGGCACAGCTCAAAATCCTTAATATTTCTGGTCGCTACACAAATCCCTCGGGACCTAGCGATTGCTGCAATTTGCCCATCAAGGCTACTCATTGGACGGCCGATCTCTTTGCGGTGACACATTACCTCACCATAGATACGGGCAGCGCTTTCATCAAACGACAGTATTCGTTCACTAAAGGCACCATCGACAAACTGCTCAAACCGTTCACTTAGCAACTTGCGACGTTTGCCCTCTGGCATAGCTCGAAGACCGTAACCGATTTCGGCAATTGTGATGGTTGATAAATAGAGTGATGCGACGTCCTGATTATTGAGCCAGCTTAGAACTTGGCTAGCTGGTGGGGACGTCATAAATTCGGAGACAACATTGGTATCTAAGATAATCATTTAGAAACTCACAGGCTTGTGAGTTTCACGCTCAGGTAAGGTCAGCTCATCATCACCATAGGCAGGGCTGAACAGTCTAACGGCTAAGTCACCGAGACTTTCTGGTGTAGACACTGCGCGCTTTATGATCCGACGAACTTCTTCTTCCATAGAAGCTCCATGCTTGGCTGCCTGAATTCGTAGGCGTTGCATGGTTTCTTCATCTATTTTTCGTACGCTTAGGCTTGGCATAATCGGGACTCCTAGCAGGTAGTTGGTAATCTAATGCTAGCGCTCGAAGTCATTGCTGTCAAATGTAAAATAGTGATGGCATAAGCGGTTTTCACTCATTCTCCCTGTAAGTCGACCCTAACCAACGCCTTCCCCACAGTCCCACCCGACATCAGCTCACAAAACGCCTTCGGCGTATTCTCAAACCCACCAGTAATATTTTCCAATACCTTAATATCCCCAGCGCGAATCCATTCCTCTAGCTGGGCCATCGCTTCCGGCACCTTTTCCTGATAAGTGGGCAATAAAAATCCCTGCATGGTCAGCTGTCGCGAGACCATTTCCCAGAGATTAGTAATCGGGTTGGGATTATCCGTGCGGTTGTAATCCGAGATCATTCCGCAGGCGACAATGCGCCCATAAACCGTCATCGTCTTCAGCATGGCATTGAGCACCGGCCCGCCGACATTATCAAAATAGATATCCACTCCCTCTGGCGCTAGGGACATTACGGCTGCGGCGACATCTTCGGTTTTGTAGTTTATGGCGGCATCAAAACCAAACTGCTCAACAATTAATTCCGCCTTGTCATCACTGCCGACAATACCAATAACTTTGCAGCCACAGAGTCTGGCGATCTGCCCAGCCATGCTGCCGGTGGCGCCTGCTGCTGCACTGACAACCACTGTTTGCCCAGCTTGAATTAGCCCCACTTCACGGAGGCCGATATAGGCTGTGGCGCCAGCACCGCCCAGAGAGCCAACATAATAGGAGAGAGGTATGCCTGCCTCGGGCTTGAGCTTTTCCAAGAGGATCGCATCGCTATGGCACAGTGAATAATCTTCCCACTGGTTGAGGGCATAGATATATTCGCCTTCTGCGAAGTCTGGGTTGTTGGATTTAATCACTTGGCCAACAGAGGGACCGCGGATCACGCCACCTATGGGGATGGGTTCGAAATAGTTGGCTTTGCCATCGACCCAGCCGCGGATTGCCGGCTCCATTGAGAAGTACATATTGCGCAGCAGAAATTCGCCTTCACCGGGCTCTGGCATGGGTCCTTCGGACATGGCGAAGTTTTCCGGTTGAGCGGCGTCGGTAACATAGGAGGCGAGTACAACTTGGCGATTGATTGGCATAATTAATCCAGTTCTAGGTGCAGGTTGCCATCTTCGGCGACGCTGACAGGATAAGTTTTTAACGCTACTCGGGTGAGCTCGCCTTTGGGCATTCCGGTGCGTAAATCAAAACGCACGCCGTGAAGTGGGCATGCCAGATAGCAGTTTCTAATGCGGCCCCCGGTGAGTTCTGCACGCTGATGGGTGCACTGATTATCCACGGCGTAATAGTCCCCATTAGCCTTGCAAATAAGAATGTTCTTACCGTCGATGCTGACTGCTACGCTCGTGTTGTCGGTAATATCGGTTGCGGGAATTAAGCTGTCTGCGGTGGTGGTCATAGCGATCTCATCAAAATGTGGCAGAGGGAAATGCCGGGCTCAGAGAGTCTGAGGCCCGGCAGTAAATGCCCTTAGGCATTGAGGTATTTGTCGATGGTTTGGTGCAGGTGACGAATACGACTCTCTTGGTAGCTGGCTAGACTGACTGCCCCCTTTCGTGAGGCGATCATACCCTTTTGAACTGCGGCCATATTGCTGTCATCTTGATCGAACACTGGACCTAGACCGCCAATTTCTGGGGCTTCGCTAAAGGCTTGATCGGGACGCAGAATATTTTTTTCCGCAGGGTCTGGGCGCTTGGTGCCTTTCGGGTAGCGCATCAGAATCATGGTCTCAAAAATACAACTGCTGTGGTCATCACCATTGGGTAGGAAGCGATAGACAATATTGCCGTGGTAACCAGTCCACACCTGAGTGTTGGGGAAGAGCATATACAGAATGGCGTCCTCTAACTCGGACTTGGTGGCGTGATCCAGCGATTCACCGATAATCTCGCTAAACATTTCACGGTTTGTCTCTGCTACGTAAGTTCGTGCGGTGAGTCCCTCAGGCATTTCATGGCCCTCGGCGCTATCCGTTGCCATGCGTCCCGACAGCTCTAGAATATCGCGCATGGTTTCTGCTTCGGTTACTTCAGGCATATGGGGGCTGGCAATTCCCATTGGCGTGACAGAGCGGCTGACATGGTCGCCAAAGGTGTCATATTGGGAGTTGGCGTCGCCGGTAAAGGTGAGAATTTCACTGTGGGTTTCCAATGTATGAAATGATTCCATAAAGGCTTCGGCACCGACTTTCCAGTTGCACTGAACAACGCGCTGAACATGAGCGCCTTTGTAATAGTCGTGCAGTGGGAAGCGTGAGAAGTGATCCGGCAATGGGCTCAGGTAGTCGTCCAGTGGGATGCAGTTTTCGTCAAAATTGATAAAGATAAAGCCACCCCAGGTACCAATTTGCACCTGTGGCAGGCTCATATCTTTTTCGTCTAGATGGTTAAAGTCCCATTTGCACGGGATGCCTTTAAAATTACCGTTAATGTCCCAGGTGGCTCCATGGAAGGGGCAGACAAATTCTTCGGCATGGCCGTCGCAGTCGCGGAGTATGCGACCGCGGTGTAAACAGGAATTAATAAAGCCTTTAAACTCATTTTCACCGGTGCGGGTGACAATAATCGACTGGTCGACGATTTCGTAAATATGGTGGTCGCCTACTTCGGGGATATCTTCTTCGCGACAGGTCATCTGCCAGACTTTGGGCCAGAGTTTTTCTTTCTCTTTATCGTGAAAGTCGCGGGAGATCCAGCGGTCGACACTGATGTCTTCATTACCCATATAGGGGTTATTGTCTTCGCGTAGGTAGGCTGGGACTTCAATGGTTTCGTCATTGAGTAGGTCTTGGTAGCTAACACCTTCGCAGCGCTCTTCACCCTGCTGCTTTACTTTAATTAATTCGGACATTGAGTCTCTCCTGCTTTTTATTGTAATTATTTGCTGATGATATTGACGCCACTGAGACCGGGGGCACCGTAGACATGGGTGTAGCCGACCTTGGGGTCATTGGGCACCTGTCGCGCACCACCTTCGCCGCGCAACTGCACGCAGATTTCATAGACTTGGCGCAGACCTGACGCACCTACAGGTTCGCCATTGGCGAGACAGCCGCCATCAGTATTGATCGGCATTGAGCCATTGATACCAGTGGCGCCGTCGCGCAATAATTTTTCCTGTTCGCCGTGCTCGCAGAAACCGTTCTCGGCCATATGGATAATTTCCGTGCCGCTGTCGGTGTCTTGGAGCTGCATCACGTCTATATCCTCTGGGCCTATACCAGCCTGTTCAAAGGCGGCTTTGGAGGCGGTAACAGTTGAGGCGTCGGCCACAGTCATGGCCTGCGATGGAGCAAAAACTTCGAAGCTGCCATAGTGGCGGGTGCGCACTGCGGCAGTTTTTAGGAATAAGGGTTTGCTGCTGTAGAGGTGCGCTTTATCGGCATTGCAGATAATCAGGGCGGCACCACCTTCGGCGGGGCTGCAGAACATATATTTTCGCAGTGGGTCGCTGATCATGGCTGAGTTGCCAATTTCGTCGTAGCTCAGTGCTTGCTGGCGCCAGGCTGTGGGTGTCAGTGAGCCATTTTTAAAAGCTTTTTCCGATACCCGAATCAGGGATTCTTCAGTGATGCCATGTTCATGCATATAGCGCTGGGTTTTTAGGGCAAAGAACTGAGTGGTGAGCATCATGCCGGTCTCGCCATACCATTCGTCGATACCCCAGTCAGAGGGCTTTGCATTAAATGCGCCGCGGGGATGCTTGTCGAAACCCACTACTACACCCACATCGTATTCGCCGGATTTAATCGCGCTGTAGGCGGCGTGCAATGAACTGCCGCCGGTGGCACAGCCATTCCAGATATTGGTAAATTGCAGGCCAGTGAGTCCCAGCTCATTGACCAGCGCATCGGCGTTGCCGGCATCTTGGCTGCCACCATAGGCAAACTGCATATCTTTCCAGGAGAGTCCGGCGTCGGCCAGAGCGGCGCGCACGGCGGAGGCGCCTTGCTGCATACCTGAGAGATCTGGAGAGCGGCCAAAGCGATGAAGTCCTATTCCTATGATTGCTACATCCATGATCTATGCCTCCTTCACTGAACTAAATCGGAACGTCATTATTTGGTCGCCATTGGCGTCGCTGCGAAAGGGGACTATATCCAGTTGCATGGGCATGCCAATCTGTAAGTCCTCAGGCTTGTTGGGCAGCAGGCGGGATTCCACTCGGACACCACCGGGCATTTCCACATAGCCAACACCGTAGGGCTGAAAAGTTTCTGCTGTCTCGCCGCTGTTGTAGGGGGCTTTGGGCATAAAGGTCTGAATGGTCCAGCTCCACAATATGCCCTGATCACCTAGTTCAACAATTTTGGTTTCGCGCGAGCCACAGTTGCGGCAGTCGGGCTGGGCGGGAAAAGCGGTTTCTGCACAGTGGCTACAGCGGCTACCCAATAGCTGGGGCTTAGTCGAGGGCCAAGTAAATAGGCCTTCGTGGATGGGTATTTGGTTGCTCATAGTTACACTAAACTCTGTTGGTGAACCGCTATTGATGTATGGCTATGCCGAGACTGTCCAGAACAGACTCATGCATGCTTTCCGAAACCGTGGGGTGGGCAAAAATACTCTGTGCCAACTCATGCTCTGTGGCTTCAAGTTGCTGGGCTATGCCAAAGCCCTGAATCTGCTCTGTGACTTCTGGGCCGATCATATGGGCGCCAAGCAGTTCACCGGAGTTTTCATCGAAGACAGTTTTAACCAGTCCCTCAGCCTCATTGATGGCCAGAGCCTTACCGTTGGCATTGAGATTGAAACGTCCCACACGAATGCTGTGTCCAGCAGCTTTGGCCTGGGCTTCGGTGAGACCGACGCTGGCGATCTGTGGGCGGCAGTAAGTACAGCCTGGCACCTGATCTTTATTTAGGGGTTTAACGCCGTCGACGCCGGCAATTTTCTCGATACAGATAACCGCTTCGTGGCTGGCTTTATGAGCGAGCCATGGGGGTCCGGCAACGTCGCCGATTGCATAGAGGCCGGCAAGATTGGTTTTGCCAAAGCCGTTGGCTTGTAAAAAGCCTTTTTCAGTTTTAACGTTTAAGGATTCAAGACCGAGGTTTTCAATATTACCGGTAATACCTACCGCGAGAATCACCTGATCAAACTCTAGATGCTGTTCGCCATTGGGGCCGTTTATCAGGGCAACCGTGTCTGTACCAGTGGTATCCACAGACTCAACAATACTTTTGGTCAGCACTTTGATACCGCGCTGGACAAAGGCTTTTTCCGCTAGGGCAGAAATATCCGCATCTTCTGCGGGCGTAATACGCTGCTCCGCTTCAACCAGAGTGACATCAGTGCCGAGATCATTGTAGAGGCTGGCAAATTCAACGCCGATGGCACCGCCGCCGATCACTAGAAGCTTGCGGGGCAGGGCCGTTGGAGTCATGGCTTCACGAGCGCCCCAGACACGGTCGCCGTCGATCTCGATACTGGGCAGGTTGCGTGGCCGGGCACCGGTGGCGAGAATTATATGCGTGGCTTTGTATTGAGTGATCTTGCCTTGGTGCTCGACATCTAGCAGACATTTGTCGGCCAAACTGGCGCTGCCATCGATAACAGTGATGCCATTTTTCTGCATCAGGTAGGCAACACCATGAGTGAGCTTGCTGGCCACTGAGCGACTGTGCTGCACCAGTTTTTTGATATCAAAACTGAGGTTGTCGAAGGCAAAACCGAAGTGTTCCGCCTCTTTTAATGTATGGGCAATGTCGGCGCCGCGGAGCAGTGACTTAGTGGGAATGCAGCCCCAGTTTAGGCATACGCCGCCGAGGTGCTCTCTCTCTACCAGGGCAGTTTTAAAGCCCAGCTGTGCGGCGCGAATAGCCGCCACATAACCACCGGGCCCACCGCCTACAACCATTAAATCAAATTGTTGCGTAGTCAATTTCTTGTTACTCCCTTAACCCAGCATGGTGGCGGGCTGTTCTAAATAGGCTTTGAGAACAGACATAAATTGCGCCGCGACAGCACCATCAATAATGCGATGATCGCTGGATAGGGTTAGGCTCATAACAGTGGCTACTGCCAGCTGTCCATCTTTCACTACCGGGCGTTGCTCACCGGCACCCACAGCCAAGATGGCTCCCTGGGGCGGATTGATAATGGCGTCGAATTGTTTAATGCCATACATGCCGAGATTGGAAATACAGAAACTGCCACCCTGAAACTCTTCAGGCTTAAGACGACCGAGCTTGGCTCTGGTGGCCAGATCTCTAGTGGTGTTGGAAATCTCCACTAGGCCTTTGTGGTTGGCGTCTGTGACTATGGGGGTGATCAGGCCATCGTCTATGGCTACAGCAACGGAGATATCCGCATTGCTGAAATAGCTCAGCTGCTCGCCGTCGAACTGGACATTGATTGCTGGGACTTTCAGTAAGGCACTGGCGCAGGCTTTAACAATAAAGTCATTGACCGAAACCTTGGCGTCGCTGTTGCTACTATTAATCTGCTTGCGCACCTCGAGAAGGGCATCGATCTCCGCGTCTATATGAACACGGAAATGGGGAGCAGTTTGCTTTGATGCCTGTAGTCGTGCGGCGATGGTTTTACGCATGCCACTGATAGGCTGAGACTCAACGGTATTGCTGGAACTGACAGCTGTGCTGCCGTCTGTCTGTGCGGACAGTTTATTTTTGAGTGCGGCAACGGCTTCCACATCGGCTTTACAGACCCGACCCCGGTCGCCACTAACACGGCATTCGAGAAGGTTGATGCCAAGTTGAGCGGCAATGCGACGGGCTACTGGTGTGGCTTTAATATGGCTGTCATCGCCAAATTGAGCTGTGCCTATTGCTGTGCTGCTGGTATTGTCGATTAAGCGTCCACCGGCGGCCAACACAGCGGTTTCGAGATCCCATTTGGAAACTCGATCGTGACGGCCTGTGCCGGTAATATTATTTAGATTAACGCCATATTCGGCAGCCAGACGACGGGCCACTGGTGATGCGGCGACCAGACTGTCATCTTCACCTTCGGCGAGTTTGCTGAGACCGTTTGCGGACTGTGAAATAACTACAGGAGCCGTTTCTATTGCAGCGGCTACCGGAGCTGCCGCTTCAGCCACAGCCTCAGCTGCTGCACTGGCATTGCTGGCAATAAACGCCTGTATATCAACATCGCTGGTCTCCGCGCTGGCAATTACGCCGAGCAGGGCACCTACCGCATGGGTTTCACCTGTTGCACCCAGAATGGCTCTGAGAATTCCACTATCTGCTGCGGTGACCGTATTAATGATTTTGCTAGTTTCTATATCAACTAAATCATCCCCAGCATTGACCTGATCACCGACGGCGAAATACCAAGCATTGATATCGCCTTCAGACATTTCCATGCCCCACTTGGGCATATTGATCGGCTTGATTTCATTTGTCATGGCTATGCTCCCGATGGACCCGCGGCCAGTACTTCCCGAACGGCGACCATCAGCTTGTCTGCATTGGGCAGGTAAGCGTCTTCCAGTTCTGGGGCGAATGGCACTGGTGTATGGGGTGCCGTGACTGTGCGAATCGGCGCTTTTAAACTATAGAAACCGTGCTCGGCGACTATGCCGGCAATATCTGTGGCCAGGCCGCAGCGAGGATTGCCTTCGTCGATAATCACCAGACGGCCGGTGACTTCTACACTCTCAAGAATGGCTTCGTGGTCCAGTGGCGAGACAGTGCGTGGATCGATAACGTCGCAGCTAATGCCCTCTTTAGCCAGGATATCGGCGACGGTAATCGCATGGGTAACCATATTGGAGATGGCGACGATGGTGACATCAGAACCCTGGCGGGGGAACGAGGCTTCACCAAATGGAATACAGTACTGCTCATCGGGCACTTCGCAGGCAAGGTCATACATCACTTTGTGCTCGAGGAAGATAACCGGGTCATCATCGCGAATCGCCTGGACCATTAAGCCTTTGGCATCATAGGCATTGGCCGGCATAACCACTTTAAGACCGGCCACATGGGTGACGATGGAATGGAGCATGCTCGAGTGCTGAGCACCTGCGCGCCAACCGCCGCCGACAGTGCCGCGAATAACCATTGGGGTCTTTGATTTGCCGCCAAACATGTAGCGGAATTTGGCTGCCTGATTAAAGATCTGGTCGAAGGAGACGCCGATAAAGTCGAAGAACATCAGCTCTGCCACTGGACGCAGACCATTGTTGGCGGCGCCAGCGGCAGCACCAATAATGGCGGCTTCACTGATGGGTGTATCGATGACACGCTCGCGGCCAAACTCTGGCATCAAGCCTTTGGTGACACCGAAGACGCCACCGTAGGCATCGTCTTCACCTTCACAGCCAGCACCACCGGAGACTTCTTCTCCGAGAACGATAACCGTGGGATCACGGCGCATCTCTTCGCGCAGTGCATCATTAATAGCTTCGCGGATCGTCTTCATTGACGTCTTGCCGCCGACAGTGGGATTGTTCGAATGATTAGTCATTTCAGTATCCTTAGTATGAGCAGTAGACATCGGACATAAGGTCCGTAGCGGGATCTGGATGCGGTGCGGCTAGGGCATCGACAACGGCGGTTTCAATTTCAACCATGATCTCTTTGTCAATGGCGTTCATCGTCGCAGCTTTTAGCCAGCCTTCAGCAATCACTCGCTCACGGAATATCTTTATGCAGTCCTGATTCTTGCGTGCATTCTTAACTTCATCTTTTGGACGATAGAGCTGTGGATCACCAATAAAGTGGCCATCGAAACGCACACACATGGCTTCGATAGCGGTCGGACCCTCGCCGTTTCTCGCTCGCTCTGTGGCGATCTTCAGTGCCTCATAAGTGGCAAAGAAATCGAGGCCATCGACGCACTCTGCGGGCATACCAAAGCCGGCGTTACGGTCGGTGAGGCTGTTAGAGCCGACACCATAGTTAGCGGCAGTGCCTTCAGCATAGCCATTGTTCTCGTAGACAAAGACATGGGGTAATTTCAATACTACGGCCATATTCATGGCTTCAAAGACCGTACCCTGGTTGGCGCTGCCGTCACCATTAAATGACAGTGCAACGTTTTTTGTGCCCAGAGTCTTGGCTGCTAGTGCAGCGCCATTGACCAGGGGTGGTCCGCCGCCAACGATGGCGTTGGCGCCAAGCATGCCTTTGTCGATGTCGGCAATGTGCATGGAGCCGCCTTTGCCTTTACAGAGGCCAGTGGAGCGACCCATAATTTCTTTCATCATGCCGCCAACATCACAGCCTTTGGCTATGCAGTGGCCGTGGCCACGGTGGGTGCTACCGATAATATCGCTGTCGCTAAGGTCGATACAGGCGGCTACGGCTATGGCTTCTTGGCCGTTGGAAACATGGGTGAAACCGGGGACATTGCCCCCTTCAAATTCTTTGACGCAACGCTCTTCGAACTCGCGGATGGTTTTCATCGTGCGATAAGCTGAGAGCAGAAATTCGGTGCTGTATGGCATAGAGATGCCCCTTTTTTATGATTAGTATTAGGCTTAAGAAACTATACCGCGTCTGTTTAAAAAAAACAAACAAGATGGATGGTTTTGTAGGTGGTTTTTAGTGCGCTTTTACGGAGTGGTGTAGGCTGGTTTGATCGGGGTGCTGTTATCTCTAACTACTTCACTGTTATCTCGAACGAATTCACTGTCATCTCGAACGCATGTGAGAGATCTCAGGACTCGGCAGGGAGATCCCTCGTCGCTTTGCTCTGTCGGGATGACA
>Ga0213868_10001346_pt1 | contig 23695 bp, 20 predicted proteins | sample PICome_9_FD_160087 | JGI IMG/M metagenome (GOLD analysis project Ga0213868, IMG submission 160087) | Coastal seawater microbial communities near Pivers Island, North Carolina, United States - PICO127 | ecosystem: Environmental > Aquatic > Marine > Coastal | place: USA: North Carolina... | reverse complement strand
GGCTTCTCCACCCGATAGCGTTGTCGCTGGTTGCCCTAATCGAACATAACCCAAGCCTACATCCTTCAAAGTAGTAAGAATTCTATGTAGAGATTTTTGGTTTTCAAAGAACAATACTGCTTCGGCTACTGACATCTCTAAGATTTCTTGGATTGTTTTTCCCTTCCACTCAACTTCTAGAGTTTCTCTTGTATATCGCTTACCTTTACAAACATCACAAGTCACCCATACATCAGGTAAAAAATTCATCTCTAATTTTATTGAGCCTGCGCCCTTACAGGATTCACATCGGCCACCTTTTACATTAAAAGAAAATTGACCTGGCATATATCCTCTTTCCTTTGCCATTATTGTTTCAGCAAATAAATTCCTAATATGTCCGAATGCCCCCGTGTAAGTCGCCGCATTCGAACGCGGGGTACGGCCAATTGGAGATTGATCTATGACAATTGTTTTGTCTATTTCTTCAAATCCTTCGATACTATCATGCCGCCCAGGAGATGCATCGGTACCATGTATTTCACGAAGTAGAGTAGGAGCCAATGTAGAGGCGATTAACGAGGATTTTCCTGAACCTGAAACGCCTGTGATTGCTACTACACAACCAAGAGGAATTGAGACATCTATGTTTTGTAAATTGTTTTCTCTGGCTCCACGGATATGTAACCATTTATTTTCTTCGGGTATTTTTCTATCGTCTGGAATTGGTATACTTTTCTTTCCAGACAAATAAGCCCCAGTTATACTTTCATTGTTAGATAATAGTTCATCTAATTCACCGCTAACTAATACTTTGCCGCCTTCCTTACCGGCGCCAGGTCCAATGTCTACAAGCCAATCAGCTTGTTTGAGAGTTGCCTCATCGTGTTCAACTACAAGTAAGGTGTTTCCTAAAGTTGTAAGTTCTCTGAGAGTTGCTAAAAGTCTGTCGTTATCTCTTGGGTGTAAACCTATACTGGGCTCATCTAAAACATACATTACTCCAGTTAATCTTGTACCAATCTGAGTGGCTAATCTAATCCTCTGAGATTCTCCTCCTGAAAGTGTACTTGCTCGACGATCCAATGTCAAATAATCTAAACCTACTAATGCAAGGAACCTAAGTCGGGCCTCTATTTCTTTGATTATTTCCGTTCCAATAAATATTGAACGTTCAGAAAGTTGATTTGTCATTGTAATTATTTTGCTACTTGGTTTGTCTCGGCCTAATTTTTCCCATGTATCATCTAAATCTCCAGCTCGCCAATATTGAACTACGGCTAGTGCTTCTAAAACACTGCAAGAAGATATTGCAGGTAATGAAACGCCTCCGACTATTACTTTACTAACTGCATTATTTAATTTCTTACCTTTACAATCAGGACATGGTTCATCGTTCATAAAAGATGTCATCCTAGACCTTGTTCTATCAGATGAAGTTTCATTGTAAGTTCTGCGGATTCTATTGAATACGCCTTCCCACGGCCTCATCATTTGATACGAGGATCCCTTTTCGGACGTGAATTCAAAGGATATCATTGTGCCCCCCGAACCATAAAGTAAGATATCTTGTTCGTCATCGTTCAAATCTCCAAACTTCACATTAGAAGGGATGCCATAATGCTCGCAAACCTGCCTCATTTGACTCTTATACCACCCCGACATCATCGAAGATCTGAATGGACGAATGCATCCTTCTTCTACAGAAGCGGCTCTATCAATGACTAAATCTGGAGAAAATTCTCTTTGTACACCTAGTCCTTGACAATTTGGACACGCCCCTAGAGGATTATTGAAAGAAAATACTCTTGGCGACATTTCGGGTAAAAAGGCGCCGTGTTCGGGGCAAGCAAATTCTTCGGAATATGGAATTACTTGGCCTTTTTCTGTTTTTTCAGCCTGTTCGTTCCTACTGTCTTTACTCTTTGGCTTATCTAAACTCTCGATTGCAATGGTCCCACCACCTAAATGTAAGCCTGACTCTATTGCTTCTGTCAATCTTTGTCTATTTGCTCGATTAATTTTTAATCTATCAATTCTAACATCAACATCATGCCTTAGATTCTTTTCTAACTCCGGGGGGTTTTCAAAACTAGCCATACGGCCATTAATTTTACCTTCTAAGTATCCTTGTTCGACTAGTCCTTTAAATAAATCTACATGCGTTCCTTTTCGATTACGAATTGTAGGACTCCAAATAGCGATCGCATGTTCTTCAAAACGCCACATTGCGTCATCCACTATTTCTTGTACGGTTCTTCTTGCTACTTCACGGCCGCAATCAGGGCAATGTGGAATTCCCACTCTTGCCCAAAGTAATCTCATATAATCCATAATTTCAGTTACTGTCGCAACGGTGGATCTGGGATTATGGCTACCTTGTTTCTGATCTATACTTATAGCGGGTGAAAGCCCCTCTATCGAGTCGCAATCTGGTTTTTTCATCTGACCTAAAAATTGTCGAGCATATGAACTCAAACTTTCTACATATCTCCGTTGACCTTCCGCATACAGAGTATCGAATGCGAGGCTGGATTTACCCGAGCCTGAAACTCCTGAAATAACTACAAATTTCCCCCTAGGTATTTCTACGTCGATATCTTGAAGATTATGGGTCCTAGCTCCTTTGACTTCAATCCAGCCATGATTGGATGCTGATTTTTTCTTGTTGGAAACCATCTTCTACGCACCTCGGTATAGTATTCGAAATATTGACCACCCTTGAAGACATGTATTCTTTTTTCTTTCAATCAAACCAAAATGCTTCTATTATTTCGCCGATATTGGCATCGGAATTGGGGGGCAATAAAGTAACACCGTTATGCGCTACCATGCTGTGAATGTTCCCACTGCCTTGGTGAGTGAGTGTAGTTGCAATTAGGGCTTTTTCACTATTAGAAATTTTTATCCTGCGCAGACAAAGTTTCTCTGGGGCACCTTTCACTTTATCCAGCATTTTTACATGGACTTTTCTACCCAAAGAGGGCTTTGAATTTTCATCTGCTTGAAAAGATGCCCTGAACCATGGGCAGACAATCATCAAGAATACTAAATGACTACTTACAGGATTGCCGGGTAAGCCGAATATTGGTGTTTTTTTCCAATTTCCAAAAATAGGGGGGCCGCCCGGCCTCATTTTTATACGCCAAAAATTAATTTCCCCTTCTAGTTCCATTATTTTTCTGACAATGTCAAAATCGCCCATTGAAACTCCTCCGCTGGTTATTATCAAATCGCAATTTTCTGCCGCCTGGTTTAATGATTCTCTTAATAAATCCAGAGAATCCACAACTGTGGGGTACCGGATTGGGGTTCCTCCCATTTTTCTAACTAAATCGGCTATTCCAAAAGAATTAGATTCGTATATCTGCCAATCATTTATTTCAGACCCTGGTGGAATTAGTTCGTCTCCGGTACTAATTATTCCTACAACCGGTTTACGAAATACTGGAATACAATCATGCCCCATTGTAGCTGCAAGTGAAATCGAAAACGCATCCATAAAATGGCCCTTTGAAAGAACGAGTGCTCCTTCAGAAATATTTTCTCCTTTTGTACGAATATAATTTTCTCGCGCAAAGCCGGAAATTATTACTTCTTTACCATGTACTTCAGTGTCTTCAACCATAACTATTGCATTGGCTCCTTGAGGCATTGGTGCTCCTGTCATTATTTTACAGGCTTCTCCGGAACTAATTGGGGGCGGAGTATTTCCCCCTGCTTTACTAATGCCTACGATAGATAAACTGATTTTTTTACCATCGGGAATATCTTCTTTCCTGACTGCCCAACCATCCATTGCGGAATTATCGAAGCGTGGATCATTAACTTTCGCTACCAGGGGCGCGGCCAAAATTCTCCCATGAGAATCGTCTAAATGAATTGTCTCGGAGGATAGTTCTTTTTTCCTCTTTTGAACTAAAGAAATTGCTCTTTCAAGACTTATTCCTCTCTCCATAGGTATATCCAGAATGTCTAAGCACATGAATAATGTGTTTGAATCATTAATGGTGTTGTTCAAATATTATTATTAATTAGGACACATTGTGTTTACGGAATCCGATTTTTTGATTCTTCTAGCATTATTTCTTGTTGCATTACTATACTCGAGTGTTGGGCATGGTGGGGCTTCTGGGTATTTGGCAGTATTATCCTTAACTATTTATGGAGAATATGATAGTAGTTGGCTGAAACAACATGCTTGGTGCCTAAATTTAGTGGTTGCTAGTATAGCCTTTTATCACTACAGAAAAGCAGGTTTTCATGTTCCAAAACTCACACTACCATTTGTTATAGCAAGTATTCCATTTGCGATTATTGGGGGTTATATGAAGGTGGACGGAGCAATTTATGATACTCTCCTTTCTATTACCCTGATATTAGCGGCATACAAATTATTCCAAACTAAAGAAAATAACGATGAAGAAGGTATTGTCACTCCTAATTATTCAACAGCTATTCCAGTAGGTGGAGGAATCGGCCTAATGAGTGGTTTCATTGGAGTAGGTGGTGGAATTTTTCTCTCGCCTATAATTTTACTAAAGAAATGGGCGACGCCGAAAACTGCTGCTGCAACATCTGCTCTTTTTATATTACTAAATTCTATTTCCGGACTATTTGGTGCGAGTATTTCTGGTCAATTAAAAATTGATATTGAGGTCCTCTTACCATTTGTTTTTGCGGTATTAATTGGTGGTTTTTTGGGTTCAAAATACGGTTCGCAAGTGGCTCGTCAACGTGGAATCAGATATTTACTAATATCTGTATTAGTTATAGCTTCAATGAGAAGAATTGCTATGCTTCTTGCTTAAACTATATGCCAACCATATCAGAATGACCGCATTCAGGGTAAGCACAGATGACTTTGTAACGTTCTCTTTTAGGACGAGGAATTCTCATTGTCGAACCGCACATTGAACATTGATGAGTAACTATTTCCGGCTCGGTAGGAGTTGGATCTTCGTAGTCTTCGAATGATTCTGCCATTGCTGTCCAGCCTATTTGATCAGTGTAAGTGTCTTCTTGATCTGTTATTTTCTTCTGTCTCAGTCCGAGTTTTGTGTTTATTTTTATTCTTCGGCGTTTCTTCTTCTTAGGGGCCGGTTTACCCTTCGGTTTTCCTTTGGGTTTTCCTTTGGGTTTTCCTTTGGGTTTACCCTTGGGTTTACCTTTTGCGGGAGCTGGTTTTTTCTTTTGAGGTTGAGGGGGTTTTGAAGGAGGTGGTGGAGCCTTTGTTGGAGGTGGTGGAGCCTTTGTTGGAGGTGGTGGAGCCTTTGTTGGAGGTGGTGGAGCCTTTGTTGGAGGCATTTTGGGCTTTGCCGGAGGCGATCTAGGAGGCCTTTGTGGAGGCTTTGGTGGTGGTGGTGGAGCCTTATCTGCCATGACTATCCTCTATTGGCAAAGCGGGGGACTCTTTCAAAGAATCGGGGGCATGATATCCTTTATACAGTTCTATGCGGGGTATTTAATTAATGAAATACAGGGTATTGGATGTAATTTTTCTCTAGCACTCAATCCTTCCAACTCTATAACAAACAAATTAGAAATGACTTCCCCTCCTAATTGTTTACATAATTTAGTACAGGCTTCAACTGTCCCTCCTGTTGCAAGAAGATCGTCAATAATTATTATTTTTTGGCCTTTTGAAATCGCATCGTCATGCATTTCTAAAATATTAGAACCGTATTCCAGAGAATATTCTATATGTATTTTAGACGATGGGAGCTTTCCTGGTTTTCTAACTGGAATAAATCCAATACCTAATTTAGCAGCTAATAATGAGCCGAAAATAAATCCACGAGATTCTGGCCCTAATATTAAATCAGGACTCCAATTATTGTCTCTTATAATCTCTGAAAACCTATCTGTAATATCTTTCAATAATTTTCCGTCTGAAAGAATTGGCGATATGTCTCGAAACATAATTCCATCTATTGGGAAATCTGGAATCGTCCTAATAGTGGATTTGAGTGTATGCTCTATTTTATTCGACATGCTAATCGCTCGGGAAAGAGAGAGGGGTCCCCGGATCAAAAGACCCGGGGCCCTTTTCGTTTTCAGACTCAGAGTCCGCCAATGAGCATTTCAAAGGTTGTCTCATCACCTGGGCCAAGGTAGAACATTATCATCAATAATGCAATCCCGCCTACTATCTTGTTGATTTCAGAGAATCGTCCTGTTCCTGCCATCAGTGCACAGTATGAGATAAGACCCCATGCTATACCGTCTGCGATAGAGTATGTGAATGGCATCATTACCATTGTTATGAACGCAGGCAATGCCATTGTCTTGTCGTGCCAGTCGATATCTGCAGCCTGGCGCATCATCATTGCACCAACTACTACAAGCGCGCATCCCATTGCATATTGCGGGATTGCTTGGAATAATCCTGAAAGGAATAATCCTGAAAGCATTAGTACACCAACAGTTGCAGCCGTTAAACCTGTACGGCCGCCCTCTTCAATTCCTGCTGCTGATTCGATATATGTCGTAGTAGTGCTCGTTCCGAACATTGCTCCAACAATTGTTGCTGCAGCGTCTGACATGAATGCTTCATCTGAGTTCATCAATTCGTCGTTCTCATCTACATATCCTGCTTGTCTACCAACTGAGTAAAGTGTTCCCGCGGTATCAAAAATATCAACGAATAAGAAAGTAATCATCACAAGAAGGAATTCCCCGAGAGGGACTCCGTCTCCGCCAACGTCTCCTATTGCCCCTGCAGCAGCACCGAATGTTTCAGATGGCCACTCTGGCATAGAGAATATATCAGCCATGGCTGGTGCTTCTGCTGTTCCATAACCCACTACTCCTGCTACGAAATCTCCATCAACCACACAATCATTTGCTGCTGCATCTATACAAAATTCAATGACGGGGTAGCTTTCGTTGTAAGGATCGCTTACACCAAGGCCCCAGCCGATAATTGAAACTCCTAGAATTCCGAAAATAATAGCTCCCTTGATTTCTCTAGCCATCATTACTGCAATAGCTAGTAATCCAATCATGGCCCAGAATGCGCCGTTTGTCATTGGATCCATTGCCGCTGTATCTGCTAAATTTACAAGCGTTGCATTATCGTGTGCTATCCAACCCATTTCACGGAGACCGATTATTGCGAGGAACATTCCTATTCCTGCACCGGTTGCTATCTTTAGATCGGTAGGGATTGCATTAATCATTGCAGTTCTTGCGCCGACTTGAGGTAGTGATAATATCATGAATATTACTCCTTCAACAAGTACTGCAGCCAGAGCTACTTCCCATGGGACTGCCATAGCCCAAGGCGCTGCGACAGTGAATGCAAAGTATGCATTTAATCCCATACCGGGCGCCATAGCGAAGGGCAATTTAGCCCAGAAAGCCATAGCCATACAACCTACAAATGCCGCTATTGCTGTAGCAAACAAGGCGTCCTCGAACGGGATTCCTGTCACTGATAGCATTGACGGGTTGACTAACAGGATGTAAGCCATTGTCAGGAAGGTGGATGCACCTGCCTTAATTTCAGTCTCGACAGTGCTTCCAGCCTCTGTCACTCCAAACATTTTATCTAATTGTTCCATTTTTCATTTCATCTCCTTTTCATTTCCCAGACACGGGGTCTAGATACTCTTCGATTATGCATAAGGCCTATGAATAGTTCGGAACCCTTGATTCAAGAATTAATATGGATTGGGGTGCCATTAACCGGTAAATGAATTTTAATTTCTTTCCCCATTTCGGAAAAAATAACATTTCTGCTATCTTCAGGTGCATGGAATAAAATCATGTCTTGGGGAGCGCATTGATTGGCAAAATTGCATAATTCACTATGTCCTGCGTGATTAGATAATTGAAATTGAGATATCTCTAAATCTATTTGAGTAACGTTACCAAATATACTTATTTTACCTTCATCGAGTAGTTTTCTCCCACCAGAATTTTCTGCCTGATAGCCCGTTATTAAAATTCCATTTGCTTGATCGGTTCTAAGGCGGTTCAGATACCAAAGAGCTGGCCCTCCATCCAACATTCCACTTGTAGTTACTATTACATCTGCTTGAAGGGCTTTTTTCCGATCTGATTTACTGGATACTTTTTTCGTCCATTTCCATACTTCTTCTAAGGTACTCGGATCACGAATATGTTGAGGGTTATCGAACCATTTTCTTGTCAACCTAGTTCCCATTCCGTCGTAATGTACATTCAATTCGGGCGCCTCCCGATGGAGAATTCTGAGAATATCTTGACCTCTTCCTGATGCAAATGCAGGTACTAATGCTACTCCTCCTCTTCTGACTATATTCTTAACTGCAGTTACAAATTTACTTTCTTCTTCTTCTCTATTTGGATGGTTTTTGCCACCATATGTGGCTTCTAAACAAAGAATATCACATTCGATCGGTTTCGCCCCAATTGTGTTGGGACTATCTCTTGTATCAAGATCCCCCGACCATAATATTCTATGCGTTGGTGTTTCAATTTCAATCATACACGCCCCTGGCATATGTCCCGCACGATGAAGTCTACATTTCCATTTTCCAACATCAAACCATTCTTCATATTCATGAGTTACCCATGACTCCAATGCATACTCTAGATCTCTTTTATCCCAGGAAAGTGGGTATCCTTCAATCTTTGATACTTTGTAAGTATCTCTCCACATTATTTCTGAAACATCTGCTGTCAAGCTAGTCCCATGAAATCTAATATTATTGAATCGAGTTAACCAAGGGACCATGCCAATATGATCAATGTGGCTATGAGTGATTATAGCATCAGTCACAGGAGGACTTTGATCGGGGTATTTTGGAGGCCTTGTAGGAGCTAACCCATAATCTATCAGAAGTCTTGTTCCTGTATTATCTTCAATGATACATCCGACGTTACCAACTTCATTTCCTCCTCCAAGAAAATGGAAACGTATACCGTTATCTACAGGTTCTGATGGATATTTAGTAAATTGTCCGGGATTATACAGCACCATGACTCGGCGAAGAGTACTATGATGATGAGTGTTTGGCGTCCAACCCCACTATTTCCATTGCAAACATATTCTATTCACCTCATAATTAAAAAATCAATCCCAATGTTTATTGTCTGCCTGTTGTATACTTAGATTGTCTATCAAAATCTATTACAAATTTAGTATTTTATTAAAATCTATTACAATATTCATCTTCCAGTGGAAACAAAGGGGTTGGCCTGTATCTAAAGACCACCAATTACTTCTGCTTCTGCCCAATCATCCCATATTAGAAATGAAATCCTTGTGTGATCTTGATTTGTTTCAATAACTAAAGTATCTCCTAGTGAAAGTAAACCATTATCATCATTATCATTAAAAGTTACAGACCCCATAGATGAGTCATCAAATTCAAAATATCCGAAACTCATTACTGCACTACCCAATTCCACACCATCAAAATAAACTTCTATAGATAAATCACTTAACATAACTTCATGACAAGAGCTTAACTCCATCAGAATACTGTAACCGAACTGATCAGAATTGTCAGACCAATGACCCTCCGGTCTAACGAATGTCAGCGATTCAAAATCAATAACACCCCCCCAATCAGTCCTATCACCTGCAGGTGAAATTATTGAATTATAGAAAGACATCTCCCCCCCCTCATCATAAGTAGTTGTTACTATGATGTAGGTATTACCAGAAACTAAATCCCAATGAATCGAAGACCCCCAATCATCACTACCATCTACTTCCCAATCATCTTGAGCAGCAATCACATTTTGTAGAGGCGCATCTGGATCAAAGACTCCCTCGTACAAATATAAGTAACCATCTTCTGTTTGTGAAGAATTAATGATGTATTTTCCACTCTCAGAAGCAACAAACTCATACGCATTATATCCTGTTGTACCCACATCACCTGCATTGAATGTATTCTCCATGTCAGGAGCATCACCGCCAGCAGCAGCTTCACCAGGGAATGCTAGTACGATGCCATCGTCAACAAACTCGTAACGAACTCTCTCAAACAGACCCCAACCAAAATCAATTTCAACCAGAGTTTCATTTGCAATCCATTCACCGTTAGGAAACTCACATGCATCTTCTACAGAATTCCAAGAACCTCCATATTCACTACATTCTTCTTGTGTGCTATCACGGTCGCCCATGTTCAAGAGCCCGGCACTCGTAAAATCTATGTAGAAACCTTCAGGACTATTCCAATTATTCTCAGATAGGGAAGCTTCTGAAGTAGGAACCGATTCAAAAGTTCCGTTCCACTCTATTAATTCCCCACACCAAACAGGTTCGGCCATTGCGTCCACTTCTTCTTGGACATCGTCATCGTTGTCTGGACCCAAGGGAGTACTGTCCTTAGCGAAGAAAGAATCTTGACAATCCCAGATAGCCTCTTCCTCTTCACCTTCTTCACCTTCTTCATCAGAATCTACGACCGAATATGCCACGAAAAGATGGCCATCAGAGTTTAATCCATATCTATTACAAATAGTTTCACCCCAGTCTTCATATTCTGAACACATGTATATGTTCGAAGCAGTGTTTTCAGAATTTTCGACGAACCATTCGCAAGTTTGTGTTAGTAAATCATAAGTTCCTCCATTATGCGAACATTCCTCTGAAGTAACATCTAGGAGATAGTAAGTCAATGATGAAGCCTGGTAATCTATCTCGATTACAACCTCCTTCAAATCACCATCTGTATCTTCAATATAAGTCACAATCCCCCATCGGGTGTCGAATAATGGTCCCGTGCTGGAAAAACTCTCATTATCCGGATCATCATCTACCAATTGTCCACAAAAGTAAGGAGAAACCATGTCTCCATACAGAGCCTCATTGACAGACTCCACACTATCGTCGTCGAGAGAGTCTAGATTGACAAATTGAACACGACATTCCCATATTTGAACATACACTGGTCCAATTTCTGTAACAACAGGGGGCTCCCAAAATATTTCTGCAGGGATTCTAAAATCTTCGGTCTCATCACCTGGAATATCTTTTGAAAAATCAGCACCCAAAGATAAATCGAAACAATAATCCAGACCCCATACCTCTTGACAAATAGTTAACGAAATCAATTCTGCAGAACCGGAAGAAAGTATGGCCGTAAGAAAACCGGAACTACTGGTAGTAGTAGCGGTTTGATAGATTGAAGGCCCACCATCCATTTGCACATTCCAATCGGACCCTTGAGGTATTTCAAGATTCAGAACGTTTTCATACAGACCAGTTAATGAATCTGCTTCTGCACCTGAAGGCATCTCGTCCGATGAAGGCTCAGCTAAATGATTAAAATCCCTCATGTATGTCATCGCCGATAGAAGTAATGAAAAATCGTCTGCATGACTTCTTTGCAAAAAACACTCATCTTTCGTGACGGAGCAGATTTCGATTACGTTATCACCTTCTATAGATGCGTAAATCAATTCTTCGTTGAGAATATTGAGTACTGTAATCTCTCCATCCTTAGAGAATAATTCTATTTTAACATTCAAGTCAATTCCTTCGATGGCATGGTCCTTCTTCGCAATCAAGTGAAAATCCATATTCTCCCCATTTTTAAACGAATTCAGAGCATTCGAAATATCATCTAATGCTGAGTCTATTTGTTCTCCTGTTGCGGTAAATATACAAGTACCGTCGTTAATTTCTGCCAATGCATCATAATTTACGGCAGAGGGAGACGTACATCCCTCCCATACTTCAATCACAGCATATTCGCAGGAACGATCATTGGAGGTGGCATTTTCATCATAGTTCGAAGCCTCTTCATCTGTACATCCTTCAATAATTTCATTTTCCAGGCCAGTCAGTGAAAGACATCCAGGCAAAAGTAGTATTGAAAATATCAATAATGCGATAAACTTAGTTTCTTTCATGATTCTTAAGGCGCGGCACTGCCAATAAGTGTATTGCCTACATTCATCTTTAGGGGTAATGTTGAGAACTAAAGCCCCTTCTTCGAAGGTATGGCAAGACAGCCAGACGCGCTCTTTGTAGTGGACAATGATCGTTGTTTTGGCTGTGCCGCCTGTGTTTCTTTGTGTCCAGTAGACGCATTGATTCTTGATGATATTTTGGCTATAGTCGATGAACCTTCTTGCACCCATTGTAATTTTTGTATACCTCATTGTCCTGTACATGCTCTTTCAATAACTAAAATAAATCCTTGAGGCTCAATATGAAATTTCCAATAACTAGATCTATAGATTTAGAGGATAATAAAATTACTTGGGCGATAAATCCTGAGATATTAAGAATATACTCGTATTTATTTTTCTGGATAATTATAGGGTGTGGTTGGTATTTTACAAAACATCACTCAGATGTAGATTTTCATAATAACATATTAATCGATACATTTGGTTCAAATAGCATTTGCCTACTCTTTGACCACCCTCCCGGAAACTATGTTTTACCCTCCTTGTGGGCCATTAACTATCTTTTATTGACCTCTTATTCTCTTTCATGTTGGTTACGAGTCTATCATGAAAAGGCCTTGAACCATGTTGAAAACAATCGTTATATTTTTTTCACAACATGCACCATAATTGAAATATTTTCCTTCACCGTTTTTAGTACAATATTTGCCATAACTCCCGAAGAGAATGTAGCAATACACACCCTTCCGTTTACCTTCTTAATCATTGGATTATCCATATTGAGTGCAAAGAATTACATTTATTATCAGTTTGTCACACAGTTAACAGAAAAAGAAAAATTCCAATCAAAAATTATCACAAGCATTCATATTATAGCGAGTGTATTCAAAATCATATTCCAAATTTCTGCAATATTCCAACCTAATATAATCGATAACGAACTTATCTTATCTACAAATGAAATATTAAGTGTTGTATGGATATTAACTGCAGCTGTAATCCCAATTTATACTTCATGGAAATTAAAAGATCGCGCAGGGGATTTAGAATTTACAATATCTCCTAAGCTAACATCATTCTAATAAAATATTACAGCCACCCACACTTTGTGCAACCTACTGACATAGTAACTCAATCGAGAGAAATTCATGATTGGATAGTGGATAAAAGACGAATTATTCATCGTAATCCTGAATTAATGTATGAAGAATTTGAAACGAGTAAATTGGTACAAAAAACTCTCTCAGAATTAGATATCAAATTCCAGAAAGATATTGCAATAACGGGTGTAGTTGCCACATTAGGGGATGGCGACGGCCCTTGTGTTGCTTTGAGAGCAGATATGGACGCTTTACCAATTCATGAGGAAACAGATATTGATTTTAAGAGCGAAATAGACGGAAAAATGCATGCATGTGGTCACGATTGTCACACCGCTATGTTGTTAGGAGCAGCCCGTTTATTGAAACAAAATGAAGATAAAATAAAAGGGACGATAAAGTTAGTTTTCCAACCTGCTGAAGAAGGTGGTGCGGGAGGAAAAATGATGAGAGATGAAGGAATTTTAGAAAATCCGAGAGTTCAACAAATTTACGCATTGCATGTTGCAGGAACGATGCCCATGGGCACATTAGCATCACGTGAAGGGACCCTCTTGGCAGCCACATCAACAGTCAAGATAGTTGTAAAAGGAAACGGAGGGCACGCCGCTGCACCGCATGAAACAATTGATCCTGTAGTTACGGGTTCGAAGATAGTAGTTGAACTTCAAACAATTATTTCTCGAGAACTAAACCCTTTAGACTCAGGAGTAATTAGTATTACAATGACTAAAGCAGGAAATGCTTCGAACGTCATTCCATCTACAATGGAACTTCAAGGAACGATACGTTCACTAACTCTTGAAGGCATAAATAAACTTCAAAAAAGAGTTAAAGAAGTAGCAGAAGCTATAGCAATTGCAAACCGCTGTGAGGCAGAAGTGACATTTCTAGGGAACGACTATCCTCCAACAATAAATGATGGAGATTGTTGGAAATTAGGAAAGGCATCGGCAATGGAAATCCTTGGAGACGACAAAGTATCAGAAATGTCGCCTATTATGGGGGGCGAAGATTTCGCATATTATACTCAACAAATACCCGGCTGCTTCTCTTTCATTGGAGTAGGTAATCCCGAAATAAATGCCGTATATGATGTTCACCACCCTATGTTCAAAGTTGACGAAGAAGCCCTCTCATTAGGTACCGCAATACATGTGAATAATGCTTTAAAAGCTTTAGATTCATTAAGAGACGATTGATATGAAGATAGCGATTATAGGGTCTGGAATAGAAGTTTTTTGTTGTGGCCACCGCTTATTAGATTTAGATCCTAAGTTAGAATTACATATATTTGATGAAAAGGCAGAATCAGGTATGTTCGGAGAAGAACCAGGAATTATCAAAACTTGGCCAATAACTCCTATTACATGGTTTGGTAAAATGTATAGTCAAATGCCAACAGAAAAGTCATCCGCAGTAAGATATTCATGGTTTGTAAAATCTCTTTCTATAATGCTGGCCAAAAGAAATGCCACCTTTCATTTAAAATCCCGAGTAACAAAAATTGAAGAAAGTAATGTTCATTTTTCAGGAGCAGGAATTTCTGGAACAGGTAAACTAAAATTCACTAAAATCATTGACCTTAGAAATAAAAAAGATGAGAAGAAATGGTTTGGCATGATATCCAACGAAATTATTGAAGGAGCAATTCATGGAATCAGGCCAGATAATACTATTGAAACATGGTCAGATAAAGAAGAATTACAAGGTAATTTTATTCAAATAATGAATTGGTACGGTAAAAATCCAAAATCATCAATCTCTGAAAGAGTTCAGTTGGGAATAGAGACTGCCGAATTATCAATAATTTAGTATAATTATTGTAAAATATTAGATGCTTAGTGTATTCACGATAGAATATGAGCGGAGTCGACAGTCAGACATTAGAGCATGTTTGTAACCCAAATGAAAAGACCCGTCACGCCATACTGATAGACCCTGCAGATCAAACACCAGATACGGCGGCTAAAAGAGCAGTAGCAGCCGTAGCTGCTGGGAGTAAAATGATACTCGTAGGCGGCTCCAGTGATACAGACATGAAAAATGTGAATGAGACAGTAATTGCCATTCAAGAAGCACTTGAACTGGTTGCTTGGGCATCTTCACAGGATTCCGATTTAGATGAAAAAAATTGGAAAGTACCTGTAGTTCTTTTTCCACAGGGCGCTGCTGCATTGTCGCCCGCCGCAGATGCGATAACTTTCATGATGCTGATGAATAGTAAATCTCCCCGATTTTTAATTGAAGAACAAGTAGCGGGAGCCCTATACATCAAACAAGCGCAAATCGCACCACTTCCCATGGGGTACATTATTTGCGCCCCTGGTGGGAAAGCAGGGGAAGTAGGGATGGCAGACTTGATTCAGCCCGAAGATACCGAAAGAGTATCTGCTTATGCAGTAACCGCGGAATATTATGGATTCAAAATAATATATTTAGAGGCAGGCAGTGGGGCTGAAAACCCAGTATCTCCAGATCTAATAAAAGCAGCAAGAGAATCTTGCAATCTAACAATTGTAGTCGGTGGAGGGATAAGACAGGGAGAAACCGCCAAAATAGCCGCTGAATCAGGCGCTGATTGGATAATAACTGGTAACTTGACAGAATCATTTGATAATGCCGACGAACTCCAAAAAACTTTGACGGACTTTATTTCGAAAATGAATAGTTAAGAGTCCTTTAACGAAGAAATCAATCTATCGATTTGCGACTCCATATCGAGAATTAATATCATATGCTCTTCTTCTACCTTCAGAAGTCGCGCATTTTCTTTTTGTAATTCTTCTAGGCGAGAGTCTGAATTATCCGTACCATCAATTCTTCGAATTTTTTCATTTTCTAATTTCGCTTCCAATTGCCCACAGCGCATCTTCATAACTCTCAATTGTTCTTCAAGATCAGTTATGGAAGGGCCGTCGCCCCTTTCTAAATCCATTGAAGCTAATTCTAATTCAAGAGCACGCGTACGCTGCCTAGAATTAGCCAATTCTTGTTCTATACGTATCGCTTCGTCCCAAACAGATATTACTTCTTGAACAAGCTTTTCATTTGGAAATTGCGCTAACCTTTCTTCCAAAGGAGAATCATCTTTCTCCGGTGATGAATCAAGATTTGAAGGGGAACTCATCAATAATCAACAAACATCGAGGCTAATACGTTCTTGAACCTTGAGTAAAAATCAACCCATTAGGCGTTGATATTTGTAGATTAACAAGTTTGCCGTTTTTCGTCGCGTTTATATCAAAGTCAAAGTTCGCCGCCGATATGAAGGTATATCGCGCAGTAGGATTCTTCCGTCAAGGAAAGACAAATCAAGACTTCACAATGGACTTAGTTGCACCTGATGAAGACGGTGCAAGAGAAAAAATAATGTCGAACTTTGGAAGTCGCCATGGAGCTAAGAGGCGTGAAATTACTATCCAATCTCTAGATACAATAGAGCCATCTGAATCAAGTGCGCCTGCTGTAGTATCTCATTTCAGAAACAACTGATATGGAAATTCGTTTTTTATACGATTTACTCAGATTTACCTAACTTTAACACGTAACTCTGAAATGACATTGGCCTCAGGCTCACTTGTGCTGAAGAAAACTTTCATGCGCCAATACTGGCGTATTCAACAAAGTCAAACTCTTATCTCAATGGGATTTTGGATTACCACGCTCACATTACTCATGTGGCCATACGTTAAGTGGCGATTTGATTCAGATACAGAAATGCTAGCCATTCCTATGACTTATTGGGGCCTTGGAGCAATTGCATTTTCAGTCTTAGCCATTGTCCTAATAATGGGATGGACATATGATGTATTTCTAGGACTGTGGCGAGAACATCTGACTGTAGTACAGGAAAGAAACCCATTTACAACATACAAAGTAAACGCACCGTTTGGTATGTTATTGGCCCAAACTAATACAATACTGCGCAAATTATCTGAAGAAGATGAAGATATAATCCGTCATTGTGATTTCGTAGATCGATGGCTTGAATGGAATTCCGAACAAGAAATATGGGCGAGAACCATGTCTTCTTGGAAAGAAATCGTCGGGGAAGAAGACCCATATTTATTCCACCTTAGTGAAGAATCTAGGAACAAATTAGAATCTGCCGCCGAAGAAATGCAAGATTTCTGAGCAACAGGGGGTATAAATTTTGAATTTAGAAAATATAGTACATATTGCTGAATTAGCGGGTGACGCAATTTTAGAAATATATAGTAAACCAGAAACAATGAATATTCAGCATAAAGGCGACAATTCACCTTTGACTGCGGCCGATTTAGCGGCACATAACATAATTGTTAGAGAACTAAGAAAAATAGACAACACTCCAATTGTTTCAGAAGAAGGAAATGAAGGAGACCCAATGTCAAGCGATACTTGTTGGCTAGTGGACCCCCTAGACGGGACAAAAGAATTCATCAAAAGGAACGGAATGTTTACTGTGAACATTGCCCTAATGCATCGTAGGAAAAATAGATGGAATCCAATTTTTGGAGTCGTTCACGCGCCTGTAACAAAAACAACATGGTTCGGTGGCACCCTAAAACCTTCAGAAAGAAGGGGTTCTGATGGTTCTGGTTTAATGATGGTAAATCCATCCTCACCTCCTTCGCCAGTACGTCTTGTAGCCAGCGGAACACATCGAGGAGAGAAGGACGAAGAATTTGCTAAAACATTAGGAAATTATGATCTAGTAAGGATGGGCTCATCGTTGAAAGCGTGTATAGTTGCAGAAGGCTCAGCGGATCTTTATCCTCGATTTGGGCCTACTTCTTGTTGGGATATCGCCGCAGCTCACGCAGTGGTATCAGGCGCTGGAGGCATTATAGTGGGGCCAACCGGAAAAACATTAGATTATGATCTAGTAGAAAACGTCCTTAATCCTTATTTTCTTGTAGCAGCGGATGATAGATGGACTGAAGATTGGAGATCTCAGCAATGACATTATAGCCATTAATCCCATTCAATGAAGGCTTTACAAGCCTCTTTTCAATAATGGCCTAAAACCCGTCGATGTGAAATAGCCCATATCTCACGCCACAGCCATGTCTCACCTCGACGCATTAGAGGCGGAAGCAATCCATATCATGAGAGAGGTGGTTGCTGAGGCAGAAAATCCAGTTATGTTATACTCAATTGGTAAGGACTCTTCAGTCATGCTTCATTTAGCGCGAAAAGCCTTCTATCCCGGCAAAATTCCATTTCCAATAATGCACATAGATACAATGTGGAAATTCTCAGAAATGATTGAATTTAGGGACAAAACTGCTAAAGAATTAGATCTCGATTTAATAGTTCATATCAATCCAATAGGGAAAGAAATGGGGATGAGCCCATTCACACATGGTTCATCTAAGCATACAGATATGATGAAAACACAAGGCCTGAAACAGGCATTAGATAAATATGAATTTGATGTAGCATTTGGTGGTGCCAGAAGAGATGAAGAAAAATCAAGAGCCAAGGAAAGAATTTTTTCGTTTAGAACATCAAAACACCGATGGGACCCCAAGAATCAACGGCCAGAGTTATGGAATATTTTTAATTCGTGGAAGAACAAAGGAGAATCAATCAGAGTATTCCCTTTGTCTAATTGGACAGAGTTAGATATCTGGCAGTACATCCATTTAGAAAAAATACCAATAGTTCCACTATATCTTTCGAAAAAGAGGCCTGTTGTAGAAAGGGATGGAGTGCTAATACTCGTCGATGACGATAGGCTACCTCTAGAAGAGGGAGAAACTCCTATGATGAAAAGCGTTAGATTTCGAACATTAGGATGTTACCCTCTTTCGGGAGCAGTAGAATCTGAAGCCACAACATTGCCAAAAATAATTCAAGAAATGCTTCTCACCACAACGTCTGAAAGGCAAGGCAGAACTATCGATCATGATAGTAATGCATCTATGGAGAAAAAGAAGCAAGAGGGGTATTTTTAATGTCTCATATCAGTAACTTAATCGCTACAGATATAGATTCTTATCTCAAATCGCACGAAGAAAAAAGTCTTTTGAGATTTATTACATGTGGTTCTGTAGATGATGGGAAATCAACACTAATTGGCCGAATGTTGTATGAATCTCATATGCTTTTTGATGATCAATTATCGTCTTTGAAAACAGATTCAAAGAAAATTGGAACACAAGGAGAAGAGATAGATTTCGCCTTACTAGTAGACGGTCTAGCAGCAGAAAGAGAGCAGGGCATAACAATAGATGTAGCATACAGATTCTTTTCAACAGATAAAAGAAAGTACATTGTTGCAGATACACCCGGACACGAGGAATACACGCGCAATATGGCAACAGGAGCATCAACAGCCGATGTAGCAATTATATTGGTAGATGCCGAGCAAGGAGTTTTGACTCAAACACGCAGACATTCATTCATTGTCTCTATGGTCGGTGTCAAGAATGTATTATTAGCAATCAATAAATTAGATTTAGTTGAATATTCTCAGCAAGTTTATGATGACATTGTCTCCGAATATCGAGAGTTTGCAGATAGTGCATTGAACTTAGAATCTATAACTCCAGTTCCAATATCCGCATTGATGGGAGATAATGTAGTAAACAAGAGTGAAAACACCCCTTGGTTTAACGGACAAACAATAATGCAATATCTTGAAACGGTAGAAGTATCTAATCAAAAAGCACTCCAATCATTTAGAATGCCGGTACAATGGGTCAACAGGCCAAATTCAAAATTTAGAGGTTTTTCTGGATTAATTGCCAGTGGAGAGATAAATACAGGAGATGAAGTCAGAATACTTCCAGGAGGTAATACCTCACACATCAAGAGCATAGTTACATGGGAAGGAGAACTTCCTAAAGCAAAAGTAGGAAAGTCTGTGACAATAACTCTTGAAGATGAAATAGATGTATCAAGAGGGGATATAATAGCTCTATCTAGTGATCCTTGCGGAGAGGCCGATCAGTTTCAAGCACGCATATTATGGATGAATAACGATGCAATGATGCCAGGTAGACAATATCTGTTAAAATCGAGTACACAATCTGCTACATTGACTTTAGGGAAACTAAAACATCGAATTGATGTAAATACTCTTGACCATCTACCCGCTAAAACATTAGAGCTTAATGAAATTGGAGTTTGTAATATATCTCTCGATAAGAGAATTGCTTTCGATTCTTATGATGATAACCAAACGATGGGGGGCTTCATTATCGTTGATCGACTATCAAATAATACAGTTGGCATGGGATTAATTGATTTCGCACTTCGTCGTTCAGAAAATATTCATTGGCAGAAAATGGATGTTTCACAAGATTCTCGCGCAGAACAAAAATCCCAGACCCCTCAGATAATATGGTTTACTGGATTATCAGGTTCAGGTAAATCATCTATTGCAAATATTTTAGAAAAGAAATTACAATCGTTAGGTAAGCACACAATAACTCTTGATGGAGATAACATACGTCATGGTTTGAATCGAGATTTAGGGTTTACTGAAGCAGATCGAGTCGAAAATATTAGAAGAGTCGGAGAAGTTGCAAAATTAATGCTCAATAGTGGATTAATTTGCATCACTTCCTTCATATCACCATTCGAATCTGAGCGTGCTATGGCGCGCTCATTAGTTTCTGAAAATGAATTTGTAGAAGTTTTTGTAGACACCCCTTTGTCTGTTTGTGAGGAAAGAGATGTCAAAGGATTGTATGCCAAGGCACGTTCCGGAGAGATACCAAATTTTACGGGAATATCGTCTCCTTTTGAAGGTCCAAAGAATCCTGAAATTAGAATAGACACCACAAAAATTTCTGCTGAAGAAGCGGCAAATCAGATTATTGAATTTATCACATCCTACAATCATTGATTTATCATAATCTTAAATACTCCTAATCTGCATATGAACATGTAGACTTGTTATGTCCGATTGCACCACAAGCCGAGCACCTCGGTCTCTCTGGGCACTGTGCTTTTCGATGCCCTACAGTTTTACAGAAACCGCAGTACTTCTTAGCATTCACACAATCCATATCATTATGTTTGCTAGAACCACAATTACTACAACTCATTTCCATTTCACCTCCTTTTTCCAATCTACTTCATCCAAACAATACGCCCTCTCAATCACAGTCTTCACCGAAGAGCAAAACTGTTGCTCCTTCGAAATTCGTTCTTTCTATTTCTTCCATCATTGCGTCTGTTAATCCATTCATCATTTCACATTCCTCCACGGTATGATACATTGAATCATCAATTATGTTATCCAAGATTGATTTTGATCGATTGATTAGCCCATCTGAATCAATAGATAGAAGCGCAAATCTAGGTGCATCCGATTTTGTGGACTCTAAAATGAGAAGCAGGCTACAAGTTGAATCTAATGCATGAGTTTGCAGAGTCATCTGATCCAGCTTTTTCTCGAGGCGGGGCCACTCAATTTTATCTAAACATGGCACTGAAAAAATCTCAATTGGAACTTCTTCAGACAAAACCAAATCTGTTTCTACCGATATGGGTCCTTTCGGAAAATAATCTAACTCTACAAAAGATGTAGTACCCGGGACTATTTCTGATCCGGTTAACGATTTCTGAACTATAGCCTCAACCACCAATCCGTTTGGAATATTGTATGGTCTAAACATCCTGATATACTCAGACGAATTTGAATTAAAGTCTGATTCATATTCAGATTTGTTCAGCCAATTACTACTTGTAGCCCCATTTCTACCAAAGTGAAAATGTGAAAATACGAAAAAACCGCCTTTCCTACGATTTACCATGGCTTCTGAAAACGAGTTTGCTATACTGTCGTGTAGCTTAATTGTAAGAGACGGAGTATCTCCCAGAATCATTTTACCGATTTCTTTTGATGCCTTCTTGTCATAATTTGGCTCATAGCCGTCGTAATCCCTCGCATCAATTACAACTGAGCCATATGCGGTAGTACCACAATCCGTACAGGTCTGATTATCTGCGTGGCCTCTCAATAATTCTCTCTTGGTAAGACGCCCGTAGTGTTTCTTACAGAGGCAACGTCTCACAACGACGGTGGTTGTTTCTTCTCTCTTGAAATCAATATGTGTTCTTCTCGCCATTTTAATCACGCATCCGCTGCATCCCAATCCCAATTATCAAACGCTTCAGCTCTCTCATCGGCATTCCCACCTGGCATGTCCTCGGCTTCCCAGTTTTCCTCATATGGGTCGAATTGGTCATCTGAGTCGAATTGGTCATCATCATCTTCCTCGTAGTACTCCTCTTCATCTGTCATCACATCAGCATAGTTCGCAGCATATTCTTGTTGCTCCATACATACTTCATATCCATCTCTATCGTCATTCTCAGGATCAAACCCATTCTCATAATCGTCCAAACCCTGTTGGAAATGATCATCCCATTCAGGCATAGCTAAATCTCCTAGTTTTCATTACATTCACTTTTATTTTTCTTGCTCGTATATTCATTTTAACACTTCCCGGCACTATCCCGGAATTACATTTAGTTTATTACGATATCGTATAAACGAAAAAAATCGCCATCTTCGAGATCATGATAACGAAAAACCCATAATTTAGCCATTTTCTCACATTGATTATACGAAATTTAGATAGAATAATAAGTAGAACTTTTTCTTCGGTAGATAATATGCCCAAGCGCACAACACTCGAATACGCCAAAGTTAAAAAATATCTACTTGAAATCTTCGATGAACAATTATCACATAATTATGGTACTGCACTAACTATGGTGACTATTGGGGAATTAATGGAGAGGAAATTGGCCGTTGATGGTATAACAACATCAAAGAGAAATTTACATGATGCAATCAGAATAGTGATGAAAAGCAACAAAAAAATTCGTGGTATTGGAAGAACCAAATCACGAATTTACTACAAAGAAAACGACAACATAGAAATATTGAATGAGGATCATGTCGAATTGTTATATGTTTGCCTAGAACTACTTGGCGGTAGAGGTACACTAGAGGAATGCATTCGTCGGGGAAAAGCATTCCAGCCGAATCTTGATTGGAGCAAGTTTTCTGATAACGACAATTGGATTGGGGACCTTGACTATCTCTCAGATGGCAATATTGAATATGACGGAAAATTTTTATCTAGAACGAAGGAAAGCAACGCTTGGGTTAACGGAAAATACGACTGGCATACTCGACACAATACAGCATATCGCGCTCCGGGCGGAATTAGAAATATTCTCGATGAAATAGGATGGGAAATTGAAAACTACCATAGAAACCCTTTTCCAATCCATTCAATGTCCGTTTATACGGAATTAGATTATCTAATCGGAGAGTCCGGGGAATCGGGAAAAAGTCCCACTCAATCAAATCTCATTTCGTTGGCTATTATCAATTTACTCAGGAACTTAAAGGAAGAAAAAAACAAATCTAGTAATCTAATTCGGTAATCTCATACTAACTTTGCCTTAATTGATAGCTTTGCGGGTGGCTCTTTTCCTCATCATCATGGAGGGGAATTCTGATTATCCTGCATAATTCCCTTCGACAAAATCAATATGAAGTCTAGATTCTTATGAGGTAAAACAACCTAATCGGAAATTCCGACGACTTCTTGAAAGACGACAAACCCGCGAAGTCTGATGAGTGTAGTCGACCAAGCGGAGTTGCAGCGTATTGCACAACAAGTTGACCTCAATCGTAAAAGAATGGAATCTATTGAACAACAAATGAAACGCCTCGAACAAATAAGATTGGAACAGATGCAAACAATAGAAACATTGTCTGAAATACCTTCTAC
>Ga0213868_10001344_pt1 | contig 23701 bp, 19 predicted proteins | sample PICome_9_FD_160087 | JGI IMG/M metagenome (GOLD analysis project Ga0213868, IMG submission 160087) | Coastal seawater microbial communities near Pivers Island, North Carolina, United States - PICO127 | ecosystem: Environmental > Aquatic > Marine > Coastal | place: USA: North Carolina... | reverse complement strand
ATATTCAAATCAATAATCAATCAAAGATATGTACATTAACTTTGAAAGTGATGGATCGACTTCCCTAAATTCCTAAAAAGTCGTCATTTTCTAAGTACCTACATTTCGCGGATTGCTCTGCTCCCGTGCTCGGTGCTCGGTAGAAGGTAGAAAATCAGAAGATATCCTAAAGCTAAAGTAATATTCGAACTCCACTTCAATCAATCAACAACACTCACTCAACACTTGTTAACAGCCAGGAACATATCACGGCTGAAATAAGCCGAAAAAATGCGGACCGATCAAGGTTATGATTTTGCAAAGACTCAAATCGCTGTCTTTTATGTCATTCTTCTTCTTTCAACGGATAGTCTGAATCCGGTCAAGATACTGCTCCATGTTTTTCCACAAATTAGTCCATGGCATGTTGCTTCATTGTCTATTGCCGTGATGATTTATGTGTTTGTCTCCGAAATGAAACAAATGCTTTATTTCTGTGTGAAGTTATTCTTTCATTCGATTCTTTCAATCTTTTTTCGTGACGTCTCCATCATCGGAAAGCAAAATATTCCCGTTTATGGACCTGTTCTTTTCATCGGAAACCACGCAAACCAATTTATCGACTCTGTTGTGATGCTATCTACTTGTCAAAGGACTATTTCATTTCTAATTGCAGAGAAAAGTTACAACAGACGAATTATTGGGGATATTGCATGGGCAATGGGCGGCCTCCCGGTTGCCAGAGCCCAAGACTCAGCCATAACAGGTCAAGGAACTATCCGATTTCATGATATAATAACAGAATTAGATGGTGTGAAGTCGCAACGTGTTATAGGATCTGGGACATGTTTTACCAAAGAAATCTATCAAAAGGATAAAATTAGTATAACTGGGTTGAGTTATCAATTTTCTGTGATGAGAGTCATCGATGATGAAACCATGGATGTTGATGTATCAGCAGTTACAGCAGATGCTCCTCTTCCCACTGAAAATGTAGCCTTCGTATGCTTTAAGAGAATAGATCAGAAAAAAGTCTATGAAAAAGTTTTAGCCAAATTTGCAGCTGGTGGAGCGATTGGAGTATTCCCCGAAGGTGGATCGCATGATCGTCCTGATCTTTTGCCATTGAAAGTCGGGATCGCATTGATGGCGTATTCTTCTTTAGAGAAAGATGGAATCAATGTCCCAATCATTCCCGTTGGACTAAATTACTTCCGTGGGCATCGATTCCGTGGTCGAGTCACCGTCGAGTATGGAAAGCCTATTTATCTTGACCCTTCCACTTTACCCGATTACCTTGCAGGAGGCGAGTCCAAGCGAAAAGTTTGTAATGACCTTTTACAAAGGTGGGTTTCCATTGAATTGTATTGAATAGTCTTTTTCACGTTTTTGCAACTGTCATTAAAACGTTTTGATTACTAGAATTGAAGACAGTATGCGAGGTGTGATAGTTTCAGTTCCAGATTACAAGACACTTAAGATGATTCACACAGCTAGACGACTCTATAGAAACAATCTTCGTATGTCAGTTTCTGAGAAACAAGATCTTTCTCGCAGATTTGCTGAAGGTTATAAGAGGCTCATGTTGATGGCAAAAGGAAACCCCCCACAAGAGTGGATTGATCTACAGAATAGAATTAGGAGGTATCAAAAAGAATTGGATGAACTTGGAATTCGCGACCATCAAATTCCGAGTTTAGAGAGCGAAGAAACAAGTGACACTGATGCAGATAAAGTTATGGCAAGGATGAGGATTCCATTTCGAATTATTGAGTTTATTTTTTTGCTTCTTGTAAGTGCAATACCAGCTATTTTCTTAAACCTTCCGGTTGGACTTATTGCTAGGTATTGGGCTCTCCATCGACGTGAAAAGGCTTTGAGAGCCTCCAAGGTCAAAGTAAAAGGAATGGATGTCATGCTGTCCGAAAAAGTATTACTATGCATTGTTCTGGTCCCTTCTCTATGGATCTTTTATGCCATTCTGCTAATCAAATTCACAGATTGGGATATCTCTACAATATCTGTTGCTCTTTGGTCATTTCCAGTATTCTCTTACATGGGAATTGTAACAACAGAAGCTGGGATGATTAGTTTTAAGGATCTCAAACCACATATAATGCGGTTGTATCCATCTACAAGAAGAAGAATGTTAGCTCTGCCTGCTGTGCGGCGAGCTTTGCAAGAGGATCTAAGAAACTTCATAAGAAAGATTGGACCAAGTCTAGGTGATGTGTACACTGAAAAAACTTTTGATTGGACGGATTTCCAACATACGACGCTGTCAAAGGAGAAGTTGAAATAACAAATAAGTAGTTACGGTATAAATTTTCTTTAGCTTATATGCTTATCCATGAAGTCGAGGAATCTTTCCGCATAGTCTTTTGGATCAACGCAGCTAATTTGCAACTTATCGTAGCCAATAACTCCCTTCAACTCTCTTTCTAATACTTTCTGTGTAGTCCACGGTTGCAAAAAATCGATAACCCCGAAGTAGTAAATAGCCCGTTTACCCAGCCTTGTACCGGGTATGATAGATAAAGCTCCGCCATCAACGCCACACACACCGGCTCCATAGTATGGCAATGGAAGTGTCAGGACTGTGGATAACATAGTTCTTACCGCATTATAACCCTGTTGGCAGATAAATAAGCCTGGTGCACAGAGTTGACGGATAGGTGCAGAGAGAGTCTTCACTAGCATCCGTCTCTCATTTTTGTTCTGTTCGTGATAAGTATGAATCGCCTTTTCAATATGACGACGTACGTCTGGATGCTTGGGGGTGTCATCACTAGCTTCCATGTTCACCACTCCGACAAGTAAGGAATAGTCCATTACAGAACACTCCACCAAAAGGCTTAAGTCTCGACGAAGTTGTTCAAGTAATGCAGCTTTTGCTGTAGGACCAATACATATTCCGTAACCAGGGATTTGAAACGGTTTTGACACTGATTTTATGACTTCAACCTCTTTGGCCAGATCAAGGTCTTTTAATACTGCAAAACTTCCTTTCGATTCACGTTCTTCCTTCGAACATTCTCGTCCTACCATTGACCCTTTCAGATCAAAACGTTCCGATATAAACTTTCCGCCTTCTGCAGGAAATACACTATTCATGATTAAGAAAAAACGTTCCTCCTCATCATGCAATGTATTCTCATTGCCCAATTGAATGCTATATAAACCACAGAATCTAGTCAACAGTGATCTTCTGGAATTAAGCTTCATGAAATCATAATATTTTGGAAGCATATTCAAAATTGCCTTGACTTCTGCCTTCTTTATGGTTTTTACCATATAAGCACCATCTCTTGTAAAAAAGAAAAAACCTCCAGCTCTAGCGGCTCCCTTTGAATTACTCTGAAAGGATATATAAGGACCTCGATCAAGAATACTTGTTAAAAAAGATGATTCTAAAATTCCAAACCTTGTTCTAAGTTTTTGGAATGCATTTGGTGCATAGACTCTTATATTTGCAAGATGGTTGTGTATTTCTGCATCGCTACAATTGGTTGGAATGGATATGGGTATCTTCAGAGTTTTCGCATAAAATATATCAAAGTCAAGATCAGACACACTGCTTTCGTCATCGGATACATCAATGTCTCTATTTTGTCTATTGAAAAAGCTTTGAAACAAGGGATGATATTTCAATACCTCTAATACAGAAGATCTTAAGGAGTTGAAACCCTTTTTGATGTATTCAGATTTTGTGTGAATAGACTTTCTCAATAATGATCCATCACTGTCATTCCAATGAGGCATTACAAAAGGAAGATTGCTTCCAGATTCATGTTCCTTAACAGCGTCTCCATCTAACTTTGAATGAATACCTTGATATTGAAGTATTTTTTGTGGCGATGACATTGAGTAATAATTTCTAATAAGGTTCTCCTCTTCTCTCCAATCGCCAATTAAAATATCACCTGATTGGATACTATTGGCATTATGCAGAAGTCTCACTGATTCTCCAAAGGCATATGCATATTCCCACAGTGGACTTACTTCGACATCTGTCTCACCTTGCTTTTGAAGCTGTGATAAATCATGAGGAGACAGAATAAGAGGTCCCTCCATTGTTCCAATTTCATTATTATGTTGAAATGCATAGAGCGTTCGCGAGCCTGCTCGCAAAGTTGCGATTACGGTCGTTGTATAAATGACTGCCTGGATCAAGGCTTCGATGAGCATTTTGAAACACAATTATTCTTAAAGTTTGACACGAGATATTAATTCATTCAAACATCAGTAATGCCTTTCGCCTCTAGCTTTCTTTACCTCGTTGCTCGTTGCTCGTTGCAAGTTGCTCTCGATCGTCAAGTCAGGGAGATCTCGTCCTAGATAGTCTGACATTTTTCAAACCGTGAAGACTTGTGGTTCGCGTCAAGAATTGTGTCGCATTGTGACACTTTTCGAATCCAATGTATCAGATGAATGATGTGACATATGGATTATAGACATCTACAAGAAAAAGGTAATAATACAAAAAGATTAGCTCAAGATGTTGATTTAGATCATGGCTGATGCTGCGCAGAAAGTGAAATTTCTCTTGGTTTTGATGTTTTGAAGGTAATTCACCATCAGAACGCATTGCTTCATCAGTATCAGGATTAACTAGAAAAACCTGTAATACATGACACAGCATATACATCCCTAGTCATGTATCAATGCCATGTGTACGTTTTTTTATGCCAGCACTACGTTCTTGACGGCTCGGCATGGATTTGTTTCTTCATAGTTGATCGACTTTTCTGACATACTCGTATCTGACATTGTCACTCAATGTTTGACTGTGATGAGTTCAACGGACTACGATACCAAATCTTGAAGTGAAGGTTCTGGTTCTAGTTCTGCTTGTTCAGCTTCCTCTGGGAGGCTGATGTCAGCTGAATGATTAGGTACATGTAGAAATGATCATGGAAACTATTCGCTAATTCATCGTGTCACATTCAATACCTAACTTCTATAGGAGACTGTATAAATAGTATATTTATGAAAGGTTTTGGATGAATCAAAGATGCTGAAGATTCCAATCTTAGAGCCAATGACAGGGAGCAATACATCACAAAGATGATAAGAACTCCCCACACAGAGAATGTGGTTCCCTTTATGTTGTTTCAAACATCTAATATACTTGACGCTGCAATCAATCATATTTGATGAACTCATACCACAGGAGAAATGTAAGAACTTTTACGATTGCTCAATACTGGATGAATATTGTTGACAGGACGAAATAGCAGAGTACAAGCGCTGCATAGGTCGTCCATGTGTCTACAAATGAATACTACCGACGGTATGTCCAATAAAATGACAAAAAGAGTTTCTACAACAAGAACTGATAACAACGAGTGATTCGGCAAGAGCTGAAAACGAGGACCAACATGAGATACCTTCATCGTTCAGACATAAAGTCTAAATCTTTCTCACTTCTATGCAATGATGCCTGGAAGAAATTCAATCGATTGATACCAGCTATCCTCGGATAACATCACGAAAATCGATGTTTTAGGAAGTCTTTGATTCATTGATCTACCTGCACAAAAATGATGGAGATACAATCGATGGAGATACGAGATACTTATCCTTTTGACATTGATTTGATGCACAAAGTCACAAGGATACAATCGTATTCGGTACAAATAAAGTGGCGAATCTGATCAGAAAAAGAAAAGCTATAAACAAATCTTGCAACGAATGATTGGACTGCTAAGACATGCATAAAAGTAGAATCGTGGATGGAAACTCTCTGAATCAAATAAACAGTCTTGGCTCATGGCGAAAATTTAAAATTTTGTTGCCAGCTCACCAAAAAAGCAGCTGCTTCTTCAGCCCCCACCACAAACAGAAGCCAACCAAGGTTTCGAGAAAAAGGATCCATGTCAGTCACCTTGTGAAAACGCTCACTCAAGTTCATGATATCAGTAGTTTGGTAGTACTGCAGTACGAAATACGATATCAGTTTACAACATATTACGTTTTCTTTATAATTGATTCCCAGATATATATGCATGATAGCTGATGGAACGGTTGTTTCATGAATCAATCGTAGATCTTATTCCACTCTTTTCAGCGGCAGAGACTAACTTGAAGCTGGATTTGACTTCATCCAAATTGCGAATCAAGGATATTATATCTAAAATAGGAATACTGAACCCAATCTTTTCGTTTCCATCATTAGATATAAGCAACAAACTCGAACATTCACATGGAAACAAAAAAGGACAGCTTCATGAGGCATTTTCTCAGAAGCTATCTACCCCAGTTGAATACAATTCTGAGTCTGTTGTCGATGCTCCCAAAACATTACTACACAACATATCATTGACGTTTCTTAACTTATTAGAATCTAGAATGCATAATTCTATCCAAGCTAATAGGAATCACGCTACTTCACCAGACGAGGAGAGAAATGTCATGATTGAGATTCTTTCATCTTCGACTAAGAAGATAGTGTCCATTACATCAATGCTCACACGTTTCCGGGTTCAATCTTCTACAGATGACACTAAATCAGACGAATCGACGAAGAATATACATCAAAAAGATAAGGTATTACAGACAGCAATCATATTCGAATTTTGTATGGATTTGAAGCTGCTTTCTACAGTACCAGTCACCGTCCAGTTAAGTGTCACCGGTTCTGCACTCAGCAGCATTGGTGATACTCAGACCAATCACAGATGCTGCATAAGTACCATAACAATCGATACTCCTTCTCTTCTTCGAGGACTAGTATCAGAAGCTCACAGAGTCTGCAATGCCTTAATAGAAACTGCTTCTTTATCTGCTTTGTCAGACCTAGGGAATCGATCTACATGTCAATCGACTCCAAATCGCGATCCAAACGACGATCTTGAAACCGATATACATCAATCTGTATCACAATATGATAACAATGCTGGATCAGAAGCAGTTGAGCAGACTTTCATCGATATGCCTCCACCACCGCCGAGGAAGAAACCTACTCAGCGCGACAACGAATGAATGAATCAATCATTCAAGTCAAGTGAGTCTCTCTAGAATCTACAGCCAATCCAGACTTAAAGATATATCCAGTTCATGGCAGGCTTTTGTAAATGAACTAGTTTAAAATAAAAATCACACGCACATTATTTATACTATCAATGCGTGTGTATAGATAGCATAAAAGTGTCTAGCTAGATATTGTTGTGATACGATCATTTTGAGGATAAGTCATCGTTGGCGATTTTAACTCGTAACGAACGAATCATGTACACATTAGTAGAACATAAAATGCTTTGTTTGCTTCAAAAGTGACTGATATATGGCTTTCTAAGAAGATGTGATTGATTTCATAACTTTTATGAATGATACTGCTCTGAACTTTACAGTTGACACTAAGTAGTAGACCACTGGATTCTCTGGACTTTGGATCACGATGTACTATCCTGGCCAACATAGAAAACATAGACCTTTTGAAGAAGTGGTGTAGTGAAATCATTTCGTATGTGAAATATATTAGTTTTATGCCTACGTGATGTATTTTTACGATGATGGTTTCTTCTTAGTCATCTTCATCGTCATCTTGTTGGCCAAGCATTTTGAAAAGAGAGGCCTGAATTTCTCGTTGACGTTCGGCAGTCATTCCTAATTCTTCACTTTGTTTCGCTGCAGTTTGAACTGCAGATGATCTTTGAGTTGAATGACTTTGATTTGATGAAACTCCAGGATAAAGCCATGGAGGTGCCATTAAATTCATTCCGGGATGTGTATCCAACGCCCAAGCTTGTGGAATCTGTAAGCAAGTTTGTAAAAATATTGCAACGGAGTCAAACATGAAACGAGGTCGTGGAGAATTGTGATCGCCCTCCACAATGATAATATTCTTATCTCCTGCATACTTTGCATGAATATCTTGAGAATGTTTTTTACTAATAAAATCATCATGTTCTCCTGCCACGAACAAAGCTGGTATAAAACACTTGTCTGCATGTTGTATTGGAGAAATATCACGAATGTCCACCCCTGCTTGTTTCTTGACACTACCGCGTATAAATCTAAGCGCAATGCTGACAACAAATCCAGGTACAGTAATGCCTTGCTCGCGACCTTTTTCTACCATTTCCTCAGCCAATAACGTTAAATCCGAAAAAGGAGAATCTAGAATCATACAAGCAATAGATGGATCTCGATGTCCATGAAGTAAGCAAGTTGCCGCACCCATGGAGCGCCCCCAAAGAGCAATGGTCGAGACAACATTTGTTGCTCTCAAATGTGCAATGACACACTGTAGAATGTGATGAAAACAGATGAGATACTGTCGGGATAACGGATAACATTCTTCTACCAAACTCGGATTTCAAAACTACAAATGAATAGCAAACGTACCATCAAATCTTCCCGCTCATAGTATCCTAAACTCACGTATTCACCATCTGATTTTCCAGACCCTGCAAAATCAAATGCAAACACTGCCAAACCCAAACTAAGTAAGTAGCTCAATTGTGGAAGGACCTCTACCCTAGCACTCGAGTTCCCATGCATGTAGATAACTACGGGAATTCGATCTGACGATCTTTCCACTGGTTCCCAATGTGAGCACTGTAAGTTAAGTCCTCGCTTTGTCCGTAATCCAAAATCAGTCCGAGTGAAACGCTTTCCACAAAAATAAAATGCTGGAGGTCCAAGTGCTTCGTCCTGAATGTTTGTATGGACGATGAGAGGAATTGAGTGTATTTGTAATCTCATTAACCGACTTCATAACTTTAAAATAAACAATAATATTTTGTGAATAAGTCTTACCTTGTAATCCGCACGAGGAGGTCTTATAATAGCATTCACAAGTTCTTGGTAACCCATCTTGGCCATTTGGATGTACCCCATCTTTTTAGGATCCTCGCTATCTCGTTTCTTTTTCGCAGTTTTAGCATCTTTCTTCATTTGTTTCTTCTCTTCCTTGGTCATTGATTCCTTTCCGTTCGAAGTGGAGCTGTAGGTTGAATCATCGGACACGGAGGCCTGTTCTAACTCCGATCGTGTATGACGAGGTTGGCAGTTCGCTACCGTTGTACCTTGATTTATCAGAGTATCCACGTGGGGATTATCCAGAGGACCTTGAACCTCTGGGTTATGTCGTGACATAGTAAATGAACTGTGTGGTTCTATTTATATAAATGTAGATCTGTTGTATTGATTGTGTAAGGGAGGAGCATTTGAGGCTTTTTTCTTTGGCGATGGTTTGGAAAAAAGAGAAAACGAGCGCCAGCCACAGTGTACTAACCAGGCTTCAAAATTGTATAATTCGGAAGAGCGATGTTGGCCTCAGTTGTCAACGTGGAGTACAACGTACACAACCTCACTATCTAATGGACAGACATCACTCACATCCCAAGTATTCTACCTAGGTTATTTATCATTTGACTCCAAAACAAGCATCGAATAATTACATCATAAATGTCTTTGCGACGAAAAACACGAGCGTCTCTGAGTGGGCCGGGATCATCGAATACAAATACGCCTTCCACATCGTTCCGAAAACGTTCCAAGAGCTCTGGTCCTACCAAACGATGGGCAAAAGTGTTCCGATACCCTGCTCCTACCGTTCCGTTTAAAGTTCTTAAATGGGTCCCAGTGGATGAATTGTCAGATGAAGAAAAGAAGGAATGGCACGATGAGCAACAGAAAATGAAAGGGTCGGTTCTCTTTGGAAATATGGAGGAGGAGGATATGGAAGTTTCTGAGAATGATAAAAATGTTGATGCTGATGCTGATTTGATGGATAAAGAGATTCGGAATGAGGATGATGCTGATGCAAAGGAAACGGAACATATTGATGTCCCTCCTACAACTAGAGATCAATTAGATTGCATAATATAAACATGTTTTGTACATAATACACATGTTACTTTTGGATGCATCTATCGACTTTATGTAATCAAAAATAAGAAGTTATGTTCGATGTAAGAAAATGACTTTTCAAACATTCAATATATGCAATATGTTGAGGAAAGAGGAAACTCGAAAGAAAGAGTAAGGAGTACGAGTGAAAGCACCAACCCTACGAGGATACTTTGGTACCACGAGAAGCCAGCTTTTTGATCTCTTTGATTCATTTCTTCCTACGTAAATAACTTTCAACAATTTATGTACTTATAAAGGTTGCGTATTTCAATACGCAAATGACATTTTGTTATCATGAGTAAAATAAAGACACAGCAGCAAATTCTTAGGAATCTATTGACCAAAGCGAAGTCAACAGCATCCAATATATCACAACGACCTGTGGACGAAGCTAGCATTTCTATTGGCAAACAAATGGCGAAAGTATTTTTGTCGCTTTTTCTTGAGTCAAAGGGTGTGAAAGAGAAAGGTGAATGGAGTGATATTGGAGATGAATTGGTCCGTACGCTTCAAGTTCAAGTGAATTTATCAATTGGATACGGATTCTTTCATGGTTTGGCGAATGGAGAGCTTTGGTCAAATGTTGCATTTGATGTGGCTGAGGAATTTATTCATTGGTGGGCACATTGCATATGGGTCTACGATCGTGAGAATCCCTTCTCCTCGGATGATATTTTGGTTTTTTGTGTGAAAGGCTTTATAAAATTGGCGTCTCAGTTTTCTACAAATAGTATGTTTAGTTCGAATGGCAGTGATGATAGCCTTTACCTCGCTAGTGTATATCAAAAATGCAAAACAAGAACAAGAATATTAATCATTCGTGAATGTATATCTGTTGCTACTGACATGAAAATGACAAATGCGCCTAGTTTTTTATCGCCACTCTTTCTCCAAGTGGTGTCTGGGTCTCTAGTGTCCTCAGACACAGCAATCACTGAAGCTCGTACTTTCATTTCCTATTTGTTTCTGAATCTTCGAATATTATTCAGGACAAGGCATATAGAATGTGCATTCTCTTGGATGGAGTGGATTGTACAGGAAATGGACGAGTGGTTCGTTATTATTCATTCAAATGAACAAGACGAAAATTATCATCAGTCTCTCATCGTCTTTATCGACACGCTTAATGATCTATCGGAAGTATTCATGATACTGATGGGATATTGTGATACTTCAAATCTAGTCAATGATATTGATGAAATGGTTTCAAGTTTTGTGCAATGGTCTTGTAATGTGATTATCCCAGATTTGTGCAAGAACCAAATGTCTTATCTACTTCGACAGTTCGGGAAAAGTTTACACATTATTACATCCATGAGATCAATAAAAATATCAGAATCTAGTATTCTGAGCCTTTTAATTTGTTCGCTGATAGTGATAGAAGAATATGACACTATACTGCTACTCGAGATCGTAAAAAGCGTCATCAAAGACATGAAAAGCGCCCTATCAGTGACAGTGCTTCGTGCTATATCTGTGATTGGCAGTATGCATCGTAATCACGTCAGTGATTTTTTGTTAGACTTCGCAGGCAAGTATTTGAATAACTCGATATCTCATATATTTTCTGGTAGAGGCGATGAAGTCCTTTCAGCATTAATAAACTCAAAGCGATGGACAACCATACTGAAACCGCTGACTAGGGACGGTCAGATTGCGCTAATGGAGACTTTATCAAAAAATGATGATATAGTATCTCCGAAAAACGTGGATGTATTTTCTCAATGTGAGGCGTTACTGCTTTGCACAACAATATTTCTGAATCAGTCTTCATCAAAGTCGAATAGTGGCTTTTACTTTCTACGATGTCTCTTGTCTGAATTTCCACATTTGGGGCGTCGCTGCCTCAATGTATGCACACATCTGATTCAAATTTGGTTAGTAGAGAATAAGGCACCAAATACCTTGCCTATGATCGAATTCTTGTGCGACACTGTGGCGGCTGATGCAGTTTGTGCTGCTGGTATTTGGAGTCTTCTCACATCAATGATAGAGAAAAATCATCCTGCAAAAATGAAGTGCATGGTTATTCGACTTTTCCCTTTACTCTGTAAATCGAATAAACGCATCTACAGTCGCGTTATCAACGCATTAGGATCCTTCTCGGAACACCCTAACCCGATGATTAGAGCTACTACTTCCATCACGATAAATGAGATGGCAAAAATTGATGTCATTCGTGATGTGTCCGACATTACTGGTTGGATTCAGTCATTTTTATCCGATGATGAGCCTTTGGTCACAATGCACGCAATTTTATCCCTTCACAACCTCATTTTGCACGGTTACTTGGACTTCTCTATAGTTGTCAAAGTGCTGAAAAAGAAGTTGGTAGCCGTAGATGATGTACCATCTTTAATTAAATTACCATCGATGGTACTAGAAGCTATAATTCAGCTATTAGGAGATGCAAACCAAGAACGAAAACATGATAGTGACAGTGATGATCCAGAACATGACAGCTCTCATGTTGTTATTTCGATTCATGAGCAGGCAGCCTTACAAGGTTTGCTAGGTCTAGCACATTACTTCACAAAGAAGATGTTTAATATTCGTCAAGATAATGTTGATGAGAGCTCTATGAATGCATTAATTCAACAAACATTTACGTCACTATCAAAGTACTCGATTTCTTTTATGGGGATTGATTTTGATATGATACGTGGTGACATCCAAACAGATTATGCGCAGCCATACTCAGATTTACAGGCAATTTTAGTTTATGGATTCGAAATTTTAAAGGTGAACTATACTGGCGATGTTCACGAATTCCATATTGTTTCTATCATCAAGAATCTTTGTGCTTTTGAGGAAGATGCACTCGGGCCAGCAACTTGGATTTCAATGTCATCCTTTAAAACAAAACATGCATCTCTACCTGATATTAGAGAGGGGATCACAGCTGCTCGTGATGGGACAATGATAAACTTCCTTGTCAATCAGTTACGTGATAATTCAACTCCACCATCGTACATTGCGCTTGTTCTCGGATGTCTGCAAGACATTCCACTTCCAACATCATTGATACCACTCTTGAAGCACTACATACTTCTAGACGAAACGACGGACTACAAATCAAGCGTGATCGGAACGATTCTTGCTCAGCTGAGGAGAGAAAGAAGGGCTGCCAGTGAAAGGAGAGACTATCTTCGACTTGCTTCTGATATTCTTCAGTTACCATCGGACTTGTTTTGGAAAAAATTAGGAGTCAAAGGTGGTTCTATCTTTCTTAGTGGTATTCCAATAATCTTTGCGCACTTATCTACTGATGCAGTGAGAGAGATATTGTCATTGCTTTGGGAACATTCTAAGGTGACTGGAACGACAGAAGCTACATTAGTTTTTGTAGTTGCTCTTTACAATGTTATTGGCACATCCAAATCAAGTCCAGCATCGATCAAATTTATTCAGAATTTTCTTAATAATATCAAGGCGGACATATCTTGTCTACCAGATCACGTTCGGTTAGAATTGAAGTTGCATTTGATGCAACACGATACGAAGGAGTTTGATATTCTGTCAGAAATGAATTTGTTGAGTTTTTCAGGATATTTCTCTCCGAAATGAAAGTTGACCCTGTAGGTCTTTATGCTATATCTCAGGCAATGACACATGATGCGCTTCTAACAGTTTCAGTTTCAGCCTTTGAGTAATACTGAGGAACGCAATCAATTAGCTGAAAAATGGCTTGTTCAAGAAAATATGTGTAACATCTAAAGTATTCCTCACCAAAATCTGTTCTAGCTGTTTACCCTTTTCATCACAGAATGATATCCGTCTTCTGCCACGAAGATTATTGACAGATTGGTTACTTGGCCTTTTGATTGCAGATTTGATACCAACATTGATTGTTGAGTTGATTCCATCCATGAAAACACAATAGTGTTTTTATTTTTCAAATGTCGATACCGAATGATTTCAAGTCACGAGTTATTTACTCGATCAGTGTCGTGCATCATATTTTTGTATTCAAAATAGAAACAACCTCATCCGCTATCGCCATCGACGATGTCAATCCAGGACTTTCAATTCCCATCAAATTTATAAATCCTGATATGCCATGTTCACTTTCGCCTTGAATGACAAAGTCTTCACTTAGCCTTGTGTTTGGAATCGAAGGATGTCCCAACTTTGGTCTGATACCTGCGTAATCTGGTTGTAAAGAATAATCTTCCAATCCCGGCCAATATTTCTTTACTTCATCGTAAAATGATTCAGCGCGTCTTTTGTCAACAGTATAGTCAATATCTTCTACTCGAACGTTGGCATCAATCCATTCTACATCAGGTCCAAAGCGTACTGAGTTATTCATATCAACAGTAGCATGAACTCCAAGACCTCCATTGCTAGGCACTGGATATATCAAATGAGAAAATGGACTTTTCCCCTCAAGCCTATAATAGTTCCCTTTTGCAAAGTATTGACGAGAATGTGGCGTCATGGTTGTATTTGCGGATGTGTACATCATATTTGCGATTTCACCAGCGTTCAATCCAGTTGCATTGACCACATAATCAGATGATAAAGTCATCTCTTCTGTATGAACAAGTATATTTCCCTTCGATTCGGATTTATTGATGGTTATGTTGTCGACTTTGGTGTTTGTAACTAAAATTGCACCATTTTGCTCTGCGTCAGCCAACAAGGACACCATAAAGGCGTGAGAGTCGATAATTCCAGTCGAAGGAGAGTAAATAGCACCAAAGCATTTCACTTCAGGTTCATAATTGGTCGTAACTTCATCTCCTGATAAAATTACCAAATCGTTAACGTTATTTCTCGTGGCATGTTTGATAAGTTGAGGGATTTCCCTTTTCATTTGATTCTCATTTGTTGCAACAATTAATTTCCCAATTGGATGATGTTGAATATGTCGCTCTCGACAGTAATCATATAACATGTGCTTTCCCTTGACACAAAGATTTGCCTTCATTGAACCAGCTGCATAGTATATCCCAGCATGAATGACTTCAGAGTTGCGAGATGAAGTACCAGACCCTATTCTATCTTCCTTTTCGAGAATTAAGACTTCATGTCCAGCCATGGAAAGAGCGCGAGCTACAGCCAATCCAATAACTCCACCACCCAACACACATGTTTGAACATGATGTAGATTTTGCATATTTATTTTCACGCTTGAGTATTATTGTATGTATCAGATATCAGGATTGTTTGATACCAGAGTTATCTTTTTTCAATCTTGGAGATCTTGGATCCTAAAAACACCACAAAAATGAAGATCCGAACCTCATTCAGTAACCTGTATTTCAACTCAACCACGAAACCGCACAGCGTCAAAAATACTACTCTTTTTTTAAAACACATCTACTTCTCACATTCATTTCATTTCGAAGAGAAGATTCAAACCTAATCAACGACAACAATAAAAATGGGACGATGCTTTATTCAAATCGTAACTGGACCCGCGGGATCAGGGAAAAGTACATACTGCAACGCAATACAACAACATTGTTCTACATTAGGCAAACTTAGGAAAAGGAATGTTCATGTTGGAAACCTTGATCCAGCAGCTGAGAATTTCCAGTACGATGTAGCATTTGATATAAGAGATCTCATTACAGTGGAAGATGTTATGGAAGAAATGGGCCTTGGCCCGAATGGCGCTCTCATCTTCTGCATGGAATATCTATTGGAGAATATGGATTGGCTTGAAGGAGAGATGGATAAATTCGACGATGATGAATATTTGATTCTTGACTGTCCTGGTCAGATAGAGTTATACACACATGCGCCTATTATGAAACGAGTCATTGACCAAATGTCCATGTGGGGACATGCAGGTCGGATGGCATCTGTATTTATTGTTGACGCAACCTTTGTTTGTGATGCGCCAAAATTCATTTCTGGATCACTGTTATCTCTATCTGCAATGATTGCGATGGAACTGCCTCATGTCAACATTTTAAGTAAAGCAGATTTAGTAGATGAAGCTAGATTGGAACATATTTTAGACGTGGAGAGTGCAACTGTGTTGTGGCAACGAGAAGAGTATAATTCTTCATTGCAAGAGGAGGCAAATCTCAGTAATGACGATGCCATAAATCAAGAACGGCGAGTACAAGCCAGAATGAGGAGGAAAAAGCAAAATCGACTTACACAGGCTATTTGCAGCTTGCTAGATGATTATTCCATGGTGTCTTTCATTCCGCTGAACATACAAGATGAGGAAAGTCTTGATCATGTTCTGTCTTATGTCGATCACACTATACAATATGGAGAAGACCTGGAAGTTAGAGGTGCCGAAGAGGATGACTTTGTGGGGGCATCAGAGTTTGAATGAAGCAGATACATGTCTCTAGAGTTGTTTATGTTAATCTAGTCTTTTAAAGCCTTACGACTTCGACGCCATATAGTACGATCGTTTATGATCTTTGAGCTTAATTATCTGTAAGGTTGAAAAGTGTTAGTACAAGATGAAATCATATTCCCTCCACTCATAAGGCATGCGAATTACTTACACAACAGGTTATATCATCAATATAATCGGAATACTCGATCCAACGTTTTCTAGCTTTCGTGGCAAGAATGTTTGCGACGTATGCAGGTTTCCATGCATATCGATGTTCGTCGGGTGGTAATGTGGCCATGTAGTTATTTACAGTTGTGAGTATTTCATCATTTTTCAATACGTCAAACAACCCATCGCTTCCAATCACAATAAACTCGTCATTTTCTTCCAGTTTTCGTTCTGCCATGGATGGTTCGCATGAAACCCCAACTTTGTGAGCAGCGATGTCACCGATGGAACGTGTCATTGCCAATCCCATTTGAGTTCCTTTCCCCGTCGTGTACCACACGCGAATCGGTACTCTTTCACCATCATCTTCTGTGCCTTGACTAGTACTGTAAACTTTGCCACCATTCGTTATGATACGCTGTCTCTCATTTTCATCGTCAGGTTTATGGTCAACAGTGAGTTCAGTACCTTGAAGTTGATTATTTGTATTTCTAGTTGCGAGTAAAGCCTTACTATCTCCAACATTACTACAATATAAAATTCCATTTTGAATTTGAACCAACGTGCAAGTCGTGCCACTGCATTCTGAATCAATGGGTGGAGAATCATTATCATTGTAATTTGTGTTATTGCTCCACTCCAAATCATGCTGAAGGTTTTGAAACGTTTTGATAACATCGAATCCTTCAGATTCTAAAGTAGATAAAAGTCGCGACCTACAAAATTGAGATACAAGATGACCCGAAGACCCATGACCGTCAAAAACTGCAAAAATCGATCTACCCGATTCATGTTCCGATATATACGAAATGTACGCATCTTGATTTTCTGCTTCCGATTTGTTTGATTTATTTTTTGCGCCAGATATAGAGCATTCTCCAAGACCATTAGTGCGATGTATTTTGTGAATAGATTTTGTGGGTTTGACTGCAATGCTATTGCGTCCACAAAGGAAAGATACCATTCTCTGTTAGTATATATCTGACACGGGATGAATGACGCAAAACAAAATAATCGAATTCAAACGGAATGTGCGAAAATTATGTTTATGGATCCAAGTCAGAAAAAATGTGATATTGCTAAATACTAATTTTTTTGTTTGAAAAAAAGAATTGTGGACTAAATCAAAAACTCTGTGAAGGCTTTCAGTTCAGAGCCAAGCCACTAAAACAGTAATGTTATCTTTTTCAAACGTTAATTTGTTTCATGAAATGAAGTGTAGTGGTGAGGATCGACTGACAATCGAACTAAAAGTCAATGCAAGACGAGCATATTACGATTACGAGAGTACGTACCTGTTGAGCCCTTATCAAGGGCGGCATTTGCTAAAAATTGAGCAACGTTCCGTTTTCGATCCTCAATATCATGACCGTCGATAGAATGCCCTTCAATGATAAACTTCTTCACCAATGAAACAGCCTCCTCGTCACTTAAACAGTCCCATAATCCATCGCATGCTATGATGATAAATTCTCCACAGTCATCTTCATTGACTTTCCCCTCATCCTCAATTAGATTTATCTCAGTCGACGATATATGAGGTTTGCCAATGACAAACTGTTTCATACAATGATCACCCAATGACCTTGATACAGCCATGATTCCAAGCACCCGATTTCTCAACACAAAACCACCACTATCTTCAATACGATTTCTTTCTGAGGCGTCATCCGCTTTGTGATCTACTGTTAACCTCTTTGCACCCTTACTTAAAACTATTCTTGCATCACCACAATTGGCTGCATGAATGATAACTTTATTTTGGACTCTCTCCACCAAAGATACGGCAACTGTAGCCCCAGACGATTGAATTCCTGCCATGTGTGATTCTACATCCGTTATAAGGAAGGCACTTTCAATACGTGTATGTAGTGGAGTCTTTTCCGACTGATTTAATTCAGTCGCTATATTGGAATGGAGCGAAGTCGACAAATAATCTACCGTTTCTCGACCACCGTGTCCGTCATAAATGCCTAAATACACTAAATTTGGATTATTGCAATTCCATTCTCCTGCGTCGAAGTACACGAAACAGTCTTCCATGGTGGCCCTCCTTGAGGGATTCATTTCTTCTGCAGATGATACAATCATGGTGTTGAATGATGATGATTCCTTTGGAGAAAGAATGAATATAGATGTGTTTTGTTTATGACCTATTTGAAAACAACGGTCAACGGTCAACGGTAGTAAAGTACTCACTTGACTCCAAGGGTCAAAAATCTTCATTTTTCGAGAGATAGTTGATACAATAAATAAATATATACATATATACTTATTAACATTGAAATCAAAGTTTCTTTATTGATTAATAAATATAACTCAAAGTTAGAGGTTTCAAGGGGATTGGAAACCGATTCGATTTGTGTATTTCTTCGCTAAAATTTCAGCATTTTATCGCTTTTTGCAATGACGACGGATTGATTGATTCATTCTAGCATATTCATTCGAGTCATTTGTCTCATATGAAATGTCCCAACAGCGAAACCCTCTCGAAAATCCTCCATCTCATCTGGATATCAAAGGAACGGGTATTTCAATAAAAATATTAAAGTCTGGCGATGATAGATACTTTCCATCTCCTCATTCGACAGTGTCGGTGCATTACGAAGCATTTATTTCGACTGATCTTACAAAACCGTTGGACAGTTCCAGAGAACGGAATGAACCATTTGTTTTTACTATTGGTAAAGGACAGACTGTATGTGGTTTTGAAGTTGGAGTATTCAACTTGTCTTTGGGAATGATGGCTGAGATTACGGTTCCATTTTCCGCGGCTTATGGAGAGATGGGTCACGAACCTATTGTTCCACCTCAAGCAACACTTGTATATAAGATTGAATTGATCGATTTCACAGATGAACAAGAAGATAAGACGTATGATTCATCAGATATCGAACGTGTATAAAATCAGAAAGTGGAATACACTCAATAAATGTTGTTTTTTTAAGGATTCTTATTACTACTTTCAATAATGAGCGATACATCGTTTCTCATAGCATCCTCGTCCCCATGATGCTGCTGCTTTTTAGCTACTTCATGCAAAAGTTGTCTACATTCAGCAATCAATCTTTGTCGGTCTAAATCTTTCATTTCTGATTTGGCAGCCAAGAATGCTTCTTTCGCGACTAGCTGTCGTTCTACTTTCGCCAAATTTTCTCGTAGTGCCGAAATATGTTCTTGAGCTCTGGGGTTATACTTGTACATACCATAAAATTCATCAAAGTTATCACCAGATGTCATTTCTGTCACATCGCAAAGTGCAGTATATTCTTTGGAACTCACTGGAGTAGGTGGGAGAATCTTACCGGAACCCAACAATCTTCCAACCAAATGTGTAACAAACTCAGCGTCGGCCGTATGAATATCTTGTTGCTCCGCTGTCATTTGTACCATTCTACAACGCGCCTTTTCGAATACCTTTAAATAAGCATCAGCACGACGATCGTCTGTAATACGAACCTTTTCGTACGTAAGAGGTTGACCATCCCATGAGTTATTTTTGGATGTGGTTGGCCCGAACATGGGATTGGAGGAAATAATGTCCGTTTCTTTTGGCAAATGTTCAAGCAGAATAGATTTTGGCATTGATCCAAGGGGGCATACTTCAACTACAAGTTTGTTCTTCAAGATTTCTTTGGGTAAAGCTAGTACGGTAGATTCAAAATCAATCATTGGGACTGCTAGGACTATGACATCGGACTGTTTCAAAAATGACTCTGCTTCAAACATGGGGTAATACTCAACTCCTAAATTATCTGCTTCTTTAGCCTGATCACGATGAAGGGTATGTGCAAATCAGTATATATGATATTGATGGTGTCCGAGTCAAACAACAAGACGAATATTACTCACCTTATCATTGGAATCCAAGCACCGGACCTTGTGGTCTTCGGCAAACTTTCGTCCCAAAAATTGGCCAAATGCACCGAATCCAATGATGCCAATGTTCAATTTTAACCCACCATCATCACTAGGTAGTTTCTTCATGACAACATCATCACGACTTTCTACCTTGAAGAGTTTAGAATCTTCCACTTCATCGTGTACAGGTCCAACAAGCTTACTTTTTTGAGGATAAGAACCTAAAATTTTACAGAATTCAGCCTGTTCTCTCAAGTGATGCAAGGCATTTTGAGCTTGATCGTCCAAATCATTGGCTAAAAAGTCCAAATAGAAACAGTATCTAAATCTAGGCAAATCAGCCTGACTCCGAGATTTGTTTCCCCTCTGTTGGCTCTTAAACCTTAGGTAATTTAACAACGACGCTGAAGTGGGACGACTTTCAATCTTACTAAAGTCAATTTCTCTCAATGAAAAGCAAGCTAATGCCTTGTAAAGTGCTCCTGGTGTATTCGGGAGTGTGAAAACTATGGATGTTTTAGATGGAATATTTTTATTCAAATATTGCGAAACCCCAGACCTTCCAAGCAATAAGAATCTCGTAAAGTTGGAATCGTCATCTTCAATACCCTTTTCCAAACATGTCAACCCATACGTTTCACCAGCTAAATCACTTGCTATGGCGGCTGTATTTCCAGGATTGCATTTGTCAGGCAACTGTCTCTCTGGCGTTACACCATCTTTTGTCAAAGAGTTTTCCTTCAACAATTTAGCAGATCCAGCTGTATCATACATGGGAATCGGCTTGATCCCCAAGGATCTTAAATAATTATCACATTGTGCCAACGCTTGAGGGTGACTCATACAATATTTGATATCTTCCTTCTTCACTCCATCAACGACATGGAGACAATGTCTCACACGACAATCATGCTCCGCAACAATTTGTAAATCATACCTCAATATCAAATCATAGTTGTCATGAATGGATCCTCCTAATGAATTTTCAAAAGGAAGACACGCATACTCCACTTCACCCGATGCTACTGCTCTATAACATGATTCAAAATCAGGTCTTGGAACAGCAATCACATTCGGTCCAAGGAGTTCACGTAATGCCTTCTCCGAGTATGCCCCTGGTTCTCCTTGGAACGCTACCCGAATGGGACGTTTGGAAGACGTCAGTCTGTTGTTGTTGGTATTGCTATTCATTTCCTTTGCTCCAATGGATCTAGATGTAGCACTGGTAGTAGTAGTACTACTACTACTACTATTACCAGTGGACGAAGTGGACCCTAGTATGGTACCACTTGATACTCCCGTCGCATCTCGATGAACATCTTTCACAGAAGATGAAATTCTAGCATTAAAGTTTGGTTTCCTTTGAGGTGTATCATCTGGTAATACAAAAGGTGGTGATGCATGAACGGTCTTGATTTGATGTAGCAAGATGCCTACATTGAACATCCATACGACAAGTGAAAGACGCAATATTGATCGAGGCATGATTTGAATTTCAAATCCAATGAAATTTGTCTTGTTTTCTTTCTTTCTTTCTTTCTTTGAAAATGGATCAGTTATTCGTGCTACTTAATGCGTGTAGTAACTTACAGAGTGAATTTATGAATGTTTGATGTTTGTATTTTGAACGTGTGGTCAAGTCGTTTGTCGCTCGTTTCACGCGCGGTCCGCGCGATGAATCTCGATTTATTTCGCGCACTTTTGAAAAACAGGGAGTTTTCAAGAACCCTCTCGAAAACGCTCTACGAAGAAATATCAATCGAAAAGAGTCGAGGTTTAATAACACACATACAAACAAACAACCATTATGATCATACGAGTACAGACCAATATAGGCCAATGGCGCGTTGAAGTAGGTGACGGATCCAGCGTGGCTGACATTGAACGTAAAATTGCTGAAACGAGACCTGCATTGAACTACACAAATCCACTCTCCCTCGATCCTTCATGCACTCAACCCCTTGACCAACATGCATCTCTATCATCTCTTGGTCTAAAACATGGTAGCATGATTTACTGTAGGGTAGATGCATCCACTGCCGCCGTTGTGAGTATATCATCGTTAGAATCGGCTCAAGAAGGGAATCAAGGACTTGCATCTGCTGCTACAACAGCTGGAGATCCAAAACATATGAAACGTGTCATTCAACCGGATGGGTCGATAAAACTTGTTCATGATCCAAATTCTGCTGTAGGTTCTGATAATGCTTTCCGTAAAGGAATGATGCCTTTACGGGATATGAAAATGTCTTGGACGTTAGCAGAATTCAATGCCATGGAGGATCAGTTTACATTTAGGGTCGCAGCACAAACAGAGCGATGGGTGGGGAGTGAAGGTGTGAGTATGGAGCAAGCAGAGGCAGATTCGTTTCAGAGTTATCTTCGGCAGTTTGCGTTTCAAAGACAAAGATTTGGATTCTTGTATGGGAGATTTGTGGATGAAGAAATGACCGAAGAGGAAAAGGTGAATATGAAAAAGAGAGAAGTTTTATTTGGAACAGAACTACCTGGAACAGAGAAGGAAATCAAACCTAAAAATAAAAAGGTAGTTGTAGAGGCAATTTATGAACCACCTCAAGAAGCCGATCCTGAAGCCGCGGAAGGTTTTGTCCCTTTGGATGATCCCTACGAGGAACAAGTAGATAAACTGGCTGCGATGCTTGGTATGAAAAAGGTAGGATGGATACTTGGACATCCACCCAGAGAAAAAGGATTTCAATTGTCTGCTGCGGAAGTTATCATGGCAGCGGAGTTGCAGATTGAAGCTGCGGATGGCATTGAGGAAACTCCTTTTGTAACCGTCAGAGTCACTGTAGGAGATGATGGCAACGTGATTATGGAGGCATTTCAAGTTAGCAAACAATGTATGGAGATGGTTGCCGAAGAAGCTCTTTTAGTTGGTGAAAATCCAGGTTTTTGCTATGTTAACGAAACTTTCACTGTGATTCAGGAGGGAAAGGAAAGTAAAACAGTTGATAACAACTTCTTTCTTACAGTTGTGCCTATTCATATGCACTCCTCTGATACGTTCGTAAGCCAATTTCCAAAGGCTAATCGCGACCATGATAGTCGGAAGCAGTCTCACGATGAATTAAGGAAGCAACTATCCAAAAGTGGCTCTGCTGGCTGGACATTTATCGACCTGTTGGCCGATTTCAATTTACTGATCTATCTTAGCAAGTACTTAGATATAGACACGGATATTTCCGCAATATGCAAAAGCATAGTCAATCGAGATATACCTCTAGGAGAGGGTTATAAGCTTATCATAGCGAGCATGGCTGGACTTGATAACGCATACTAAGTATTCTTTCTTGTTTTTTGTGTTCGTAGTTTTGAACTGACTTGCTGACGTCATATGAGTGTCTTAGGGCATAGGTAATAAAAACTTATACTAGCCCACTCTTATGGACATCACTCGTCACCATGCGTTTCAACGGATTTGAAAATGTTTGTGTACGACTCGACTCGTAAAACCAACGGAGCCGGGAGAAAATAAGAGTCATATTTAATTCATGCCCC
>Ga0213868_10001343_pt1 | contig 23709 bp, 23 predicted proteins | sample PICome_9_FD_160087 | JGI IMG/M metagenome (GOLD analysis project Ga0213868, IMG submission 160087) | Coastal seawater microbial communities near Pivers Island, North Carolina, United States - PICO127 | ecosystem: Environmental > Aquatic > Marine > Coastal | place: USA: North Carolina... | reverse complement strand
CAGGCTCTCAGAGATGGGTCTTTTCGCCCGTCGTTTGTTCCACTGTGCTTTACTTTGGTTTTTATTGCAAGAATCAAGGCGTTCAAGGTCTGAAACTATGTGGATAAATGGCAACATACCCAAAATACAAAGGGTGCCGCCCTGGGGCAGCACCGGTGCAGTTTCAGGTCGCGCGGCCATTTCGGCCTAGTTCGTGCAAGGGATCGGCAGTTCCATCACCTCTGCGCCGCGGCGCGTCCGGATGGTGCATACCTTTTCTTTTTCCACGACGGCCATCTTTTCTTCTGACGCGATGCCAAGCAAGGCGCGCTGGTCTACCTCAATCGCCGATGCGATTGTGTCATCCTCGGCACCCACCAGCGACAGCGACAGATTGCCGGTCGATTGTGCCTGGGCCAAGGCCGCGACTTGCTGTGGGCTGATGGATACGGTGACCGTGCGGGCGATATTTGCCTCATCCAGATTGCCGCCCGCGCTTTGGTCGATGGCGATCAGTTTGATCCCGGCCTCGATCAGTTTGGTGACCTCTCCATTGCCGCTTGGTGTGTTGGACAGATTAACGCGGCCGGTCCAATAGATGTCGACGCGGTCGCCCGGCCGCAAGAAGCCGGAGACGCCGCTGGACACATCCACCTTGATGGTAAAGGCCCGCTGCCCCCGCTCAAGACGCGAGGTCAGGCCGGTATCTTCGCCGGGTTCGGTCACTTTCAGGGCCAGGATCGCTTCGTCCTTTTCCATCTGACGCAGAACGACGCGCAGCTCATCCGTGTTCTCGGGGAACAACTGGGTCAATTCTGTGAATGCGCCTTCGGGAATGGCGTTTTCCGGCCAATCGACCGCGCGCACATGTTCTTGAGTGAGTTTTTGCCCGTATTTCAGCGGCTCCTGGGCAACATAGACAGTCTGGGTCGGGACGACCCGCGCCAATGCGGCCTGCGCCTGTGCATTCGCGGCTTGATATTGCGCGATGCGATCCTTGGCCAGATATACGGCACCGCCAGCAAGCGTGATGCCCACCAAAAGAACCAGTCCAAATACCATACGCATGTCATTCACCTCATTATACTGTTCGTACCGGGACAGGCCCCGGTGCCTCTTGCCTTGATCCAGACATAGCCTGCGATTGAGGCATCTGTTTGCCGGTCTTGTGGCAAGGTTGCGGCATGCCGGATTTGTGCCCGTGCCGCAAAACGAGACAACCGGCCCATGGGCCGGTGCTCTCTTAATTCACTGTGGTCATTCGCCTATGGTGACCCCCGTAAGGAACCCGCCAACGCCGTCGCCAACGTTTCCGGTTGCCCCGGAAACCGAGACGATCGCGACCACGGCAAGGGATACAACCGCTGCGGTCAAGACGACCCAGTCAACGGTCACAGCACCTTCTTCGGAAGTCCGAAATACTTTTAGAAATTTCTTCATTTTAGGCCCTCATCATGAGGTGACAAGTTCTGTGTGTCACAGAAAAAGGGGGCGCGCTCTGATTGGCAGAACGCTACCCCCCAAAGATCAAAATCTGAAGATTGATCCTAACTTACTGGTTAGGGTTACGGCCATCCAGATATGTCGATGTGTTCGAGGTCAGGTTTTCTGCGCCAGTTTCGATGGAAGAATATGCAGCAACGGCCAGGCCAACAACGGCAGCAGTCAGCACAACCCAGTCGACAGTCACAGCACCGTCTTCGTCTTTGCGGAAGTTTTTGATAAAGTTCATCATGGTATGTCCCTCCAAGGATCATAAGTGTTTTAAATCAACCCTGCCGCCCCATGTGGCTGCCGTTCTCTCAATTGGCTGCCGGTCCGACGTGGTATGGCCCTATATAGCCGTCTGATTGGGGCACGAATTTGACGCCAAATGTGACTTTTGAACATGACGGCCGAAATGGGAGAAACTATTTTTTAACCTGTTGATAAGGCTTGTAAAAAAACATGAATGCGCCTGTGAAATAGTGAATTTTCTGGCAAATGACGGCTGAATATGGCGAAATCGCCATGTTTGCCGCCAGATTTACTGGCCCAATGCCGCTGTTTGTGGGATATTTCGAAAAAAGATCGAGCGCATAAGCATAACAACAGCAGGCAAAGATGATCCGATTCATAACCTGTTCGCTTTTGGCGACACTTGTGTGTGTTGGCCCTTTGTACGCCGAAGGGCCCAAACCATTTCCTGAATTCAGTGCAAAACGGGTCAAGCCACCAAGCGCTGGCAGCAGCAATCGCATCACCATCCAGATTGACCCCGCAGCCCCGAGCCAAGAGGCCGTGAGCAATGCCGCTAGCGTACCCTTGGGTGATTTGCCCCGTCAGACCAGCGGGCAATACAGCTGGTTCTGGGACAAGATATCGCCTGATGCCGCCCAATCGGGGCCGGGCCGTCTGCAATTGGCCATCACGACATTGGCGGCATCCGGCAACAAGGTCGCAGCACCGCGCCTGCAGCAGATGCAGGACATCGCCAAGGCCAACGGCATTGATATTCTGCGCTCCACCATCGGCACGCAGGTTTCGCCCGCGCTGGTCCTGGCTGTGATCACGGTTGAATCGGCGGGCAAGGCGGATGCGGTCAGCGGGGCAGGGGCACAGGGGTTGATGCAATTGATGCCCGACACCGCCACCCGTTTTGGGGTCAGCGACAGTATGGAACCCGCGCAGAACATCTCTGGCGGGGTGAAATACCTCGATTGGCTGATGGCGGAATTTGACCGCGATCCAATCTTGGTGCTGGCCGGATATAATGCGGGCGAGGGGTCTGTGCGCCGGCACGAGGGCGTGCCGCCCTTTGCGGAAACACGCGACTATGTGCCAAAGGTGCTGGCGGCGTTTCAGGTCGCGCGTGGCCTGTGCATGACCCCGCCAGAACTGATCACCGATGGTTGCGTCTTTGCCGCGATGAAATAGGATCGGTCGCTTTGCACCAAGGCCAATGCGCCCCTGACCGCCAAATCATGATCTTGTGACGATGCCTCAGGCGGGCCTAGCACCGTTTCGAAAGGTTCTGAACCCTGCCGCAAACGGCAGGGTTCTATGCGTTAACGGGAGCGTTCAGGATGAACCGTCCCTGCAGCCGCTTTAGACAAGCGTCGCTTCGGTTGCCGCGCGCAGTTCCTCTTCGGTGACGCCATCGGCGCATTCGACAAGGCGCAAACCGCCTTCGACCACATCCAGCACGCCCAGATTGGTGATGATGCGGTTCACGACACCCTTACCGGTCAGCGGCAATGTGCAAGATTTCAGCACCTTGCTTTCACCATGTTTGTTGGTGTGGTCCATGACCACGATCACGCGGCCCACGCCCGCGACAAGGTCCATCGCGCCGCCCATGCCCTTGACCAATTTGCCCGGAATCATCCAGTTGGCCAGATCGCCGTTTTCGCCGACTTCCATAGCCCCGAGGATGGCCGCTGCAATCTTGCCGCCCCGGATCATGCCAAAGGACATGGCACTGTCGAAATAGGCGGTGCGGTCCAGCTCTGTGATTGTCTGTTTGCCGGCATTGATCAGATCGGCGTCTTCGTCGCCCTCGATCGGGAAAGGACCCATGCCCAGCATGCCATTTTCAGACTGCAGCGTGATGTCCTTGTCGCCGACATAGTTGGCCACCAGCGTCGGGATCCCGATGCCAAGGTTGACATACATGCCGTCTTCAAGCTCCTGTGCGGCGCGCGCCGCCATTTGGTTGCGATCCCAAGGCATCAGGCAGTCCTTTCTTTCAAAATGTTGGTAACATGGGTCTGGCCGCTGTTGCGTGGCATCAGACCTGATTGGGTTTCGGCAAAGCCGCATGGCATGGCGGGGCCATCATGCGGGTTCGCCAGTGATCCGGTTTCGGGTGCCATGGTTGCAGATTACCCTTCGCGCTGGCGAACGGTGCGTTTCTCGATGCGTTTCTCATGCTCACCCTGGATGATGCGGTGGACATAGATGCCGGGCAGGTGGATCATATCGGGGTCAAGCGAACCTGTTGGCAAGATCTCTTCAACCTCTACGATACAGACTTTGCCACACATGGCCGCCGGCGGGTTAAAGTTGCGGGCCGTCTTGCGGAAAATCAGGTTGCCGGTTTCATCGGCTTTCCAGGCTTTGACGATCGACAGATCGGCAAATATGCCTTCCTCAAGGATATATTCCTCACCGTTGAAGGTTTTGACCTCTTTGCCATCCGCAATCACGGTGCCCACGCCGGTTTTGGTATAAAAGCCCGGGATGCCGCAGCCGCCGGCCCGCATCCGTTCAGCAAGCGTGCCCTGCGGGTTGAACTCCAGTTCCAACTCGCCCGACAGATACTGACGCATGAATTCGGCGTTTTCCCCAACGTAAGAGCTGATCATCTTTTTGACCTGTCGGGTCTGCAGCAAAATTCCGATGCCAAAGTCATCTACACCGGCGTTGTTGGACGCAAATGTAAGGTTCTTGGCCCCGTTTTCCTTGATCGCCTGCAGCAAAAGTTCCGGGATGCCGCAGAGGCCAAAGCCCCCGGATGCGATCAGCATACCGTCTGACAATACGCCTTCCAGCGCTTCGGCGGCTGAGCCATAGACTTTTTTCATGGGCGTTTTTCCCTTCACGAAGGTAAGATTTCTGTTGCAGCTTTTGTGACGCCGCAGCGCGGCGGAGTCAAATGCTTCAGCCACGACCAAGGCCAGAGATTGGGCCTGGGCCAACCCATTTCCCCTATCGGGCGTTATCCCCCGAAGGCGGGGCGGCTGCACTGCGGCTGGCGATCTTGCAAGCCGGGCGAAAACGCACCCCTCGCGGGCCGACCGACGTCAGTCGGCCTTTTTGGCGGGGGCCTTTTTCTTTGCGGCAGGTTTCTTGGCCGCCGTCGCTGTGGCAGCGGTCTTTTTCGCGGCAGGTTTTTTTGTTGCTGCCTTCTTGGCCGGCGCTTTTTTCTTGGCGCTGGGCTTTTTCTTGCCTGCTTTCTCGGCGCGCTCATCTATCAGGTGCACGGCCTGCGCCATGGTCAGCTCTTCTGGGTCGACCGTGTCGGGGATCGTGGCGTTGATCTTTTCCCATTTCACGTAAGGGCCGTATTTGCCCTTCATCACATTGACCGGGCCACCGGCCTCTGGATGCTCTCCCAATTCGCGCAGGGGCTTGGCGGCCTGACCACGCGCGCCCCGGCTTGCGACCTTTTCGGCCAGCAATTGCACCGCGCGGTTCATGCCAACGGTAAAGACCTCGTCGATGTTTTCCAGGTTGGCATTGGTGCCACCCCGGTCCGAAGTGCTTTCTGCATGTTTCAGATAAGGACCGTAGCGCCCGATGTTGGACCAGACCATCACGCCGTCTTCGGGGTGCGGGCCGACCTGACGGGGCAGGCTGAGCAGCATCAGCGCGCGCTCAAGGTCCAGGTCCTCGGGTGGCCATTCCTTGGGGATCGACTGGCGTGGCGGCTTCTTGTTCTCTTCGGTCACGGCACCGCGCTGCACATAGGGGCCAAAGCGGCCCTTGAATACGCGGATTTCGTCGTCACCATCGGTGCCCAGCAGCTTGCCATCAGGCGGAATGGCCGATGCCTCTGCCTCTGGGTTGGGCGGGCCAAAGGGCCGGGTATAGCGGCATTCCGGATAGCTGGAACATCCGATGAAGGCACCACCAGAGCGCGCGGTACGCATCGAAAGCCGCCCTGCGCCGCAATTCGGGCAAAGCCGTGGATCGCCACCATCTTCGGTGGGCGGGAACAGATGCGGCTCCAGCACCTCGTTGATCTTTTCCAGAACTTCGGTGATCCGCAGCTCTGAAGTTTCCGCGATCGCGGCAGAAAAATCGCGCCAGAAACGGCCCAGCACTTCCTTGTAATTGGCATCCGCCGCCGACACATGGTCAAGCTGATCCTCAAGATCGGCAGTGAAGTCATAGCCGATGTATTTGCGGAAATAATTCTCAAGGAACGCCGTCACCAGACGGCCCTTGTCCTCGGGGATCAAACGCTGGCCTTCGCGGCGCACATAGCCACGGTCCTGAATCGTCGTGACGATGCTGGCATAGGTGGAGGGACGGCCGATGCCCAGTTCTTCCATCCGCTTGACCAATGTCGCTTCGGTATAGCGGGGCGGGGGCTGGGTGAAATGCTGCTCAGGCGTGACGGCGCGTTTGGCCATCTTGTCGCCTTCGCTGATCTGGGGCAGACGCTTGTCGTCTTCATCGACAACATCATCGCGGCCCTCTTCGTAGACCCGCAAGAACCCGTCAAACAGCATGACCTGACCCGTAGCGCGCAGGCCGACCTGACCGTCCTTGCTGCCTATTTCGACCGTGGTACGTTCAAGTTTGGCGCTTGCCATCTGACAGGCCAGCGTACGCTTCCAGATCAGATCATAAAGCTTGGCCTGATCGGACTCGAGCTTGAGGGCGGCGGCATCCATGGCCATGTCGGTCGGGCGGATACATTCATGCGCTTCTTGCGCATTCTTGGCCTTGTTCTTGTAAATCCGCGGCTCGCCCGGGACATATTCCGCGCCATAGCGGTTCTTGATCGCATCACGGGCCATGGTCACCGCTTCGGGTGCCATGTCGATGCCGTCGGTTCGCATGTAGGTGATGTGCCCGGCTTCATAAAGGCGCTGGGCGGCACCCATGGTCTGTTTGGCCCCCATGCCGAATTTGCGGCTGGCTTCTTGCTGCAAGGTTGAGGTCATGAAAGGGGCGGATGGGTTGCGCGTGGCCGGTTTCGCCTCGACAGAGGTGACGCTCAGGTCCCGGCTGCTGATAGCCTGCACGGCCATTTCGGCCTGTGTGCCGTCAGACAGGTCGAATTTGTCGAGCCTCTTGCCTGCCAGCGTCGTCAGCCGCGCCTCAAATTCCTGACCGCGTGGCGTGGCAAGCAATGCCTTGACGCTCCAGTATTCGCGGGCGCGAAACGCCTCAATCTCCATCTCGCGTTCCACGATGATGCGCAGGGTCACCGATTGCACGCGTCCGGCAGATTTCGCACCGGGCAGCTTGCGCCAGAGCACGGGAGACAGGTTGAAGCCCACCAGATAGTCCAGCGCCCGGCGGGCCAGATAGGCCTCGACCAACGGCATATCGACCTGACGCGGGTTCTGCATCGCTTCGGTCACGGCCTTCTTGGTGATCTGGTTGAACACCACCCGGCTGACCGGGGTGTCCTTCTTGATCGACTTGCGCTGGGTCAGCGCCTCTTGCAGATGCCAGCTGATCGCTTCGCCCTCGCGGTCGGGGTCGGTTGCGAGGATCAGTTCATTGTCCTCTTTCAGCGCGTCGGCAATCGCTTTGACGTGTTTCTTGCTGTCGCTTGCGATTTCCCACTTCATGTCGAATTCATGGTCGGTGTCGACTGAACCATCCTTGGGTGGCAGGTCACGCACATGGCCGTAAGAAGCAAGAACGGTGTAATTACTGCCCAAATACTTGTTGATCGTTTTGGCCTTGGCCGGGGATTCGACAACAACTACGGGCATAAAATCTGACACCTTTGGTAAGAAAATGCATGGGCTTTGCGCTGCCACATGTGGGATCACCGGGGGTATTGTCAATGCGGCTGCTGCGAATGGTTGATCGGAAAAAGGCAAATTTGCCTGTAGTTTGTCGGCTGGCAACCGAATTCTGCCATCAAGCCATCCTTTGGCATCTGCTATGAAAAGGCCGGTATTTGATGAGGGAAATCAGCTGTGAAGCAAGCTAGATCACAAGACTGAGAAGGCCGCCCGGACGTCGCGCAATCTGCCCCTCAAGCTCAAGATCAACCAAGGCGGGTGCGACATCGGCGGCAGCTACCTGCAGATCGCGGATCAGCTGATCCTCGGCCAGTGGCGACGGGCCAAGCCGGGCCAGAATTTGGGAATGCAGGGCCGCTGTGTCGCGCAAACTACGTGGCGGTGTGGGAAGATGCGGTGCCGGTTCGGGCGCCGGTTGGGCTGTCTGGGTGGCTGCGGTCAACGCCTCGATCACATCTGCGGCAGAGCGGACCAATGTCGCCCCATCGCGCAGCAGCATGTTGCAGCCAGCGGCGCGGGCGTCAAAGGGATGGCCGGGCACTGCCAACACCTCGCGCCCCTGATCAAGCGCGTCGCGCGCGGTGATCAGGCTGCCCGATCTTGCGGCGGCCTCAACCACGATCGTTGCTTGCGACAGACCTGAAATGATGCGGTTGCGGCTGGGAAAATGCCGGGCCATCGGCTGCAACCCGATGGGTTGTTCGGACAGGCGCAGACCGGTTTGCGCGATCGACAGGGCAAGCTGGGTGTTTTCAGTCGGATAGATCACATCAACGCCGCCTGCCTGCACCGCAATCGTGCCGGTGCCCAGTGCCGCAAGATGCGCGGCCGCATCAACGCCCCGCGCCAGTCCAGAGACCACAACAAAGCCCGCGCTGCCCAGATCGCGCGCCAGTGCCGCAGCCATACGCGTGCCCAGTGATGATGCGTTGCGCGCCCCGACCAGCGACACCATGGGCCGGTGCAGCAAAGACAGATCACCAATCACCCACAAAAAGGGGGGCGCATCATCAATCTGTGACAAGGACGCAGGATAGGCCGCATCGCCGCAAGCGACCAATGTGGCACCTGCGGCCCTTGCCGCCTTCAGTTCGGCCCGGATTACCCCTTCGGGACAAATTCGGTAGTCCGAAACGCCCGCGGCGCGCGCCACCTGTGGCAGCGCGGCCAGCGCATTCTGCGCAGTGCCATGTTCAGTCAGCAGTCGTTTATACGTCGCTATGCCGACCCGGCGCGAGCGCAACAGACGAAGGCGGGCAAACTGTTCGTCTTCCGGGGTGGGTGGGAGTGGGGGGTGAGTGGAAGAAGGATTGTGGTCCTTGTCAGTCATCCCGCGTCTCCGTCCGTTGCAGAATCAGGTATAGAATCCCTTGGTTAACAGTACATGAACGGGTTGCAGCCAAGATCCGGCAGCTTTGGGAGCCAAGCAGATGAACCCCGCCTCAGGTCGCAGAGCCACCCACCGTCAGACCGCCGATCAATAGCGTAGGCTGGCCCACGCCAACCGGCACCCATTGCCCTTGCTTGCCGCAATTGCCCATGCCCGGATCAAGCGCAGGATCATTGCCAATGCCCCTGATCTGCTTGAGCGCGGTCGCACCATCCCCGATCAACGTGGCCCCCGTCACCGGTGCACCGATGACGCCGTCCTTGACGCGGTAGGCTTCGGTGCAGGAAAAGACGAATTTGCCATTGGTGATATCCACCTGACCGCCGCCAAAGCCAACGGCATAGATGCCGTCTTTCAGCCCCGCCACAAGATCGCCCGGTGCCGCATCGCCGCCCAACATATAGGTATTGGTCATACGGGGCATCGGGATATGGGCATAGGACTGCCGCCGCCCGTTCCCGGTGCTTTTGACCCCCATCAGGCGGGCATTCTGGCGGTCTTGCATATAGCCCACCAGTTTGCCGTCCTCGATCAATATGTTCTTTGCCGACGGCGTGCCCTCATCATCCACGCTGATGGACCCACGACGGTCCGGGATCGTGCCATCGTCCAGCACGGTGACCCCCTTGGCCGCGATCTGCTGGCCCATCAGGCCCGCAAATGCAGAGGTCCCCTTGCGGTTGAAATCCCCCTCCAGCCCATGCCCGATCGCTTCGTGTAGCAAAATGCCGGGCCAGCCCGGACCCAGCACCACATCCATGAGACCCGCAGGGGCCGGAACCGCCTCAAGGTTCACCGAAGCGATTCGAACCGCCTCGCGGGCTTTGGCCTGCCAGTCTGCGGGGTCCAGCAAACCATCCAGCCCAACCCGTCCGCCGCCACCCGCGCTGCCGCTTTCGCGCCGGCCGGCGTGTTCCAGGATGACAGAGACGTTGATCCGCGTCATTGGCCGCACGTCGCGCACCGAGAGACCCTCTGGGCGCAGAATCTCAACCTCTTGCAAGCTGGCGGCGATGCTGGCCGTGACCTGAACGACCCGTTTGTCCAGATCACGGACAAAACTGTCGATCTCGCGCAAAGTCTCTATTTTTACTGGAAATGTCGCACCCTCTATCGGATCGGCGTCGGTATAGAGTTTCTGGTTCGTGCCCTCTGGGGCATCTGCCCAGGTGCCGCCACCATCGCCAACGGCAAGCCGGGCGGTCTGGGCCGCGCGGCGCAGGGCCGCGTGTGATATTTCGGTGGAATGGGCATAGCCTGCCACCTCACCGCGCACGGCCCGCAAGCCAAACCCCTCTGAGGCATCGTAGCTGGCGGTCTTGAGCCGCCCATCGTCAAACATCAGCGCCTCGGACCGGCGGCGCTCCAAGAACAGTTCCCCGTCATCGGCCCCGGCTACGGCCTCGCGCAGGATATTCAGGGCGGTTTCCCGGTCCAAGAGGGTTTCAAAAGGCGAAAATGGCGTGCTGCTCATCAAAGTAATCCTGTTTTTGCGCAAGAAATGCGGTCTCGCGTCTGTTTGCCGCAATCGAATGGCTTTATCTTGTCCTAAGAATATGATTGTAAGCACGCAGATGACAACGGCAGGGTAAAGACCAAACTCTTCGCCGCACAATAGTAGCCAATATTGGTCACAAGATCAGGACGACACATGAAACATCTTCTCTCTCTCAGTGCGCTCATGGCCAGCCTTTCCGCCCTGCCTGCAATGGCGCAGGATGCCCTACGGATCGACGGTCTTGAAGTGATTGGTGCGCCGGTCGACGGCAAAATGGGTTTTCAGCCTGCCGTAACGCGTCTGGCGCAGGATATTCACGACCTCGACTGGCTGATTCTGGTGATCATCACCGCGATCACCGTTTTGGTAACCGGTCTGATGGCCTGGGTGATCATCCGCTATAACGCCAAGCGTAACCCGAAGCCCGCGACATTTACCCACCACACCCCGGTAGAGATTGCATGGACCGTCGGTCCGATCCTGATCCTGGTGCTGATCGGTGCCTATTCGCTGCCGATTTTGTTCCGCCAGCAGGAAATCCCGCAGGCTGACCTGACCATCAAAGCCATCGGCAACCAGTGGTATTGGTCTTACGAATATGTAGACGAAGGTTTTGGTTTCGACAGCTACATGATCGGTGCGCCCGCAACCCTGACAGCCGAAGAAGAAGCAGCTGGTGCAATCCCCAACCGTCTTGACGACATCATGATCGCCAAACTTGAGGCAGCTGGGTATTCGCGGAACGAATGGCTGCTGGCAACGGATACAGCTGTTGTTGTGCCAATCAACAAGACCGTCGTCGTTCAGGTAACAGGCTCTGACGTGATCCACGCATGGACGATCCCCGCCTTTGGGGTCAAGCAGGACGCCGTTCCTGGCCGTCTGGCGGAACTGTGGTTCAAGGCAGAGAAAGAAGGCGTGTACTTTGGTCAGTGTTCTGAGCTTTGCGGTCCTGCGCATGCCTACATGCCGATCACAGTCAAAGTCGTATCCGAAGAGGCATATGAAGAATGGGTGGGCAAGGCCGCGGCAGAATACGCTGGCACCCCACAGCCTTTGACGGTCGCCTCTAACTAAGAATGAACGCAAAGCGGCCAGCCGGGCTGCTTTGCGTCTCCTCTTGCGCGCAAAGCTTCAGGCTTTGCCCCTTTTACAGAACTGAAGGTGCCCCATGACGGACATCACCAACACCCCTGCGGCCGAACACGAAGCGCAATTGGGCGACTATTTCGCGCTGTTGAAGCCCCGCGTGATGCAACTGGTGGTCTTTACGGCCGTTGTCGGCATGTTGGCGGCCCCCGCATCGGTTCACCCTGTCATTGGTTTTGCCTCAATCCTGTTCGTGGCCATAGGTGCGGGCGCATCCGGTGCGCTGAACATGTGGTGGGACGCCGATATCGACGCTGTAATGCGGCGCACGGCCAAGCGGCCGATCCCTGCGGGCAAGGTCCAGCCGGGCGAAGCGCTGGCATTGGGCGTCGCCCTGTCGGGCCTGTCAGTCATGATGCTGGCACTTAGCGCCAATTTGTTGGCGGCGGGCATGCTGCTCTTTACCATCCTTTTCTACGCCGTTGTCTATTCCATGTGGCTCAAGCGGGCGACGCCACAGAACATCGTCATCGGCGGTGCTGCAGGTGCCTTTCCCCCGGTCATTGGCTGGATCATCGCAACCGGCAGCTTTTCCGTTGAGGCATGGTTGATGTTCGCCCTGATCTTTATGTGGACACCGCCGCATTTCTGGGCGCTGGCGCTTTTCATGCGGTCCGACTATGACGATGCCAAGGTGCCGATGCTGACCGTGACCCATGGCCGCCCCGCCACGCGCCGTCACATTCTGGCCTATACCGTGCTGCTGGCGGTTCTGGCTGTTGGCACCGGCTTTACCGCGATTGGTGGCTATATCTATCTGAGCTTTGCCGTGGTGCTGAACGTACTGTTCCTGATCGGTGCCTACCGCATCTGGCAGCGCGACGAAGAGATGTCTGAAGAGGACAATTACAAGGTAGAACGTCAGTTCTTCCGGTTGTCCCTGTATTATTTGTTCCTGCATTTTGGCGCGATTCTGATCGAAGCCACTTTGCGTCCATATGGATTGGGAGGCTGGTCATGAGCATTCGCGCAGAACATGAACTTCATGGGCGCCGCAAGGGGCGCAACGTGGGCGTGGGCCTGATGTTGGCTGGTTTCGTCGTCCTGATCATGGTCATGACATTTGTAAAAATCACTGAAACGGATTTCGCGCGTGCGCCCGGTACGGCGAATTCCGCTGTCGGCACAACGGAGATCAAGAACTGATGGCACTTTCCGGACCAGCAAAGACCGTAGCACAAACCGTATCACTGGTGGTGGTCATGGGCGGGCTCGCCTGGGCTTCGGTTCCGTTTTACGATTGGTTTTGCCGTGTAACAGGCTTTGGCGGTGTGCCGCAGCAGGTCACGGCAGGGTCTGACGACATTCTGGACCAGACCGTAAAGGTCAGGTTTGATGGCACGCTGAACAGTAATATGGCCTGGGAATTCAAACCGGTCGTGCGCGAAATGGAAGTGCGCATCGGTGAGACAGCTTTGGCCTTTTACGAGGCTTATAACCCGACCAATCGGCCGATTGCGGGCCAGGCCAGCTATAACGTGACGCCCTACACGGCGGGCGCGTTTTTCGACAAGATCGAATGCTTTTGCTTTCAGGAACAGGTCCTGGCACCCGGCGAACGGGTTCAGATGCCTGTCAGCTTCTTTGTCGATCCAGAAATCGTCAATGACCGTGATGGCAGGTATGTACACACCATCACGCTTTCCTATACATTCTACGAAATTGACCTGCCGGAGGGGTATGCCGCCCTTGAGCAGGACACAACAACCGGCTTGAACTAAGAAGGGACCGCCAGCCATGGCCCACGCAAAGAACCACGATTACCATATTCTCGCTCCGTCCAGCTGGCCTCTCTTGGGGGCGCTGGCAGGATTTGTCATGCTTTTCGGCGCTGTGCTGTGGATGCATGACGGGACACCATTTGTCTTTCTTGGTGGCTTTGTTGCCGTCCTTTATGTGATGTTCGGCTGGTGGCGTGATGTCGTGCTGGAAAGCCGGATTGGCGACCATACCCCGGTGGTCCGCATTGGCCTGCGCTACGGTTTCATCCTGTTCATCATGTCCGAAGTGATGTTCTTTGCCGCCTGGTTCTGGTCTTTCTTCAAACATGCAATGTATCCGATGAACGAATACGTCGGCTCCGAATATGTGCCGCCGTTTATTTATCAGGTAGATGCCTTTCACTTGCCGCTGATCAACACTTTGGTGCTGCTGCTGTCAGGCTGTGCCGTGACTTGGGCACACCATGCGCTGGTGCATGAAAACAACCGCAAGGACCTGATTTCAGGTCTGGCCATCGGCATCGTTCTGGGCATCGTCTTTACTGCGCTACAGGCCTATGAATACGCGCATTTGCTGCACGAAGGTTGGGAATTTGGCGGCGACAAATTCTATTCCAACTTCTTTATGGCCACCGGGTTTCACGGTGCGCATGTGATCATCGGGACAATCTTCCTTGGCGTTTGTCTGATCCGCGCGATGAAAGGTGATTTCACACCTGAGCGTCACGTCGGCTTTGAGGCGGCGGCTTGGTACTGGCACTTTGTTGACGTTGTATGGCTCTTCTTGTTCTTTGCCGTCTACGTTTTCGGAATTCCGTCCAACTAAGAATTCCGTCCAACCCGGATGGACACATGATCGTGTGAATGCAGGGTTGCATCTGCCGCCATGATCCTTGAAAACGCAAAGCGCGCGAACCTTCAGTTCGCGCGTTTCTTCTTTGATGCTGAGACTGCTTCATGAGCCGCGCGCTGTTCCTAATAATCATCGGCCTTGGCGGCGCTGCCATTCTGGTATCGCTTGGGGTTTGGCAGGTGCAGCGACTGGCCTGGAAACAGGCGATCATCGCAGATATCGACACCCGCATCCTTGCCGAACCCGTCCCACTGCCAGCAGTGCTTGACCCGCAGGCGGATGCCTATCTGCCCGTTATGATCACGGGTTCCTTTCGCGGCGACACCATGCGTATCCTTGTGTCGCAAAAGCACATCGGGGCGGGGTATCGTCTGATCACGGCATTAGACACCGAAGGCCGTTCTGTTCTGGTTGATCGCGGTTTTATTCCCGTTGGACAAAATGCCGCCCTGCCACCTGCGGGCCCCGTGTCGGTCACGGGCAACCTGCAATGGCCCCAGGAAACCGACGGTTTCACGCCAGAGCCGGATTTGGCAAACAACATCTGGTTTGCCCGCGATGTGCCGTCCTTGGCGCAGGCATTGGGCACGGAGCCGGTCCTTGTCGTCGCGCGCGGCCTGTCACCCCAGGACCCTGCCGTCACACCTTTTCCGGTGGACACAAGCCGCATCCCGAACGATCACCTGCAATATGCCATCACGTGGTTCTCACTGGCAGCCATCTGGCTGACCATGTCGCTTCTATTCCTGCGCCGCCGTCGCGGCCAACGCTCCGAAAGCTGACCCCATGCGCTATATCTCTACCCGTGGCACAGCGCCCGTTTTGTCGTTTGAAGACACCATGCTGACCGGATTGGCGCGGGATGGCGGGCTGTATGTCCCTGAAACGATCCCGACCCTGACCACCGATCAGATCGCCGCGATGTCAGGCCAGTCCTATGAGGAAATCGCCTTTACCGTGATGCGCCCCTTTATCGGTGACACTTTTACCGATGATGAATTCCGCGAGTTGATCGCCAAGGCATATGCCACCTTCGGCCATGACGCCCGCGCACCGCTGGTGCAATTGGCCCCCAACCATTTCCTGCTTGAGCTTTTTCACGGGCCTACGCTGGCGTTCAAAGATTTTGCCATGCAGCTGATCGGCCAGATGTTTCAAAAGGCCCTTGGCCGCAAGGGCGCACGCGTAACAATCGTCGGGGCCACCTCTGGCGATACGGGTTCTGCCGCGATTGAGGCGTTCCGTGGCCTTGATAATGTCGATGTCTTTATCCTGTATCCCCACGGTCGCGTCAGCGAAGTGCAACGTCGGCAGATGACAACGCCAGTGGAATCCAACGTGCATGCATTGGCCGTCGACGGCGATTTTGACGACTGTCAGGCGCGTCTCAAGGATATGTTCAACGATTTTGAATTCCGCGATGGCGTCAAATTGGCCGGGGTCAATTCCATCAACTGGGGCCGCGTCCTGGCGCAGGTGGTCTATTACTTCAGCTCGGCCGTGTCGCTGGGCGCACCCGCGCGCGATGTCAGCTTTACGGTCCCAACGGGCAATTTTGGCGATATCTTTGCCGGCTATATAGCCAAGCGGATGGGGCTGCCGATCAAGGATCTGGTGGTGGCCACGAACCAGAACGACATTCTGGACCGCTGCCTGAAAGGGCAGGGCTATCACAAGGGCAGCGTGCATCCGTCAATCAGCCCGTCGATGGACATTCAGGTGTCATCCAATTTTGAACGCGCTTTGTTTGATGCCTATGGGCGCGACGGCAATGCCGTGGCGCAACTGATGGCGGAACTGGGGCAGGGCGGCTTTGACGTCTCACAAGGGGCGATGCAGGTCTTGCAGGATACCTATAAATCCGGCCGCGCCTCAGAGGCGGAAACATCCGCGACCATCACATCTGCCCTGAAAAGGACCGGTGAATTGCTATGCCCCCATTCCGCGATTGGGGTCAAAGTCGCCGATGAGCTGCGCGAGCAGGCCACGCCGATGATCACACTAGCCACCGCCCATCCCGCCAAATTCCCCGATGCGGTCGAAGCGGCAACTGGCCTGCGTCCCGCGCTTCCGGCACGGATGGCAGACCTGTTCGACCGTCCCGAACGTTTGACCCGCGTCGCCAATGATCTTTCTGCGCTCAAGGCGCACATCCTTGAGGCACTCGAAACATGAGCTTGCAAGAACACCGCCTGTCCAACGGCTTTCGCATCGTCACCGAAAACATGCCCGGCCTTGCCTCGGCCTCTATCGGGGTCTGGGTCGCTGCAGGAGGGCGTCATGAAACGCCCCAGCAAAACGGCATTGCGCATTTTCTGGAACATATGGCCTTCAAGGGCACGAAAAGACGCACGTCCTTGCAGATCGCCGAGGCGATCGAGGATGTCGGCGGCTATATCAACGCCTATACCAGCCGTGAGGTGACAGCCTATTATGTCCGGGTGTTGGAAAATGATGTCGCCCTCGGGCTGGATGTCATTGCAGATATCCTGCGCAACCCCGTGCTTGACCCAAATGAAATCGAGGTTGAGCGCGGCGTGATCCTGCAAGAGATCGGCCAGGCCCTGGATACGCCCGACGACGTGATCTTTGATTGGTTGCAGGAACAGGCCTATCCCGATCAACCGCTGGGCCGGACCATTCTGGGCCCGTCAGAGCGCGTGTCGAGTTTTAACCGCGAGGACCTGCAGGGTTTTATCGGTGATCACTACGGGCCAGAGCAGATGATCCTGGCCGCTGCGGGTGCCGTGGACCACGACGAGATTGTCAAACTGGCCGAAACCCTGTTTGGCGACATGCCGGGCAAGCCGCTGTTCCAGACGGATGCGGCACGCTTTCAGGGCGGTGAATTCCGGCAGGTCAAATCACTGGAGCAGGCGCATTTCGCATTGGGCTTTGAATCTCCGGGCTACCGTGCGGATGACATCTATGTCGCGCAGATCTATGCCTCTGCCTTGGGCGGCGGCATGTCTTCGCGGTTGTTTCAGGAAATTCGCGAAAACCGGGGTCTGTGCTACACGATCTTTGCACAGGCGGGGGCCTATGCCGACACCGGGATGATGACGATCTATGCCGGCACCTCAGGCGAGCAATTGCCAGAGCTCGCATCCATCACCATAGATGAGATGAAGCGCGCCGCCTCTGACATGAGCCCGGCCGAAGTGGCCCGTGCCCGTGCCCAGATGAAAGCAGGCCTGTTGATGGGGCTGGAGAGCCCGTCAAACCGTGCCGAACGCCTTGCCCGTCTGGTCCAGATATGGGACCGCGTGCCGCCCCTGTCCGAAAGCATCGAAAAGATTGATGCGGTCACCACCGGCGATGTCCGTGATCTGGCGCAGCGCATGGCTGAAACCGCCCCCGCCGCCCTGGCACTCTACGGTCCCGTCGAAGCGGCACCGGGCCTTGAAACCCTAAAGGAGCGTCGTGCTGCCTGATGCTGCTGATCAAACGAAAATTGAGGATCGAGACAGAGAGGATGACACTGCGTCCCCCCGTCCATTCCGATTTTCGCGATTGGTCAGCGCTGAGGGTCAAGAGCAGGGATTTCCTGACCGTTTGGGAACCCGCATGGGCCGATGATCACCTGACCCGCAAGGCCTTTACCAACCGGGTCTATTGGGCGCAGCGTTCGATAACTTCCGGCAGCGCCTTGCCGCTGTTCTTGATCCGCCGCGAGGATGAGGCGCTGATGGGGGCGATCACGCTGGACAATATTCGGCGGGGGCCTGCCCAGGCCGGCACGCTGGGCTATTGGACCGGCCAGCCCTACATCCGACAAGGTTACATGCGCGAGGCGATCCATGCCATCGTGCACCATGCGTTCACCCGGCTTGACCTCAGCCGCATCGAAGCGGCCTGCCTGCCGGAAAATCAGGCCTCACGCGGTCTGCTGGAAAAGGCGGGGTTCAAATATGAGGGCGTCGCGCAAAGCTATCTGCAGATTGACGGGCGCTGGCGCACCCATGTCCTTTATGCAGCCCTGCGCAGTGACCGGCGCGGCAAGACCGACGTGGGTTAAGCGGGCTCTGGCGTGTTCACGCAAAGGCCCGCGTTTGGTGTGCCGACACACACCTTAGCCGACGAAATGCAATGTCTGGAATTGTGACCGCAAGGCGCGGGTTTCCGCAGCCAGATCTTCGGGCGCATTGCACTGCAGCGCCTTGGCAATCAGGGCGGCGAGGGGCTCCACGTCTTTGACGCCCACGCCCCAGCGGACCAGTTCAGGTGTGCCAATGCGCAAACCGTTCATATCGCCGGGCACATCCGCCACGGGCAGGCCAATGCCGCAGGCCAGAAAACCTGCCTTGCGCAGGGTTTTTGATGCGGCCTGACCACCGCCGAAATCAGCAGCTTTGATGGCGAATTGATGGGAATTGGTGATCCCGCGATCAGCGGCATAGACCGGCAGACCATGTGCTGCCAATGCATGCCCCAGCGCGCGGGCAACCACGATCATCTCGGCGGCATAGGCCTGACCGTAGTCAATCCAATCCAGCATGGTCAGTGCCAGGGCCGCAGATTTGGCCGCATCAAAGTTTGCGGTCATGCCGGGAAAGGCGATGGCATCCAGCCGTTCGGCCATTTCTGGATCATTGCTGACAATCAGCCCGCCAGCAGGGCCACCAAGGCTTTTGTAGGTGCTCATCGTCATCAGATGCGCGCCTTCCTTCAGCGGGTTGCGCCATGCGCGCCCGGCGATGATGCCGCATTGATGGGCCGCATCGAACAGCACCTTGGCCCCCACTTCATCGGCGATGGCGCGTACCTCTGCCACGGGGTGTTCAAACAGGTTCAGTGAGGACCCGATGGTGATCAAACGGGGCTTTACCTGATGGGCCAATATGCGCAGCGCGTCGATGTCCACGGTGTAGCCATCCGCATTCACCGGGGCCGCGACCGTATTGAGCCCATAAAGTCCCGCACATCCCGCCCCGTGGTGTGTGACGTGACCGCCAACCGACGGCGGTGGCGCGATGATCGTATCGCCGGGCTTGCAGATGGCCATGAACCCGTAAAGATTGGCAATCGCACCGGAAGGCACGCGTATTTCGGCAAATTTCGCGTCGAACACCTGCGCACAAAGTTCGGCGGCAATCACCTCTATCTCTTCGATCGCCTCAAGACCCATTTCGTATTTGTCGCCCGGATAGCCCAGTGAGGGGCGCGTGCCTATGCCGCTGGACAGGATCGCCTCGGCGCGGGGTGACATCACGTTGGTGGCGGGATTGAGGTTGAAACATTCCCGCTCATGGATGTCGCGGTTTGCCTCTGCCAGCGCATGCAGCCTGTCCGCGATGGCAGCTGTGCCCTGCACAGAAGTCCGCTGCGCGATGTCCTGAACCCGGTTTTCGCAGGCCGCAGGGACCCATGTGCGTTTGTCCAGCATGATATTCTCCTTGATCAGAACGCCCAAAAGGACAGCTCATTGTGTCTCTTTGTCACGTTCTTTTGAGCAGCAAAGAGAGATTTGATGACCTTTGCAAAAGCTGTGCTAGTTTTTCAACAAGGAGGCAATGCCGATGATCCGACTGAGTTTGATATTTTCTCTGCTGCTGCCCGGTTTGGCCATCGCCCAGGACCGCACGCCCAGCCATTGCATTGCATTGGCCGATGCGACCCCGGGCATGGCATATGTCACCAAAGCCAGCCTGCCCGAGGTTGCGGCCGAAAACGTGTATCTGCATTATATCGCCCATGCGTCATTTTTGATCCGCAGCCATCAGGGGCTGAACATGGTGACTGATTTCACCGGCTTTACAGGTACGCTGCCGCTTATCCCCGATGTGGTGACGATGAACCACGCCCATGACAGCCATTGGACGGCCTTTCCCGATCCCGCGATCCCCCATGCCTTGCAGGGCTGGGGCGATTTTGGCGAGGGGGTGAAACATCACCTTGATCTGGGCGAGGTACTGGTGCGCAATGTCTCGACCGATATACGGTCGGACTTTACCGGCATTGAACCCAATGGAAATTCGATTTTCGTGTTTGAGATGGCAGGCCTGTGCATCGGTCATCTGGGGCATCTGCACCACGCGCCCGACCCGGCACAATACGCGGCCCTGGGGCGTCTCGATGTGGTGATGGCCCCGGTTGACGGGGGCTATACGCTGGACCAGCCGACGATGATTGCGGTGCTCAAACGGCTCAAGTCCTCTATCGTGATCCCGATGCATTGGTTCTCTGACTTTGCCTTGGATGATTTCCTGGAAGGGATGCGCGATGATTTCTCTATCGTGCATGTCGACGGCCCCTCGCTGACGGTGTCTCTTGATCGGTTGCCATCAAGACCCACGATCATGGTGCTGCGGCCATCCTATCTCAATGTGACAAGATAGGCGCTTGCATCCCGCACCATTCCACCAGATCAAAGACCCATGACATTGAACCCCGCCGACACCGCCTTTCGTGATCGCCTCGCAGCTGTGCTGCCCGACGATGTTTTTCGTGCCGTTGAACCCCGCTACCTCGAAGAACCGCGCGGGCGTTATGCCGGGCAATCGGCGCTGCTGGCCCTGCCGCGCAGCGCAGAGCAGGTGGCAACCTTGATCCGTCATGCATCCGACGCCCGCGTGGGTGTCGTACCCTATGGCGGCGGGACCGGCCTTGTCGGGGGGCAGATTGCGTCTGATGGTCCTGCACCGCTGATCCTGTCGCTTGAACGGATGAACAAGGTCCGCGATGTCTTTGCCCAAGAGAACGTGCTGATCGCCGAAGCAGGCGTTGTGCTGGCGGATGTGCAGGCCGCCGCCGATCAGGCGGGGCTTTTGTTTCCCCTGTCGCTGGCCGCCCAAGGGTCGGCGCGCATCGGTGGTAACCTTGCCACCAATGCGGGTGGGACAGGCGTGCTGCGCTATGGCAATGCGCGTGATCTGTGTTTGGGGTTGGAGGCCGTGCTGCCTGATGGGCAAATCTGGCATGGCCTGACGCGCCTGCGCAAGAATAACACCGGCTATGACCTGCGCCATTTGCTGATCGGGTCCGAAGGGACGCTGGGCGTGATCACCGCCGCCGCCCTGAAACTTTTTGCCAAACCGCCCAGAACCGGCACCGCATTACTGGCGGTCAAAAGCCCGAAAGCCGCGCTTGCGCTGTTGTCACTGGCCCGCGCGCATCTGGGTGAGATGGTCAGCGCATTTGAACTGATCCACCGCCAGGGCTATGATTTCCTGACCGAGAAACTGCCAGGTATCCGCCAGCCCTTTGCGGCTCCGCCGGAATGGACTGTCCTGATCGAGGTGGGCCTGAGCGGTGATCTGGATCCCGCCTCCAGCCTTGAGACAGTTTTTGCCTCGGCTCTTGAGGCGGGGCTGGTCGAGGATGGGCTGATCGCCCAGAACCAGCAGCAGTCTGATGATTTCTGGAAGATCCGCGAAATGATCCCAGAGGCAAACCGCCTTGTCGGGTCCGTCTCAAGCCATGATATTTCGGTGCCCCTGGGGGCCATCCCCGATTTCATCACCAAGGGAGGCGCGGTGATTGCCGCCATCGGGGATTTCCGGATCAATTGCTTTGGCCATGTCGGGGATGGCAACCTGCATTACAATATCTTTCCCGCGCCCGGCAAAACCCGCGCCGATCATGAAGCCGACCGTCCCGTGATCAAACGGGCGGTACATGACCTGGTCCATGAGATGGGCGGTTCGATCAGTGCAGAGCATGGGATTGGCCGGCTCAAGGTTGCTGATCTGGAACGCTATGGCGATCCGGCCAAACTGTCGGCGATGCGCGCGATCAAGGCAGCGCTGGATCCCAGGGGAATTATGAACCCCGGTGCCGTGGTGCGCGGAACCTGAACCCCTTGACGCATTAAAGCCCGTCAAAGGCGCATAGGGCGTGCACCTCCATCCCCATCGCCTCCAGCTTCTTGCGACCGCCAAGGTCTGGCAGATCTATGATAAAGGCGGTTGAAACGATCTCGCCGCCCAGCCGTTCGATCAGCTTGATCCCGGCCTCGGCGGTGCCGCCCGTGGCCAGCAGGTCATCCACCACAAGGATCTTTTCGCCCGGCTGAATGGCATCATCATGGATTTCGACAATCGCCTCGCCATACTCCAGCTTGTATTCCTGGCTGATCGTGGTGCCGGGCAGCTTGCCTTTCTTGCGGATCGGGACAAAGCCCACAGACAGTTGATGCGCAATCGCACCCCCAAGGATAAAGCCGCGGGCCTCAAGGCCCACCACCTTGTCAATCCGCATCCCGGCATAGGGGTGCAGCATCTGGTCAATGGCCATGCGAAACCCGCGCGGATCGGCGAATAATGTGGTCACATCGCGGAACATGATCCCTTCATGTGGAAAATCGACAATCGTGCGGATGTAGTCTTTGACAGTTTTCATGTTGTGCTCCGGCGCAAGGTGGCGGTCAGGATGCCCATGGTGATCAATGCCGCACCGCCAGCGCGGGTGATCCAGGTGATGAGGGAAGGCCGTGCAATGACACGGCGCAGACGGTCTGCCAAAAGCGCATAGGCAAAAGCATTCAGCGCGGCAAGACCCACGAAGGTCACGATCAAGATGCCGAACTGCGGCAGCAGCGGCACGCCGGGCGTGATGAACTGCGGGACAAAGGCAATGAAAAAGGCGATGGATTTTGGGTTAAGTGCGGTGACAGCTGCCGCATGGCCAAAGACCTGCCTTGCCGTCACATCGCCACTTTGCGGCAGGCGCATACCATCTGCGGGCGCTGATTTGATCAGCCGGGCACCCAGCCAGATCAGATAGGCCGCACCGACCCATTTCAGCGCGACAAACACCGTGGCAGAGGCCATGACCAGCGCCCCAAGTCCCGCCAATGACGCCGTCATCGCGACCAGATCGCCCAACGCCACACCGGCCGCCGACGCGACAGCGACAGGGCGGCCTTTGCTCAGCGCATAGCTGAGCACCAAAAGAACCGTGGGGCCCGGGATCAGCAAAAGAGCGGTAGAGGCCGCAACGAAGGTCAGCCAAAGTTCAAAGGACATGCACATGCTCCGGTCGCTCAAGCGTTTCTGGGACTGCTTGGCACATCAAATATCCCCTGCCGCGTTGAAATATTTTGTTTCAGGCAGCGCCAAGAGGCTCAGCGTATTCCCAAAACGCTTTTGGGGCCAGCACAGGCAGCGCGCCCGCCCCAGATCAAGTTTCGGGCTCCATCGGACTGTCAGAGCAGCCGCCCCGCCACCGCGTCCAGCTTGGCCATCAGCGCAGGGTCGCGGGCGTCCGGTTGGGTCAGGATTGCATATTCCAGCGCGCGGTCACAGCCATGCGGGCAGGGCGCGCGTTCAGCGCCCAACAGTTTGGGCAAACGGGCGACCATGTTCCGCCCCTTGTCCGCGTTACCCATCAGCGTGGCGATGATGGCGGTGACATCTACCTCGCCGTGGTCGGGATGCCAGCTGTCATAATCGGTGATCATGGCCACCGACGCATAGCAAAGCTCTGCTTCGCGGGCCAGTTTGGCCTCTGGCATATTGGTCATTCCGATAACATCCGCACCCCAGCTTGTCCGGTACATTTTGGATTCCGCGAGCGTGGAGAATTGCGGCCCCTCCATCGCCAGATAGGTGCCCCCGCGGTGCACCTTGATCCCTGCATCCCGAGCGGCTGTCTCGCAGGCGTCGCCCAGACGCGGGCAGGTCGGGTGCGCCACGCTGACATGG
>Ga0213868_10001340_pt1 | contig 23733 bp, 22 predicted proteins | sample PICome_9_FD_160087 | JGI IMG/M metagenome (GOLD analysis project Ga0213868, IMG submission 160087) | Coastal seawater microbial communities near Pivers Island, North Carolina, United States - PICO127 | ecosystem: Environmental > Aquatic > Marine > Coastal | place: USA: North Carolina... | reverse complement strand
ATGGCTGAATTACCAAAAGAAGTTCGTGAACGTACTGATAAATTAGATGCTGTTGGTAATACAACTGCAGCTGTTGGTAAAGGTTTTGCTATTGCTTCTGCAGCTTTAACAGCTTTAGCTTTATTTGCAGCTTTTATGAAAACGGCAAATGTGATTTCTATTGATGTGTCTCAACCACAAATTATGGCTGGATTATTAGTAGGAGGGATGTTGCCATTTGTATTCTCAGCATTGTCTATGAATGCTGTTGGTCGTGCTGCTATGGCAATGATTGAAGAGGTTCGTCGTCAGTTTAGAGATATTCCTGAATTAAAAGCGGCATTAGTTGTGATGCGTAAGTATGATTCTGATATGACTAAAGCTTCAGTAGAAGATAGAAAAATATTTGATGCTGCCGATGGTGTTGCAGATTATGGAAAATGTATTGATATTTCAACAAAAGCATCAATTAAAGAAATGGTATTACCAGGATTATTAGCAATCGTTGTTCCTGTAGCTGTTGGTTTTATTGGTGGTGCTGAAATGTTAGGTGGATTACTTGCGGGTGTTACAACGTGTGGTGTGCTTATGGCAATCTTCCAATCTAATGCCGGTGGTGCATGGGATAATGCTAAGAAAACTATTGAAGAGCAGGGTAAAAAAGGAACAGACGCTCATAAAGCTGCTGTTGTTGGAGATACTGTTGGTGATCCATTTAAAGATACTTCTGGACCTTCATTAAATATATTATTAAAATTAATGTCGGTTGTAGCATTAGTAATTGCACCAAGTATTGCATTATCTGCAGATGACGTAATGGCATATGCTAACCATACTAATGTTTCAGAACAGGTTGAAGTTTCTAAAGAAGTTAAGGTCGAAATGACTAAGAATGAGGATGGTAATACCAAAGCAGTAGTTACTACGGTAACCACTAAAAACGGAGAATCATCTACAACTTATGAAGCTTTCGAGGGAACAGAAGCTGAAGTTAAAGCTAGTATTAGTGCTTTAAAAGAAGATGGTAGAGACATTACGGTTGAAACTAAAAAGATTGTAAAAGAGATTGAGGAAGCAGTTGTAAACTAGTTACCTTTTATTTTTTTTAAAGAATATAAAAACCACGCCAGTAAGCGTGGTTTTTTTGTATTTTTAAACTGAATTTAAAACCCTTATGTTCAAGAAAGATCCACTTCAAATTATAGCTTTTCAAACATACGGAACTTCAAACCATTTGTATTTAAGAGGAAGAGCTATTGAAGATGAAAGTATTAATCTGGAACAACGAGGTGCGTTTAAATTACTTTTTAATGCTTGGAAGCGCTTTGAAACTGATGAGATAAAAAACACTCAAATTAGAGTGAAAGTTGGAAATGATCATTTTTTCTATACAAATACGGATAATAGAGGTTATTTTTTATTTGATGAAAAAGTTGAAAATTTAAACGATTATGCAAATGAAGATGGTTGGATTCGTTTAGTTTTTTCCTATAGTAATGAAAACCTAAAAAGAACGATTAAATCAGACAACGAATTTCCAGGAGAAATGCTTGTCCCATCTAAAAAAGCTGCTTTCGGAGTTATAAGTGATATTGATGATACTATTTTACATACCGGATTAGTTTCAATATTAAAATGGCGGGTTGTTTATAATACACTTTTAACTTCAGCAGGAAAGCGTATTCCATTGGATGGTGCACCAGAGTTTTATCATTTATTACTTCAAGGAAAAACGGGTAAAGAATCTAATCCTATTTTTTATGTAAGCCATAGCCCTTGGAATTTATATCGCTATTTAAAATTTTTTCTAAAGAAAAATAAATTCCCAAAGGGTCCTATTATTTTAAGAAACTTTCCTAAACCTTTTTCAAAGAAAACTAAAAGTGACATACCTCAAAAACAAAAGGAAATTATAAACCTTCTAAAAGCTTATCCAAAACTTAAGTTTATATTAATTGGTGATAGCGGAGAACATGATCCTTATATTTATATGAACATTGCAGAAATGTATCAAAATAGAATACTGGCTATTTATTTAATAAATGTTAATCATAAAAGAAAAATGCATCGGGTAAAAGCACTTTATAAAAACTATAAAAAAACACCTGTATTATTGGTTGATAGTACTAAAGAAGCAACAGAACATGCACGAACTAATGGGTTTATCGCTTAATTAATATATGCTTGATATTTCGTTTTTAATTTTAATGGAATCTATCTCTATCTTTAAAATATACCAATCTTCCATTCTTTTCAACAATACCCGCAACCTCTGAAGGTTTTCGTATAAAGAGAAGAATGTCTTGATGTATAGGGTTTTATAGTTTAATCGGTGAACAAAAAGTATTGAGACATAGTATTACGATCAGTTGTTGCTAAAACTGGTGGGATACGTCCAGAAGTACAACGTACTGCAAAACTTCAATTTTCACCTTGTACATAGTTGTTTTTTCTTTGAAAGATGGTGTCCATCAATGGGTCTATCGGATATTAAAGTAACATGATGATGTTATCTTCCAGAGACAACATAAATAACTTCTTATATTTTATTAATTGTTATTGAATTGATACTTGAAAGAGTTGATTACGTTCTTTTCAGGATGAAGCATTATAAATTGTTGGAAGAATGATTTACAGTGATTAAAAAACGCTAAAACAATCCATTAATCTCAGCATCAATAGTATTAATGACACTTCCCAAGTCTTCTGGATTTTCTACAAAATCTAAATTGTCTACATCAATAATTAATAATTTTCCTTTAGTGTAACCATGAATCCAAGCTTCGTAGCGTTCATTCAACCTGCTTAAATAATCAATACTAATGGAGTTTTCATAATCGCGACCGCGTTTATGAATTTGTGAAACTAAGTTAGGAATTGAACTTCGTAAATAAATGAGAACATCTGGACCTTTAACCAGGGATTCCATTAGATCGAAAAGAGATTTATAGTTTTCAAAATCACGATTGGTCATTAAACCCATAGCATGTAAGTTGGGCGCAAAAATATGAGCATCTTCATAGATCGTTCTATCTTGAATAATGTCTTTTCCGCTTTGGCGAATTTGTAAAACTTGGCGAAATCTACTGTTTAAAAAGTACACTTGTAAATTAAAACTCCAGCGCTCCATTTGATTGTAAAAATCATCTAAATACGGATTATCTACTACGTCTTCTAATTGTGCTTCCCAATTGTAATGTTTGGCTAATAATTTTGTGAGAGTTGTTTTTCCAGCGCCAATATTTCCTGCAATAGCAATATGCATAGTTTATTTAATTTTTAATTGAAATTGTTGTAAGGTTTCACTGTTGTAAATATACAAGGTTTCATTGGTTACAAAAAACTGATTTATCAACAAATTTGGGGTGTTAATAGATGAAATTTTATCTTGGTTTCTTCTCATAAAAAACAAGACGTTGTCTTTTTTTAGGATGATGTTTTCGTTACTTTCATCTATAGCGGTATATCCGTGATTTTTTATCTTTTTTACTAAGCTACCGAAGTAATTGTATTGATATAAATAGTTTTCTGTTAGCAACCAACAAGAATTATAATTACTAGTTAAATCGAGCACAGTACTTTGCACAGGAACGGTTTGCGCACGCGTTTTTTTGGTTTTATAGTCAAATAATTCAAGCTTTTGTAAATTTTGATTAAATACCCAAATGGTATTATCATGACCTGTAGAAATATGAGAAACGTCTTTGTAGGAAGTAAGCGTGTTAAAGTCTATTTTGAATATTTCGGCTAAGCGATTATCAAGAATGATAACGGTATTAAAATCTTTATAAAATAGATTAATTTTTAAGGGATTGAAAGCATTTGCTGATTCTAAAGTTCCTAATTGTAAATTATTATAAGTGATGGTATGGTCATCGGTCTTTTTATGAATCACATCATTTTTTATATAATATATGGTGCCAAAATTATCAACGGAAATAAGTGTTTCTGCATTTAAATCTGTTTTATCGATGAATTTAGCTTCAACAGATTCTTGAGCGAATATTGAAATAGAAAATAATAAAAGAATGTAATGTCTAGATTTCATTGTAGCTTGAAAAATACAAAAATCAAACCACTTTTAACAAATTAGTTTATAGCCGTAAACACAAGTAAATATTAAAATTGAGGAACTGACTAAAAGGAAAGAAGTTTCTCATAAACATTTTGATGATATTATGGATAAAAAATCCAAAGAAATGATGGAGCAATTTCAATCAAGAAGAGGAGGTCAAGGAGATGGTGAACGTGTTATGATTAGAGTTGGAAGTTGATTTTAACTTTAAATTAACGATTTGGTTTTAAACCAAGAGTCGATATTGTGGTCCAAATGTAGTTATTTAATAACTATGTTTGTTAAACATTCTAATCGTTTATAATTCCACAATGAAAACTTATATAACTAAATTTTATGTGCTGTGTCTAATTTTACTAGTAACAGTTTCTATTAATGCTCAAGACTTTCAGGGCAAAGCTTATTATTTCTCAAAAACCACTATGGATATGAATCGCTTTAACAGAGGTGGGCAGATGTCTGAACAACGAAAAAAGCAAATGGAGACTCGTATGAAATCAAGGTTAGAAAAAACCTATGTGTTAACGTTCAATAAGGAGGAGTCTATATTTAAAGAAGATGAAAAATTATCATCACCTGTAAATGGAAGAGGTCCTAGTGTTTGGGGAAGTAGTTTTTCGCCTGGGCCGCAATATAAAAATATAAAAGAACGTGTCTTTTTGCAAGATCAAGAGTTTTTTGGAAAACAATTTTTAATAAAAGAAGACATGCAAGCTCTTGAATGGAAGATGGGTACTGAATCGAAAAAAATTGGTCAATATTTATGTTTTAAGGCCACGGCTAAAAAGGTTTCCACAGAAATTAATATGTTACCTCCAAAAAGAGGAACCAATGAAAAGAAACAAGATTCTCTTAAAGTTAAAGATTCTACTAATTATAAAGAGGTTAGCTTAAAAGATGAAGGTGTTAAAATGATAGAAGTTATCGCTTGGTACACACCACAAATACCAGTAAGCCAAGGACCATCTGATTATTGGGGGTTGCCAGGTTTAATATTGGAAGTAAGTGCAGGGAATAACACCATGCTTTGTTCAAAAATTGTAATAAACCCAGAAGAGAAGACTAAAATTGAAGCTCCCAAAAAAGGACAAGTTGTTACCAAAAAAGAATACAACAATATCATCACCAAAAAAATGCAAGAGTTTAGAGAAAATAGAGGTAGAAGTGGAGGACGATCTGGAGGAGGAAGGCCAAGATAAATTCTTATTTATATAAACAAACGCATATTGTTTAATTATTTAGTATTTTTGATAAACAAAAAATAATCATTTATCTTATTTTCAATGAAAACACTTCTAAACAAATTAACAATTGCGACATTAATTTTATTTACATCTGCAGCGCTTAATGCTCAAGAATTTCAAGGGAAAGCATACTATTTTTCAAAAACACCAATGGATCTTGGCGCTTGGGGGGCTAGAATGAGTGAAGCACAAAAAAAACAGGCAGCAGGGCGCTTAAAAAACAGATTAGAAAAAACCTATGTTTTAGCTTTCAATAAGGAGGAGTCTGTGTATTATGAAGATGAGAAATTGGATGCCGTTTCAGGGGCAACAGATTCATGGGGAAAGAATTTTACACCAGGTAAGCAATACAAAAATGTAAAGACAAATGAGTTTTCACAGAATCAAGAGTTCTATGGTAAACAATTTTTAGTAAAAGAAAACCTATCTAATATAGAGTGGAAGATGGGCACTGAAACCAGACAAATAGGTAATTATACGTGTTTTAAAGCCACTTGTAAACGACCTGTGTTTGATACTTCTTGGTGGAATTTTTCTTGGAGTAGTTTAAGAAACAATAGTGCAGAAAAGAAAGTTGATTCCATAAAAGTTGAAGATGTAGCAAGTGTGAAATCAGAACCTATAGAGGAAGTTGTTGATATGATAGAGATTGAAGCATGGTATACACCAATGATTCCTGTTAGTCAAGGTCCCGGTGATTATTGGGGGCTTCCAGGCCTAATACTAGAAGTGAGTGTAGGTAATACAACATTACTATGTTCTAAAATTGTAATGAATCCGAAAGAAAAAATTAAAATAGAAGCTCCAGATAAAGGTAAAGTAGTTACCAAAAAGGAATATAAAGAAATTATTACCGGAAAAATGCAAGAAATGAGAAATAACCGAGGTAGAGGAAGTTATAGAAGGTAGTGATATAAGTGAATATTGATAACCAATTTATAGTTCAATTAAGAGAATGAATAAGATATTTTTTGTAGGAGTCTTTTGTTTAACGAACATTGCTTTTTCTCAGATTAAATTACAAGGTGTTGTAAAAGACAGTATAGGTAACCCATTGGAATTAGCAAATGTAATAGCTATAAATCAAGAAACAAAAGCTTTAGAGTCTTATGCAATTACAGATGCCAAGGGGTTTTATAAGTTGGCCTTGTCTAAAAATTCGGAGTATGGTCTGCAAGTCAGTTATATTGGTATGAAAACCTTTAAGGAAATAATTGCGTTGAAGTCTGAGGATTTAGAGAGAGATTTTACATTGCGACTAGATAACGTATTAGATGCGGTTGAATTAACATATGAAATGCCAGTAATGGTAAAAGGGGATACGCTAGTTTATAATGCCGACTCTTTTAAAAACGGATCAGAACGCAAACTTGAAGATATAATTGAAAAATTACCTGGAGTTGAAATCAATGAAGATGGTCAAATAGAGGTTGAAGGTAAAGTCGTTAATAAATTAATGGTTAATGGGAAAGACTTCTTCGATGGTGATACCAAATTAGCAACTAAAAATATTCCATCTAGTGCCGTAGATAAAATTCAGGTGTTACGAAATTACTCCGAAGTTAGTCAGTTAAGCGGTGTTACAAATAATCAGGATAATGTGGCAATGAATATTAAGCTTAAGCAAGGCAAAGAAAGTTTTTGGTTTGGAAATGTTACTGCTGGTAGTGGCTCATCAACAGATGAAGCGCTTTACTTAGCACAACCAAAATTATTTTACTACAGTCCTAAACTCAGTCTTAATTTTATTGGTGATTTAAATAACACGGGAGAGGTAGCCTTATCACGTCGTGATATTCGTGGTTTTGGTGGAGGCTTTAGGCCACCAAGTAATAATAGTGGTACGAGTATTAATCTAGGAGATAATAGCCTTGGGTTTCTAACCAGCCAAAACAATGCTGTTGAGGTTGAGAATAAACTAGGAGCAACCAACTTTAGTTATTCACCAAATAAAGCATTAGACATAAGTGGATTTGCTATTTATAATAGTAGCCGTATAGCTTCAAAGCAAGAAACTTTTAGGCAATATACAGATTCAGATTTGGGTATTCCAGATGAAACAACGGAGCGCACAAGTAATGAAGCGTCAAATCAAGGGTTGTTGAAATTGAGTGCATCTTATAAACCAAATTTTAATAATCAATTGGATTATGATGTTTTGGGTAGAATTTCAAAGGACTCACAAGATCAAAACTTTTTATCTTCAGTTTTAGGAAATACAAATCAGTTTGATAAGGGAACACCTTTTAGTATTAATCAAAATATTAATTACTACTATACGTTAAGCGAAAACAATATATTTTCTTTTGAGGCTCAACATGTAATAAAAGATGAGGACCCTTTTTATAATGCACTATTGGTTAATGACCCTGATAATAACGATGAATTAAGCTCTGATGATAGAGATGCGTTTGATACAACAGCTGATGCTTTAGGTTTAGTTACTAATTTTGATAATTACGATTTAGGGCAGAATAGACGAATAAAGTCAAATCAATTAGATGCGAAGCTCGATTATTATAATATACTTAATGCCAAAAGTAATATCAATTTTACATTAGGTACTATTTTGAGTACCCAACAGTTTAATTCCAATATCTTTCAGTTTCTGGAAGATGGTTCTCAATTCAACCCAACACCAACGTTTAATGATGGTCGAGCAACAAATGATACAGAATATAATTTTAGTGATTTTTATTTAGGTGTTCACTATACATTGAAAGCGGGGATATTCACTTTTAGACCGGGGTTCTCCGTACATGCTTACGGAAATAAAAACACGCAATTTAATGAGGTGTTTAAGGATGATTTTTTAAGATTCTTACCAGACTTTGAGACTCGTATTCAATTTAAAAAGAGTGAAAGTTTAACATTGCGATATAATATGCGGAACCAGTTTACGGATGTAACACGTTTAGCACAGGGCATAGTTTTAAATAATTTTAATAGTATTCAATTTGGTGAGCCAGATTTACAAAATGCTTTATCACATAATATAAGTTTATTTTATAGTAGTTTTAATCTGTTTAATTACACAAATGTGTTTGCACGTGTGGCCTATACAAAAAACATAGACCAGATTAGAGGGTTAACAAACTTTGAAAATGTAATTACAACAAGTACTTTCTTTAATTCAAATTTTGCCGATGAAAATGTTTCCGCAAACGGACGAGTACAACGCACATTTGGTAAACTAAGAGCCAGTTTAAGTACAAATTTTAATTACAGTAAAAATAACCAGTTTATTCAAGGAAGACAATCCGTAAATGAAAGATTTACACAAAGCTATACGCCTGGATTACGAACTAATTTTAAGGTCGCGCCCAACGTAAGATTAAGATACCGGTATAGTATAAACACGAATAATCAAGGAACGAATAAAACAGTTTTTTATACAAATGCACCCTCTATAGATTTTGATGCATATATTTTGAAATCTATTACTTTTAGAACAGATTATGCTTATAATCGTCAAAAGGAAAAGACTGGTGAAGCCCAATACTTTGAAACATGGAATGCATCATTAGCATATAGAAAGGATAGAGACGCAAAGTGGGAATATGAAATTAGAGCCACTAACTTATTAGATATTGATTCTAGAATTAACAATGGGGCCAATACCATTTCAGTATCAACTTCAGAGACATTTATCCAGCCTCGCTTTGTAACTTTTAGAGTTCGATACGAACTATAATGACATTTTTAGTATCTCAATTTTTATCGTGAAGTTATTATGTTTTTCTTTTGATAAATTAAGAAACAATAATATATTTGCGCTCAGTTTTGGGGAGATACTCAAGCGGCCAACGAGGGCAGACTGTAAATCTGCTGACTACGTCTTCGCAGGTTCGAATCCTGCTCTCCCCACTTAACTCGAAAAGTCTGCTTTGGCAGACTTTTTTGTTTTAAAATGGTTACGAAATTTATTTCAGTAAGCATTTTAAATCAAAAATGTGTAGCTGTGAAAACAGCGTTACTTTTCATTTTCACGAGAGGGGAATTGGGATATTTAATCCTGCTCTCCCCGCGGATAAATAAAAAAGCAAGCTAAATATAAAGCTTGCTTTTTTATTTTGTGATTTTTATGTTTTCTAAAGAGGGAAACTAGCATATTTAACTATGTTTTCTCCAATTAACTTTTTAGTGTTTGGCTTTATTTACTTTAACCACTTATAGTAATTAACAAAAAAGATTTTACGTTTGTTTTTTACTTTTATTATTGAATTAAGGATTTGTAGACCATAAAGCGGCACTTTTAAGCATAGCTCTTCTTGGAAGTTTTAATCCAGCAACTATTAATTCTGCAAAATCTTCAGGTTGTAGAACACTATCTTGAGAATTTTTATCTGCAATTCCTAGTTCAATTGACATATCAGACGCTATAGTACTTGGTGTTAATGTACAAACTCTAATGTTATTCTTGCGAACTTCTTTCATTAAGGATTCAGACATCCCAATAACTGCGAATTTTGATGCTGAATAGGCAGATGTGTTCGCATTTCCATTTAACCCTGCTGTAGATGAAACATTAATAATATCACCTTCATTCTTGTCGATTAAGTATGGTAAAACTTCTTTAGTCACATAATACATACCCATAAGATTGGTTTGAATAATTTGACTCCATTGGTTAACTTCCATGTCATTAAAAGTTCCAAAAGCTGCAATTCCTGCGTTGTTTACTAAAATATCAACAGATCCTAAGGTCTTTACAATACTTTTGATGCCACTTTTGACATCCTCATAGCTACTCACATCAAATACGGCGTACATAGCGTTAATGCCAAAGGTCTTTAGTTCAGAAACGGTTTCTTTCAAAACGGCTTCATTTCTACCTGTTATAGCGATATCAATGCCTTCTTTTGCAAATGCAATAGCAGTAGCCTTTCCTAGACCTCTGCTACCTCCCGTAATTATTGCTTTTTTATTTTTTAAATCTTTCATTTGCGTTTTATATTAATCTTTAAGAATGGGTAATTATAAAATTATTTGTTCCGTATTTTATATACTAAAGTAGTGTTTAAAATTCGTAATATTTTTGGATAGTATAACTATATTAAAAAAGCGCAAGCTTTAATGACTTGCGCTCAATTAACTATTTTATATAGGTCGTTAGAGACCGTTTTTTATTCTTTTGATCTTTTATAGTAAGTCACTATACTTGCTTTTGCTAGCGTGTTATTCCAAAGGTAATAACCAACTACTGCAGGATTAGTATTTTCGTCTAGTCCGAGTTTGTCTGTTTTTAGGGCGTAAACGGTAATGATATATTGGTGTAAACCATGACCTTCTGGCGGACAAGGACCTCCATATCCACTAGCACCATAATTCGTTATACTTTGAATAACGCCTTCAGGTGTTAAATTAAGTTCTGTGTTTCCAGCTCCAGATACTAATTCGTTCGTGTTTTCTGGAATGTCAAATACAACCCAATGCCACCATCCACTGCCAGTAGGAGCATCTGGATCGTACATAGTTACTGCAAAACTTTTAGTGCCTTCCGGAGCATTTTTCCATGATAATTGTGGAGATTGATTTTCTCCGGTACAACCAAAGCCATTAAATTCTTCATTAATAGTTGCTTCTCCGCCTAAATCATTACTTGAGAGAGTAAATGTGCTTTGGGCAAATACAGTACTTGAGAATGCAATTAGTACTGCTAAAATAATATTTGAGTTTTTCATAAAATTTATTTTTAATTAGAGTTGCAAATATATAAAGGATAATAAAGGATGTTGTGTTTGATTCGGTTCAAAAAGTATTGATAAAAGTTCAATCTATTTGATACTGTTTTGGAGTAACACCAAATTTTACTTTAAACGCTTGAATGAAATTTGATAGGTTTTCATACCCAATATCCTCAAAAATATCTGAGGGTCGTTTCGACTTGTTTTTTAATAAAAAGGCAGCATGTTCAAGTCTTTTTTCCTGAAACCATTTACTTGGTGAGCTATGAAAGTGTTTCTCAAATTCTCTTTTAAATGTTGAGATACTCATATTAGATAAAAAAGAAAGTTCTTTTATGGTTAGTTTATTTAATTTATTGCTTTCAATTATCTGAATAAATTTTTGGTTTTGATTATCACTATTGCTAATTAAGGAATAAAGAAAATTCACACCTTTAAACTCAATGAGGTATAACATTATTTCATTGAACTTGGCATCTAAAATGTTTTTTTCAATCGATTTTGAAAGCTTTGAGATGTCCAAAAGGCTGTCTACGAATCTTTTTATAAATGAATCATAATTAAATGAATATGTAGAATAGAATGTGTCGCAGTCTGATGGATTAAGTTCAAATTTTCTAATGAACTTTAATACATCTTCATTAGAAAAGAAGAATAGAACACTTCTATAGTATTCTGCGACGTTAGAGAGCTTTTCTGTCATCAAACAATGTCCAGATTTCATTAATAGAAATTGATCGTTATTAATTGAGTATGAAGAATTGTCAAAAAAAACTTCCTTTGTTCCTTCTTGAAGAAAGCTAAAAGTGTTTTTATTCAGTAAGATTTGCTGTTTAGAAATTTCCTGATGGCTTTCATAATTATAAACCCCAATAGATAGGGAAGGATTTAAATTTAATTCATCAGGTAGCGTAATCGTCTTCATAAAGTTTAAATGGTCTCTAACTACCTGCTAAACGCAGTTCGGCTTTGAGAACGAAGATACTAAAAGTGAATGATAGGTTTTGGTATTGATGTCACGTTCTTCCTTGATACTGCAAATAACACTTACTCACGAAAATAAAAAATAAAGTTGTGTAAAACCAAGAGCTACACGGTCTATGTAAATTATAGGGTATTTGGTAAGGCGTTCTTTTAAAAAAGCTCTACCATCTTTAGTGTTAGAAGGTTGTTTATAAAACACCCGGTGAGCATCTAAAAGCGAAACTAAATCATCTATATGTTTTGTAGTTAAATGGGGTATAAACGAAAAAGAAGTTATTAACCCTTTTTCTGCTTGTTAATCTCGTCTTGTAATTGGCGTCTCACTTTTTGTTCACGCTCTAAAGCTGTTCTTCTATGGTCTTCAAATTCTTCTTCAATTTCAGCTAAATTATGTTTAGCTTCCCTAGTAATTGAATTGCTACTTTTAAATTTGTAGACAAAGAAAATAAGTAGCGCGAATAAACCTGCTATTATAGACCACATTAGTACATTATAGTTGCTTTTACTCATTTGCATACCAAACAAAGCCATATTGTTTTTCTCAGAATTGGTTGTGTCTAAATCCGTTTGTGTATTAGAAAGGTTCGCTTTTAAATCTGAAATCTCTTTAGCTTGGGTTTTAACCACAGCCTTTGTTTCTGCTAGATTTTTATGTACGGTTTTTAAAGAATCCATAGTATGTGCTCTTAAAGCAAGGAACATACTGCGCTTTACAGCTTCATAGGCTTGACCGTTTGTACCTTTAAAATTACCAGATTTTTTAAGAATATATTCAAACTGATTGTCGATAGTGCCTTTGTATAAAGATAATGTTTCGTCAACTTGTTTCGTTTGTGAAAATGAAGTGAAGCTAATTAAGCAGGTAAATACTATGAAAAATAAAGATTTGATAGGATTCATTTTTAAATGGATTTAAATGGTTGTATTTGGTTTACGAATTTATACAATATTGTTTATTAATTGATTATAAATCAATAAAAGCCTCATAAATGAGGCTAATTTATATACGGTTTAAATTTGAATTTAGATTATAAAATTCTAGTAGTATGTATAACGTCTAACTTTAGCAATATATTTTGCTAGTCTTATGACTTGATGACTATAGCCATATTCGTTATCATACCATATGTATAAGATGATATTTTTTCCATCTTTACGTACTATGGTTGCTTTACTATCATAAATGGATGGTGCGGAACAACCAACAATATCGCTAGAAACTAATTCATCGCTAAGTTCATATTTTATTTGCTCAACTAAATCGCCTTCTAAAGCATACTTCTTTAAAATAGTATTGATACCGTTGATAGATGTTTTGCTTTTTAATTCTAAATTAAGAATAGCTAAAGATCCGTTAGGCACAGGCACACGAATAGCGTTAGAAGTTAATTTCCCTTCAAGACTAGGTAATGCTTTAGCAACGGCGCTTCCAGCACCAGTTTCGGTGATTACCATATTTAATCCGGCAGCTCTGCCACGACGGTATTTACTATGAAAATTATCAACTAAGTTTTGATCGTTTGTGTAAGCATGAATGGTTTCTAAATGGCCACTTTTAACTCCAAAAGAATCTTCAATAGCTTTTAAAACGGGTGTTATAGCGTTGGTCGTACAGGATGCAGCCGAAAAAATATTTACTTTATCCGGATCGTGTTCTTTATGATTAACCCCGTAAACGATATTCGGAACGCCTTTTCCAGGAGCTGTTAATAAAACTTTATCTACACCTTTTGATTTTAGGTGTTTACTTAAAGCTTCCTTATCTCTAAATGCACCGGTGTTATCAATAACCAAAGCATTATTAATATTAAATTTGGTGTAATCAATGTCTTCAGGAGTATTAGCTGAAATAATTTTTACCGTTGTACCATTAATAATTAATGCGCTATTTTTTGCATCAATTGAAACTATTCCCGGAAAATCGCCATGAACAGAATCGTTACGTAAAAGAGACGCTCTTTTTTCAAGTATTTGAGCATCAATCGCACCTCGTGTTACGATGGCTCTTAGTCGTAGTTGACTACCCTTTCCCATTCTTACCATGAGCTCTCTGGCTACCAACCTGCCAATTCTACCAAAACCATAAAGAATAACATCTTTCGGTTCTATATTACTATTCTTACTTGCATCTTTCAATTTATCAACAACAAATGCTTTGGCATTGTTATGTTTATTATCACTTAAATGGTATTCATAAGTAAGTTTCCCAATATCTAATTTTGCTGGTGGAACATTTAGATCTTTAATAGCCTGAGCAATTTCTACAGAATCAAAAATTGAAATAGGTTTTTGAACAAATTTACCCGCGTATTCATGTAAGTTTAAAATCTGACTTACATTTCTGTCAATCAATTGATTTCGAAATAAAACCAATTCAATGGATCTATCATACCACAAATCACTTACGGTTTTAATAAATTCAACTGTAGCTTTTCTGCGGTCTGCCTGAAAGGCTAATTCTTTTTCATAAGTTTTGTTAGAACCCATTGCTTAAATTGTTTAGTTTGTGTTTATAGATTTTGCCAAAAATACCATATTTCAAACGTTTTCGTAGCGTATTTTTGAAGAAAAATTATTCAGCTTTTGAAGTCGGGGTTTTCTTTGAAATGGTTATTTTCTTGCGAACGGGAAAACAAAAAAATAACCCTTCAAAAAACAACTAAATTTGAAGGGTTTATTACAATTTAAAAAGGTAACTATTTAAAATTATAACGCTCTTTTTCGCCTTTTGAATTAATAAGCTCTATTCTTAATGCTCCTGAATTTCCTTGATTTTTTAAAGCATTTTGCACATCATCAACAGATGTAACTTTCATATCATTTACTGAGGTTATAATGCAACCTTTTTGAATACCATTTCTTTTCCAATAATCCGCATATTTAGAATTTAAGTCCGTTATTTTAACTCCATAACTTGCTTTATACTTTTTTAAATCTGAAGGTTTAGCATTTTTTATTCGACCAACTAAGGGCATTGTAAACGTTTCATTTTTAGCTAATGTCACAGGTATAGTAGAGGTTTCTCCATCTCTTAATACGCTTAAATTAACAACATCACTTGGGCGTTTTGTGTTTAAATGACCTGTTAAATCTGCAAATTTAGAAATTTTAATATGGTCAATTTCTTTGATAATATCACCTTTTCTAACCCCAGCTTTTTCTGCACCAGAATCTTCAATAACACGATCAATATAAATACCTTCCGTATCGGTTACGCCAATTTTTTCTGCAACCAAACTGTTTAATGCGCCACCTTGTATTCCTAAAATACCATTCTGAACATTGCCATATTCCATGATATCTTCAATTACTTTTCTAGCAATATTACTTGGAACAGCAAATGAATACCCGACATAAGATCCTGTTTGAGAACTTATAGCTGTATTTATACCAACTAATTCTCCATTCGTATTTACAAGAGCACCACCCGAATTCCCGGGATTTACTGCTGCATCAGTTTGTATAAAAGATTGTTTGCTTGTTCCTGATAAGTCCCTAGCCTTAGCGCTTATAATACCAGCGGTAACTGTTGATGTTAAATTAAAAGGATTACCAACTGCTAAAACCCATTCGCCAATTTTGGCATTATCTGAATCAGCAAAAGTTATAAACGGTAAATCTTCATCCGAATCAATTTTTAAAAGTGCGATATCAGTTTTTGGATCAGTTCCAATAAGTTCAGCTACATACGTTTTATTATTGTTCATGGTAACTGAAATTTCTTGTGCATTAGTAATTACATGATTATTCGTAATAATATAACCATCTGTATTAATAATAACTCCAGATCCTGTACCAATTTGTGGGCTCTGAGAACGTCTTCCAAAAAACAAATCTTCAAAAGTCATTTGTCCAGAATTTTGTGCTAAATTTTTAACGTGCACAACTGCATTAACGGTATTTTCAGCAGCCAATGTAAAGTCAGGTGCTTTTTCAGTATTAATTAAAGTGTTAATGTTACTGGTAGGTAAAAATATAGGGTTGGCTGTTTCAGTTGCAAGCAAAATAGGTTTTTCTTCTTCTAAAAAAAGTTTGTAGGATCCTAATGTAATAATACCACCTAAAGCTGAAACCAATACTAATGTTAAAATCTTCTTCATAATTTTCGTTTAAGTTTTATTTAATAACGATTAAAATTAATTAAATATTGAATTTAAAATTCAACTTTAACGACGATTTAACAATCTGTAAAACGGTTTTATATTTATATATTTGTGCTGTACTATGCAACAGACTTTTTATAAATACCAAGGAACTGGAAATGATTTTGTGATGATTGATAATCGTCAACACGTTTTCGACAAAAATAATACCGAACGTGTTAAGTTTTTATGCGACAGACGTTTTGGAATAGGAGCGGACGGACTTATCTTACTAGAGAATCATCCGGAGTATGATTTTAAAATGGTTTACTATAATGCTGATGGTAATGAAAGTTCTATGTGCGGAAATGGTGGACGTTGTTTAGTGGCATTTGCAAAACAATTAGGTGTGATTACAAATAAAGCAGTTTTTGAGGCTACCGATGGTGTTCATCATGCCTCAATAGATGGTGATATTGTTAAGCTTCAAATGTTGGATGTTGATACCATTGAAAAACATGAAAACCACGTGTTTTTAAATACAGGTTCTCCGCATCATGTGCAATTTGAAATTCAAATTGAAGATTTTGATATTAACTCTAAGGGTGCGACTATTCGTTATGGTGAACCTTATAATACAGCTGGGAGCAACGTGAATTTTGTAAAGAAACAATCAGATACTACTTTTAGAGTTAGAACTTATGAGCGTGGGGTGGAAGGTGAAACCTTATCGTGCGGAACAGGTGTTACTGCAGTAGCTATAGCGATGCATTATATTGGTGAAACTCAAAAAAAGCATGTGATCCTAAATGTTGAAGGCGGGGAACTAGAAGTTTGTTTCGATGTTGAAAATGACATTTATACTAATGTGTGGCTCATTGGTCCTGCAACGTTTGTATATAAAGGCAGGATATGATAACTTTAAAAGGCGATAACATATATTTACGTGCTTTAGAACCTGAAGACTTAGAATTTATTCATGCTATCGAAAATGATGAATCGATTTGGGAAATTAGTAACACGCAAACCCCATATTCTAAGTTTCTAATTAAGCAATATTTAGAGCATGCGCACAAGGATATTTTTGAAGTTAAACAATTACGGTTGGTTATTTCAAATTATGAAAATGTGGCGTTAGGAATGATTGATTTATTTGATTTTGATTTTAAGCATAGGAGAGCTGGAGTTGGTGTTTTGGTTAAAGAACCAAATGAAAGATTCAAGGGCTATGGTCGTGAAGCCTTAAAGTTACTGATTGATTATAGTTTTACGCATTTGGATTTAAATCAATTATATTGTAATATTTTTGAAGAAAATGATGCGAGTATAAAACTATTTTCTAATCAGGGATTTAAAAAAATAGGACTAAAAAAAGATTGGAACTTTGTCAATGGTTCTTATAAAAACGAATATTTATTTCAGCTTATAAATAATTAAATGTACATAAAAAAAATACTTCTAGCAATTCTAGTTATTGGGCTTATTGTAGCGGCATTTTTCGCAAACTTTGTTTATAAAGCGATGTTGAAGCCTAATACGGCTTTTAATAATGAATCGGCTTTTGTCTTTATCCCTACAAATGCAAGTTATCAAGAAGTTAGAAGTCAATTGGAGCCTTTGTTGGATGATATTGATTCTTTTGATGATTTAGCGGAACAAAAAAAATACACAACAAACATAAGAGCAGGGAAGTATGCCATTAAAAAAGGAATGACCAATAATGATATTATTAATTCTATCCGAAGTGGAAACTTACCAATAAGAGTTTCGTTCAATAACCAAAGTACATTAGAAAAATTAGCAGGACGTATTTCAAAAGAAATAGAGGCTGATAGTGTTTCACTTTTAAATGCCATGCATGACAATGCCTTTTTAGTTGAAAATAAATTTAGCGAAGCTACCGCATTGGGTATGTATTTACCAAATAGCTACGAGTTTTTCTGGAATACTTCTGCTGAAGCTTTTAGAAGTAGAATGCTTAAAGAATACAAGAACTTTTGGACTGATTCCAGAATAAAAAAAGCACATGATATTGGTTTATCTCAAGATCAAGTGATTGCATTGGCTTCTATCGTTTATGAAGAATCCAAGCAAGCTGCAGAGCAACCCAGAATTGCAGGTGTTTATTTGAACCGAATTAGAATAGGTATGCCACTTCAAGCGGATCCTACTTTGAAATTTGCGGCATACAAACTGCCAAAGTATAAGAATACGGTTATAAAAAGAGTATTAAATATTCATAAAGACATAGAATCGCCTTATAATACTTATAAAAACAGAGGATTGCCTCCAGGATTAATTGCTATGCCAGATATTTCTGCAATTGATGCGATTTTAAATTTTGAGAAACATAAATACTTGTATTTTGCTGCAGACGCAAAACGGTTTGGCTATCATAAATTTGCTAAAAATTTAACGCAACATAATGTAAATGCAAGAGCATATCAACGTTATTTATCATCTCAAGGGATAAATAAGTAGTGCGTTTGTCTGTGGTAAAACATATTATACTTTTTGTTTTATTGCCATTAATTTCTTTCTCTCAATCTAAGCTTGATACTTTTTTAACACCTAGTGATACACTTAATATACCTAGGCTAAATACTATAGTTGTTTCAGAAGCTTCTATAGGTGCTATAACACTTTTGTGTTTAAATCAGCTTTGGTATGCTGATTTTGAACGCTCTAAATTTCATACCATTAATGATAACAGTGCATGGTTACAAATGGATAAACTGGGTCATGTATTCACATCTTACCAGCTAGGAAAATATGGGTCACATCTTTTAAACTGGAGTGGTGTTGGTGAGCGTGACCAATTGTTGTACGGAGCGACATTAGGTTTTACGTTTTTAACAGCTGTTGAGGTACTTGATGGATATTCAAAGGAATGGGGGTTTTCGTGGGGAGATATTTTGGCTAATGGATCAGGTACTAGTCTGTATATTGGACAAGAATTACTGTGGAAGGAGCAAAGAATTGCTTTAAAATACTCTTTTCACCAAACAAAATACGCTAAACAACGCCCAGACAAGCTTGGTGAAACGTATTTAGAGCAAACTTTGAAAGATTATAACGGGCAAACCTATTGGCTTAGTGCGAATTTGCATTCATTCTTCAAAGAAAGTAAAATTCCTAAATGGTTAAATGTTGCCGTAGGCTATGGAGCAGAAGGGATGCTTACAGGGACAAAAGATGTTGACAATCAAGTGTTAACAAGTAATGAGCGATACAGGCAGTACTATTTGAGTTTTGACTTAAATTTGAGTAAAATTAGTACAAATTCAAAATTATTAAGGTCTATTTTAGATGTTTTTAATGTGATAAAAATACCGTTTCCTACTCTAGAATTTAATAAAAAAGGTACTGTATTTCATCTATTCTACATCTAAAAATAGCACTTAAGCGATTAATTTTGAAGTTATTTAAAAAAAGACTAATTTTGCGCGCTGAAATTTCAAGGTATATTTTTTATTTTAATATGCTGAAAAAATTTAAAATTATGGTAAAAAATATTGCAAGTTATGCGACCCTGACGCTTACAATATTAGCACTAGTGTATGTTTCGTTTCAGTCAAATGAAACGATTGATTTAAGTAAGTACTCTACAGAAGGCCTAGACTTAAATTACACAGTAAGTATTGATGCTATTGAAGTGAATAATTCTTTAGTCTCTAATGATTCAGATAACATTTTTTCGCCTTATTTAGGGAAATCTTTTGTTGGCTTTAAAGAAGCGTTGGCTTTTAAAGAGTCTGGTGGAGATTATTCTTCAGTAAATACTTATGGATATTTAGGTAAATATCAATTTGGAACTGAAACTTTAAAAATGATTGGGATTAATAACCCTGCTAAGTTTTTAAAGAATCCAAGATTGCAAGAAAAGGCATTTATTGCTAATGCAGCCCGTAACAAATGGATTTTAAGACGTGATATTAAGAATTTCGTTGGAAAACGTATTAACGGTATTATTGTTACTGAGTCTGGAATATTGGCAGCGGCACATTTAGCTGGACCCGGAAGCGTAAAAAAATATTTAAGAAGTTATGGTTTAGATAATTTTGCTGATGGTTATGGAACTACAGTTCATTATTATATGAAGCGTTTTTCTGGATATGACACCTCTTTTGTTAAACCAAATAAGCGAGCTAAAGCAATTTAAACTTGCTTTTATGAATAATAAATATGGTAGGTCGCTTATGGAGGTCTACCATATTTTTTTTCCATTGATTTGCGGATTGTGTTTTTATAAACTCACTACTTAAAGTAATATCGCAAGCTACACAAACACGCGTATTGTTTTCTAAAACAGAAGATAAATCTTCTATCATTTTATTATTTCTATAAGGCGTTTCAATAAATATTTGTGATTGATTATGCTCAAAAGATAAACGCTCTAAACGTTTAATTTCGCTTTTTCGTTCATCTTTATCAATTGGAAGATATCCATTAAAAGCAAAACTTTGTCCGTTCATTCCAGAACTCATTAGAGCCATTAAAATGGATGAGGGTCCAACTAAAGGCACTACTTTTATGTTCTTTTCATGGGCTAACTTTACAATATCGGCTCCAGGATCGGCTACACCCGGGCAACCAGCTTCAGATAATAACCCAACATCAATACCATTTAGACAAGGGTTTAGAAAAGAAGGTAAGTCAGCTTCATCAGTAAACTTATTTAAATGAAACATGTTTAGCGAGGGCTGCGATTTTTCAGGACTAATATTTTTTATGAAACGTCTTGCTGTTTTGTCATTTTCAACAATAAAGGTGTCAATATTATCAATAGCGTGTTTAACTGTAATAGGTAAAACTTCTAATGGTTCGTTGTCTCCTAAAGTTGTTGGAATAAGGTATAATTTACCAATTTGATTTTTCATCTATTTTATAATAAAATTTTTGACAGCTTTTAAATGAGTATTCTCATTAATTTAGATGAGTTTCTTCACAATAATATCACAAGCTTCATCTAGCATTTGATAGACATTTTCAAAACCATGGTCTCCGCCATAGTAAGGGTCAGGAACTTCATAGTTCATGTTAGGGTGTACTTCATTCAAAATCAATGTCACTTTAGCAAGATCATTATCGTTTTTTGCTAGTTTGATAACGTTCATAAAATTCGATTCATCCATAACGTAAATTATATCAAAAGTATCAAAATCAGAACTATTAAATTGACGTCCGCTTAGGTTTGATATATCCAATCCGTGTTTTGTAGCAACAGCTATGGAACGTATATCCGGAGAACGACCTATATGGTAATTAGCAGTCCCAGCCGAATCTACTATAAAATTATTTGGAAGTTTTGATTTCAAGATACCTTCTGCTAGAGGAGAACGGCATATGTTTCCTAGGCAAACCATCAAAATTTTAGTCATGACGCGGTTATTTTAAACGGAAAGTTTTTTGGTAATGTCTTCAACATATTTTCTGAATTGTTTATCCGTTGAAGATAAGTTGTCTACCGTTTTACAAGCATGGAGAACGGTGGCATGGTCCCGTTTTCCTATTTGTGAACCAATACTCGCTAAAGAAGCTTTGGTAAGTTTTTTAGCAAAAAACATAGCTAATTGACGCGCTTGAACAATATGACGTTTTCTAGTTTTTGATTGTAAAGTATCAACATCCATTTGAAAGTAGTCAGATACTATTTTTTGGATATAATCTATTGAAACTTCGCGTTTTGTGTTCTTGACAAATTTCTCAACTATAATACGAGCTAAATCAATAGTGATTTCTTTTTTATTGAAAGATGATTGCGCAATTAGCGAAATAATAGCACCTTCAAGTTCTCTAACATTAGATTTAATGTTTTTAGCAACGTACTCAATAATATCATCTGGCATTTCAACACCATCGCGATAAAGTTTATTTTTTAGTATAGAAACTCGAGTTTCAAAATCTGGATTTTGCAATTCAGCAGATAGTCCCCATTTAAAACGCGATAATAAGCGTTGTTCAATATCTTGCATATCAACAGGAGCCTTGTCACTAGTTAAAATTACTTGTTTTCCGTTTTGATGTAAGTGATTGAATATATGGAAGAATACATCTTGTGTCCCTGTTTTTCCTGATAAAAACTGTACATCATCAATAATAAGTACATCTATAATTTGATAAAAATGAATAAAATCATTTCTATTATTCTTTTTTACAGCATCAATATATTGTTGTGTAAATTTTTCAGCAGAAATATATAAAACTGTTTTTTCTGGGTATTTATCTTTAATGTCAACACCAATAGCATGTGCTAAGTGTGTTTTTCCTAAACCAACGCCACCAAATATTAATAATGGATTGAAAGATGTGCCTCCTGGCTTATTTGCAACTGCTAATCCTGCACTACGTGCCAATCTGTTAGAATCGCCTTCTAAGAAATTTTCAAAACTATAGTTTGGATTAAGTTGAGATTCAATTTTAACATTTCTAATACCTGGAATTACAAATGGATTACGTAATTCTGGACTCTTATTGTTTAAAGGAACATCAACATCCTGAGATTTTAATGACCCTCTATTAGAGCTAGGGATTTTTTCAGTAAAAGGTTGCTTGTTGCCATAGGTGTTTTCCATTTTAATAATGTAAACAAGTTTGGCAGTTTCACCTAATTCTTTAGTAAGAGCTACTTTTAGGATTTTTACATAATGTTCTTCAAGCCATTCGTAAAAGAATTTACTAGGTACTTGAATACTTAATGCGTTATCAGTAAGTTTAACTGCTTTTATTGGTTCAAACCAAGTTTTGTATGCTTGCGGTTGGATGTTATCCTTTATAAATTCAAGACAATTAGTCCATACCGATTGCGCAGTTATACTCATGTTTTGTTTTATTGGTTTTTTTAGTTAGATTTTATATGAAAATAGAATTTTCATAACCCCCTTTTTATCGAGGGGCAAATATGTGAACAAATTTCTTAAAAAAAAAATGATTTACTATTGAATTTTAATAATTTTTTCCTCATGTTTAACCTCAGGTCGAAACTACAAAAAAATATTCAATACTACCTATGAAAATCGATGAAATACAAATAAGAGTGAGATATGGTGAAACAGACCAAATGGGTGTTGTATATCACGGGAATTACGCGCTATATCTTGAAGCGGGGCGCATTGAGTGGTTGAGAAAATTAGGTATTTCTTACAAATCGATGGAAGAAAACGGCATTATGCTGCCTGTAGTTTCTTTGAACATAAACTATGAAAAATCAGCAGGTTACGATGATGTAATTAATGTAAAAACGCAACTAAAAAACATTCCAACAGCTAAGATTGAATTTGAGTACGAAATTACAAATGATAAAGGCGAAATTATAACAAGTGCAAATACAACTTTAGTATTTATAGATATGAAAACAAATCGTCCTGTGCGTGCACCGCAATACATTTTAGATTTACTTGAGAATTAATCTAGACTTCTTTTATGCGAATTTCATAAAGATTGTTAAAAATTTTAAATATAAAATCAGCTTCGTTTTTTCTTATAGAAAGGGTGATCTGGCAATTCAATTCTAATTTTTGATTAATAATATTAAGAGACTTCTCTTTGATAATCCGCATAACGGTATTCATGTTCTTGTAGTCAAAAGAAATCAAATAGTTAATATTAATAGTTTTTTCTATAATGTTTGAAGTTTCAAGAATTTGATTTGCGCTAGTTTTATATGCATTAATTAAACCACC
>Ga0213868_10001339_pt1 | contig 23739 bp, 21 predicted proteins | sample PICome_9_FD_160087 | JGI IMG/M metagenome (GOLD analysis project Ga0213868, IMG submission 160087) | Coastal seawater microbial communities near Pivers Island, North Carolina, United States - PICO127 | ecosystem: Environmental > Aquatic > Marine > Coastal | place: USA: North Carolina... | reverse complement strand
TCTGCAAGACTGCAGTGATGGCCAACGAACTAAACCGTTCAGCCGAACTCTTCGCTCGAGCGCAACACTCGATCCCGGGTGGCGCTTCTCGTTCGACCGTACTTGTCGAGCCGCACCCGGTGTATGTCGCCGAAGGAGAAGGCGCATGGATCACCGATGTCGACGGCAATCGTTACCTCGATGCGAATAACAACTTCACGTCCATCATCATGGGACATGCCGACCCTGTGATCGACCAGGCCGTGCGTGCTCAACTCGGCCGGGGGACGGCCTACTCGTTGGCTACGGCGGTCGAGATTGACCTCGCTGAGTTGTTGTGTGATCGACTTGTTTCGGTCGACCAGATCCGGTTCTGCAACTCGGGAACCGAAGCGGTTATGGGTGCGATCAAGGCGGCACGTGCATTCACCGGTCGTCCCCTGATCGTGAAAGTCGAAGGCAGCTACCACGGCACCTATGACCATGCCGAGGCCAGTCTGGACCCTGATCCTGGCGAGTGGGGATCGGCCTCTGCGCCAGCGACCGTGGCCTACGCAGCGGGCACACCGGCTTCGCTGGCTGACGAAGTTGCGGTTATCCCGTTCAACGATGCAGAAGCAGCTCGACGAGTCATCTTGGCAGCGGGGGAGCGATGCGCTGGTGTGTTGTTTGACCCGATGCCGAGTCGAGTGGGCATGCCCGCCATCGAACCGGGCTTTATCGAGGCCATGCAGGAAGCAGCCCGGGCCGTTGGGGCACTCGTGATTCTGGACGAGGTGATCTCATTCCGACTGGGTTATGGCGGTGGCCAACAGGTGTTTGGCATCGAACCTGACATCACCGCGTTAGCCAAAATCATCGGCGGCGGTTTTCCGGTTGGAGCTGTCGCAGGCCGAGCCGATGTGATGGCCGTGTTCCGATCCCACGGCGGAACCCGAGCATTGGTCCCATCGGGGGGCACCTTCACCGCGAATCCGGTCACGATGGCGGCTGGCCTGGCATGTATGGAGCAACTCGACAGCTCGGCGTTCGATTACCTGGACGTAATCGGCGAACGGTGTCGCAGCGGCCTCCGTGATGGATTTGCCGACGCAGGAATGGAATGGCAGGTAACCGGTGCAGGTTCGTTGTTTCGTATCCACCCCAATCAGCGGGAGATTCGGTCCTATCGAGACACCCGACACAGCAGCGACGAGGCTGCCACGATGGCTGATCTGCAACGTGAACTGCTCGGACGTCAGGTGTATCTGAGTAGTTATGGCATGGGATGTTGGAGCATGTCTACGACCACCGACGACATCGACCATTTCGTATCATCAGTGATTGAGGCGGCAACCCGTTAGACGCAGGTGCCATGGACAGCGGCAGGCGTAGAAGTCCTCACCAGGCTCGCGGCTAACGTCGAAGACATGTCCCAACCTGCGCTCGTTCACTTCGCCACCATGACCATCAAGCTTGGCGAGTCGTTCGTCATCAAGGGCGGTCCAGTCGGAACTCGAATCGTCGCCGAGGTCGCCACCATCGAGGTGACCGGCGAAAGCCTCACTGCGTCGATGGTCGGTAAATCGGCCGCCGACTGGCTCACGGTGGGGCCCGACGGCAGCTACGGCACGTTGGACGTTCGAGCCACGCTGAAGACCGACGACGATGAACTGATCTATGTCGAGTACTCGGGCCGTATCGATCTCACGAACGGCAGTGTTGTGTCGGCGCCGTTGTTCCAGACCGGAGCCGAGAAGTACGACTGGCTGAATCGAATGCAGGCGATCGGTATCGGCCAGAACAGCCCGGAGCAGCTGGTGTACGAGATGTATTCGGTCGCCTCAGGCGCCGACGCGTAACCACGACCATGGCAACGCTCAATCAGAATAACGTCGATCAACTTTTACAGCGGGTTCACCGCGAGGTCGACGAAGGGCTGCTGCCTTCGTGCCAGGTTGCGTTGGGTTTCGAAGGCGAGATCGTGGCCGAGGCGGTAGTCGGTGATGCGACGCTGGCCAGCCGTTACGTGATTTTTTCGGCGACCAAGCCGTTCGTTACGTCCACGGTGTGGACCCTGATCGTCGACGGTCTGATCGATGTTACTGAGCCGGTGATTACGTATTTCCCCGAGTTTGGTGCCGAGGGGAAACAATCGATCACGGTCGAGCAGGTGATGCTGCACACCTCGGGTTTCCCTCACGCTCCCATGGGTCCAGCGACCTGGACCGATCGCGATGCTCGCAAAACGAAGATGGCTTCGTGGCGCCTCAACTGGGAGCCCGGCACCCGGTTTGAGTACCACCCCAGCTCGGCGCACTGGGTCTTGGCCGAGATCATCGAAGCGGTCACCGGTAATGACTTTCGAGACGAGGTCGAACGCCGGGTAACCCAACCTGCTGGCCTGCCCCGGATCGTGGGTATCCCGCAGTCCGAACAGGAAGGCATCGAAGACCTAGTGCTGGTCGGCGAACCAGCTACACCCGACGAGCTCGAAGCGACCTTCGGCGTGCGCGAACTGCCCGCGAGCGAAGTCAACGACGACGCGATCCTGCGTTTCAACGACGCGGACGTGCGCGAAGTGGGCATGCCGGGTGGCGGTGGTGTCAGCCGAGCTCGCGATCTGGCCATGTTCTATCAGGAGTTACTCCACAACACTGCTGGTATCTGGCCGAGCGTCGACCTGGCCGACTGGACTGGTCGGGTGCGCAACTCCCTACCCGATCCGATGGGTGTGCCCGCCAACCGTTCACTGGGTCTTGTCTTGGCCGGCGACGACGGTAAATCGAACATCCGAGGTTTGGGCCGCACCGTCTCCCCAGCCGCATTTGGCCACAACGGCGCTGGTGGCCAGTTGGCATGGGTGGATCCAGCCACCGGGCTCTCACTGGGATATGTGACCAATGGCTATGACCGACATGAGATTCGACAGCCGCGACGAGGTTCGTCGATAGGTACCTTGGCTGCACAGTGTGCGAGCTAGTCACACTCCTAACAGGAATGTTCGACTAACTACATGAGCTCTGATTCATCCCGAAGACCCGACTTGAGCGCTGCGTTGTCGTCGCTACAGGTGCCCGAGTACCGCATGTTGTGGTGGGCGGGCGTGTTCTCGTTTATGTCGGTGCAGGGTCAGTTCGTGCTGCGTGGGTTGCTGGCGTGGGATCTGACCGAGAGCGAAGGTGCTCTTGGGATGGTGTACCTGGTGTTTGGCCTGACCATGCTGGTCACCACACCGTTCGGTGGTGTGGTCGCTGACCGGTTTGCAAAACGCAGCGTGCTTCTGTGGAGCCAAGGTCTGATTTTTGCCGCAGCGGCCATGATGTCGTTGGTCGTACTGACTGATGTCGTGACCTTCTGGATGCTGCTTATGGCGTCTATGGCTCAGGGCCTCGCGTTCGCTTTCTACGGCCCAGCCCGGGTTGCGATGGCCGCTGAACTGGTCGGCCGAGAACAACTTGGTAATGCCATCACGCTGTCGTTGCTGAGCATGAACGGAACCAGGGTGTTCGCCCCCGCATTAGCTGGTTTCCTGGCCGGTATTGCCTTTGTCGGCATTGGCGGCGCGTACGTCTTGTCGGCCGTCATGTCGTTCGTATCACTGGTGCAGATCTGGCGACTGCCACATCGACTGGCTGCCGATGCCACACCTCGCAATCCGTTCACCGAGATTCGTGCTGGCGTCGGTTACGTGAACTCAGATCGACGGTTACGCCGGATCGTGGTGTCGTCGTTCTTCGTCATCATGTTTGGTTTCAACTATGTGGCGTTCATCCCAGCACTGGTCGAAGGCATCTTCGACTTGGGTGATACGTATGTGGGCCTCGTCAGTTCGGCAAGTGCGATCGGAGCGGTCGCAGTGTCCCTACCGCTGGCTGCGAAGGCAGATGGCCCCGGTGGTCAGCGGATCATGGTGATTTCAGGTATTGGTTTTGGCGCTGGCGTTATCTTGCTCGGTCTGGCACCCACGATTTGGCTTTCATTCCTGGTTGTCATCGGTATCGGTGGCTGCACCACAGCGTTCCAGTCGTTGTCGAACACGCTGGCGTTGTCTACGTCGTCCGATGACATGCAGGGTCGAGTGCAGTCGCTCATGCAATTGTCGTTTGCTGGGTTCGGTATCGCCGCGGCACCTATCGGCGCACTTGCCGAGGCGATCGGGCTGCGACTCACACTGGTCATCATGGGCGTAATCACCGCTGGGACCACCGTAATCTTTCATCTGTTGGAACGGCGCGACGCAAGTACGGCCGACGAGATGCGGGCCGCTGGATCCTCAGCAGTAGCCTTACCGAAATGATCCCACTTTCGGTCCTTGATCTGGCGATGGTGCCAGACGGTGCTACGAGCACCGAGGCGTTTGCACAAACAACCGCTGTTGCCCAGGCTGCGGAAGCTCTGGGTTACACCCGTATATGGGTGGCCGAGCACCACAACATGGCCACGGTCGCGAGCACCACACCAGCGGTGCTGATGGCGCACCTAGCGGCTAACACCAACACGATCAAGGTTGGTTCTGGTGGCGTCATGTTGCCCAACCATGCCCCTTTGGCGATTGCCGAACAGTTCGCCATGCTCGAAGCCCTCTATCCAGGACGGGTCGACATGGGGGTCGGTCGAGCCCCGGGCACCGACGGCGGAACAGCGATGGCGTTACGCGGGGCTCGCAACGACCCCAATGCCGAGGACTTTCCCCGCAACCTCGTCGACGTCATGGGCCTACTAGGCGATGTCCGCAACGAACAAGGTTTGTGGACCCGCTTCAAAGCAACACCGGTTGCCACCAGCAGCCCGTCGGTCATCCCGCTTGGTTCGAGCGGCTTCAGTGCTCAATTGGCTGGTTTGTTGGGGCTTCCGTTTGGTTTCGCCCACCATTTCGACATGGGCGGCACGGTCGAGGCAGTTGAGATCTATCGAGATTCGTTCCGGCCGTCTCCGATTCTTGATGAGCCATACGCAATCGTCACCGCATCCACGATTGCAGCAGAAACCACCGAGCACGCGAACTGGCTAGCAGGTCCGGCACTGTTGCGTCGTTACGGGCTTCGTACCGGCCGCATAGGCCCCATGCTCTCACCAGAGGCTGCCATCGAACACCCAGACTTTGCAGCGGCCTCGGCTATGACCGTGTCCTCACTCGTCGGTGATACGGCAGTGGTAGTCGACGGAATGCACGCCCTCGTCGAGCGCACAGGCGCCGATGAACTCATGCTGTACACGTCGACCTACGCACTCGAAGACCGACTCACTAGCCTCGAGCTCATCGCCAACGCCTGGACCTGATCGACGTCTGGGGTCAGACCCCGCATGCACATGGCGCATCTGAATGGCCAGACTCGGGAAGGTGAGTGGTGTGCTCAGGCGAAGATCCGGCCGTATCGAGTGACCTCGGTAGTGGGGCGGCCAACCGTGCGCAACGTGTGCCACAGAAGGGCAGTGTTGGCGGTGACGATCGGCACGCCAGTGTCTTGCTCGACAGCGTGCACCGGGCCGATGGCACGGAAGCCGTTGCCGCCGATAAGAACGAGATCGATGCCTTCAACCGCGTTGCACAGCCAGTGGTGGAGCGCTCCGGGGTGAATGTTGCCCTGGCCAGACGGCAGGCCAGCCGCCGTCGCCCGGACCACGCTGACACCGTTTCGTTCAAGCCATGCCGTGCCCATGTCAGTCAGAGTCTGAGGGAACCATGGTGGGTCGACCAACATCACGTTCTTCGCATCGAAGTGGTCGACGGCAGCGAGCAACGCTTGGCCGGTTGTGACCACAGGTTTGCCGTGTGCTGCTGCGCTGAGCCGTTCGACGAGTTCGTTGTCGTCGCCCACATAACTCGTAGAGGTAAAGGCCAACGAATACACATCGATCGATGGTGGGTTCAGCAGCTTGATCGCGTCATCAAGTGGGCCGGGTGCAGCCACGAACTCGACGGGCCCCATCCCGATTTGATCGGCGGCCGCCTGCACCGCAGTGACTGGGAAGCGGAAACGGCTCGCGTTGATGGAGACACCTGGGGGAGTGATGGCTGACCACTCGCTCTCAGGACCAACATCGCCATCGGGGACCAGGAGCCCAACTCGAAGTCGTGCATCCCAACCATCAGGTTCGAAGATCTGCGTCATGGCCAGACGGTAGCCGTGATGACCACTTCGATCCGGATTTGGTGGCCCTACTCGAACTGGAGCACTAACGAACTGGTTCCCACTCTTTGTGATGGGCACACCAGCGTTCGGAGTGGAAATGATCGCCGTGTTTACGCTCGCGCATCTCGCCGTCTTTTGGCTTTGGCTTCTTTGGCGTGACTCGGCTTTTGCCGGTTGGGCGACTCATGTTGTGAACAATAGTCCGGCACCGGTCAGAACCACAGCACGGACTGCATGGCTACACCGAAAGGCAAGACAGACCACAGCCGGATCGTCGCCCATATCGACGGCACCCCTGGCAAACCGAATCCGAATTCGGTTACAATAACGACAGCTACTCATACCGGCCAGGCCGTTGCACCTTCGGGGTTACCCACGTGCACGCCACACCGGCACCGACAAGCGGCCTTCGGGGACACACCCACGCCGTTCGGATCGAGAAAGCCCGCAAGCAACCTGATTTAGTTGCGGCGTCGGCTAACCGGTACGAGTAGGGCGCCAAACCCAATCAGGCCTACAGCAAGATATGCCAGGGTCGTTGTGGTTGTGCCGGTGTGAGCTAGACCAGCAACCCCGTCGCCGGCAGCGGCCGCTGCAGTCGGGGTTTCAGGGCTGGCAGCCACAGGATTAGGTGCGGTGCCGGCAGGTGCAGGCGTCTGAGTGAAAGGCCCTGGGTACGGGACCGGCGCAGCAGACCCAGCCTCTGGAGTCGGTGCTATTCCGTTGCGTTGATATGCGCCGGCATCACAGCTACCGGAGCGGGTGAAACCGCGCTGATCAAACGTAAGCACACCAGAGACTAAAAGATCCTCGAAGGAGCCACTGCTGATATCCCATCCTTCTGAAATGACCGGCACGTTAGAGCAGTCACCGGCACCTACAGCGTTTGAACTTGCCAACAACTCTGCCGTTGGTAAGCAGGAAGCGGCGAAGGAGTCGTCCGTCAAGGGCGCGACGGTGGTCACACAACCATTATCATCAAAATCGGCAAGAGAGCCTTCCGACAATGTCTCAAAACTGTCAGGGCATGAGCCATCGCCCGAACTGAAATTGTTGACTCCGCCCAGAACGCCGTCCCCGCCAAAAAAATAGTTGTCCTCGTCGTTCGGGCAATCAAAAGAATTGTCCGACAGAAGCGTCGAATATAGGTTCAACGAACCGCTCCCACCTGCCAGAACGCCGCCCGATTCAGGAGTGTCTTCGTCATCGTTACCGTTGGCGGCGATGGTGCTAAACCACACCTCCGCTGTCGGCCCTGACTCCGACTCCGACTCCGACTCCGACTCCGACCCGGGACTCACAATGAGGCCGAATACGTTGTAAGTGATGGTGCTGTTCACGACCACCGTCGAAGTGCTGTTCACTCCTATGATGCCGCCGCCATTTTGGACAATCGTGCTGTTGAACACAACTGCTTTTGCGGTGTTTAAAAGCGCGATTCCGTACAGATGGCCGCTGACCCCAGTGTTTGTTACCAGCACTGCGGATTCATCCATTGCCGTCAAACCTATAAGCCCACCCCCGAAGGTCGAGTTGGATGGGTCGCCAACGATCACGGTGTTTGCAACCTGCCCCACGGTCTGGTCTCGAAAGACGACACTTGAACACCCCTGGACGATCGATTGGTCGTGGCCGGTGATAATCACGTTCGATAAAGCCGCCCGTGCGACGCCCCCAACATCAATAGCTCCGCCATAAATTGTTTCGCTAGAAAAGAGAGTCTCACCAGCTCCGCAAAAGCCATCAAGAAGGATGTTTTGTATAGTGATCAACCCGGCGTTGTCAAGTTCATGTTTGATTTGCAGGCCCCCTTGTTGTGGGTCATCGCTCTCTACATCGGCGGAAAGTGCCCACTGGGAAGCGCCGTCAATTGTGAGGTTCCCAAGCACGCCCTCAGAGAGGTTATTCCCGATGAGTGGGAGCTCTTGAGAAATCACGATGTCGCCGCTGAGGGTGATCGTGTAATCAACTGCAGTCGAAGCGTTGTAGCAGTTGATCGCGTCACGTAAATCTTCGAAGTTGTCGACCTCAAAGCTGTCAGTGCCACATTCCACCTCCGCTGAGGCAGACGGTGCCATCACACCCGGCACGACAACCGCAGTGGCCAAAGTCAACACAACCAAAACAACAAGACGGCGAAGAAGCCCTCGACCCAACATCAACAAACCCTCACACTTAGCCCAAGCCGAACCATAGCCTACGCCCAGCCTCAAACCTCGAACCACAACCAACACCCACAAGCCAAGCGCACGCCAACCCGCCCGGCACTGTTGGACGGCCGCCGGTGCTGGCATTTTTGGGCGCTGATGTTGGACCCTCGTTGGACGGCTGTTTTTGGAATGGCCTAGATCGATGCAATTACAACGGTTTTAAGCTTTAGGCCCCCAATAGTCCTTATCCTGGTGCCAACCGACGAAACTTTCCGCTCCGGGTTCCTTGATCCAGAAGATCGCATTCCAACACAGAATGTCGGGGCCGATCAGATCTTCGACCATGTCGACAAGTGTGGGATGACGCATGATCTCGTCGACCTAGCTGAATGGCAGATAGACCCGTGAGCGTTCGGCGCGACCGGACAGGGGACCGTGGTTGGCTTCGAACGCCTCGAGGTTGGCCCGCGCCGCTGCGACCTGGTCGGCGCTCAGCAAATCAAGTGGTGAAAGCTAGCCATCAGCGTGATAGTTGGCGATCTGCTCAGGTTCCAGTGCAAGAGGCATCTACCTACTTTGCCATGATCTGCATCTACGAATGTGACTCGTGACGTGTTAGGAAGAAGTCATGCGACTTGGTTTGGCACTGGGGTTTGAAGACTCGCTCGAAATGATCGTGGACCTGGCGGGCAGGGGGGAGGCAGCCGGTTTCGATTCGTTGTACGTGGTCGAAGCAGGACGTAGCGCGAGTGTTCCTGCTGCGGCGGTGATTGGAGCGACGACCGACTGTCGTGTCGGAACCTATGTCGTCAACGCCTACGCCCGAGAGCCGTGGCTCACTGGCATGGTGGCTCGTGACCTCGACGAGCTCAGCGGCGGCAGATTCGTGCTGGGAGTCGGGACTGGAAACAAACACTTCAATGAGTGGTACATGGGCGCGGACATGTCGGGGCCGATCGCCAAGATGCGCGACTTCGTCACGATCGTGCGGGCAGTTGCTGCAGGAAAACGGGGCGAAGCAGTGCGGCACAACGGAAGCAACCACAGCATCCGATGGCGAGCATCGTTTGAGCCAACGAGCTCGAGTATCCCGGTCTACCTGTCGGCATCTGGCCCGAACATGGTCAAGCTCGCCGGTGAGGTGTCTGACGGGGTAGGGGTCGGCATCATGTCGTCGGTCGAGTTCTTGCGCGACATCGTGCGCCCAAACGCTCAAGCAGCGGCTGAAGCCGTAGGGCGAAGTGCCGACGAAATAGCGTTTCCGATGGCTGCCATGGTCAGCGTGAACGAGGATGTCGACAAAGCCCGCGACGCGGTGAAGAAGTCCATCTGCGAACTTTTCCATCCCGTGCCGCACCCGTACTATGACTCGCAGTTACGACAGCTCGGGTTCACCGAGTTCGCGGACCAGGCTGCTGAACTGATGCCTAAGGGCGAGCTGCGCGAAGCAATGGCGCTCGTGCCAGACGAGGTCGTCGACACGATGACCATCACCGGTTCGGTGAGTGACTGCCTTGATCGCCTGGCCGACTACGAGGGGTTTGCCGACGAGGTCATCGCCTTCCGTATCGCACAACCTGGCGAGCCCAAAGGCATAGCGGCATTCGAGGATCTATTCGCCCTCGCAGCAGCGAACAGCTAGAACGAGATGTTGACACCCACGTTCATGAAGCGAGTGTCAACCCTTCGATGACGGTGTTCGCTAGCGATCGCCTCGGCCGCCAGAGCGGTCAGGTTTGCCAGTAGTTATGTTCTCGGAGCTGCCTCGTTGGCCGCTGCTTCGTCGATCGGAGCGGTTGAGCTTCTTCGATCCGGCTTTGGCGCTGTCTGGCAGATCGTCGTGGGGCAGGACACTCTCGACCTCGATTGAGTTTCCGTCGACAAGCGGCTTCAAGGTCGGGGCCATTTTGCCCATCACTCGATCTTGAATTTCCTGCTGGGCTTCGAGTTCGGTGATGCCGGGGCCGAATCGCAGGATGCGGACGATGTGCATGCTGCCGTTGGTCTCGACGAGAGCCGTTGGTCCGTCCTCGCCATGTTGGTCGAGTAACCAATACTTGCGCATGATCAGTTGTCCTTCACCTTGTAGGTGTTGTGAACGGTACAGCGGCACACGTCGATGCAGCCGGGTGTCGGGCTATTGTCCGGTCGACGCAAGGAACCGACCGTGACTGATGTGAACCAGATAGCCGACACCCTGCAAAGCGGGCCCGCAGTATTGCGAGCGCTGCTTGAGCCGTTCGATCACGACACGTTGGCACAGCGACCGGCGCCAGGCGAATGGTGCCCACTCGAAGTGATCGGCCATCTCATCGCATGCGACTCAGATGCGTTTCGCAACCGGATCGAGGCCATCGTTGCCGGTGAGCCCGAAATTGCCAGCTTCGATGCATGGAAAGCAATCAACGCACGAGATTTCGCAGCAGAGCCATTCGATGTGTTGTTGGACGAACTGGCGGCTGAGCGGGCCACCTCGGCTGAGTTCTTGCGCAGTCTTACGCCATCGGACCTGGCGAAGTCGGCGTCTTATCACGAAGGGCGCATCTTCGAAGCGAACGATTTCGTGCACGAGTGGCCATTTCATGATCAAGACCATCTCCAGCAGATCCTGGCAGCGCTCAAGTTGACCTACCTGCCGTACATGACGTCGACCATGCGCCATGCGTTGGCCGGCTGAGCGAAGAGATCTCGGGGCCGTAGTGCTGCTGGCCCCTAGAGCTGTCGATTGGCCTTCGATGCTCCTGAGTCGAGGAAGTCGGCGACGATGTCGGCCAATTCTTTGGCCCGGGTGAACAAGAACAGATGGCCACCACCTTCGACAACGTGCAGCCGGGCATCAGGAATGCGGGAGGCCAGGATCCGGGCGTTGACGAGTCGAACGATCGGGTCGTCGTCACCGGCCAGCACCAAGGAGCGGTGGGGGAGACGATGCAGCCAAGGGAGGCTGGACCAACGCTGGATGGCGCTCAATTGATGGATGTAGCCAACCGTGCTGGGTGGTCGGGCAGCGCGTTGTCGTGCATGTTCATCGAGTAGATCGGGATTGTCGCGAATTGCTCCGCCGTACAACGTGGGCGCTACTCGCTTGAGGTACTCGGGTGAGTAGTAACGCATTGGCGATATCAGCGTCGCTACCGCTGCGGGTCGCCCCGGCACGCTGGTAACACCCGGCATGGTCGCCGTGAGAATCAGTCGCCGGACCATGCCGGGCTGGCGATGGGCGAACTCTTGTGCAAGTGCACCGCCCCAGCTCAGTCCGAGGACGTCGACCCGGGAGTGACCCAACTCGTCGACGAGGCCGGCAACGGTGCCAGCGAGTTTGCGCATGGAATACGGCAGAATCGGTGTGGGGCTTCCACCCACGCCAGGCGCGTCGAACGCGATGGTTTCCCGATCAGAGAAATGCTGGCGGAACGGATCGAAGAGGTCGCCGGTCGCACCAATGCCATTAATGAGGAGCAGTGGTTGACCAGCACCGGGGTTCTCGACGGTGACCCGCAGTCGTTGTGTGCCGACCGAGACCATGGTCGACTTTGTTTTCACTGTCGTTTGTCCAGGCACGTTGTTAGTCAATCACTCCAATCGTTGAACCGTGTGTTAGTTGAGGACGTAGGAGCCGGGCGCAGGCATGATCGGCGGGTGAGCCTTGCTGCCGAGCTTGGTTGGGGCGTTGACTTTACGGCCGCCCTGCGGCGTGAGCCACTTCGTCCAATGGTCCCACCAGCTGCCAGCGTGTTCGACGGCATTGTCGCGCCACCCGGTGGCTGTCTCAGCGACGTCAGGGTTGGTGCAGTACTTGCCCTTTGGATTGCCGGCTGGATTGACGAGCGCTTGGATGTGACCCTGTGAACTCAACACGAATTCGGAATCACCGCCGAGCAGCTTGACCGTCTCGTAACACGCTTCCCATGGTGTGATGTGATCGGTCACTGCGCCAACCACGAAACTTGGGCAGTCGATCGCACCTAGGTCGATGGGTGTGTCGAGGACCTCGACACCGTCTGCGTGGGTCAAGGCATTGGTGATGGCGATGTCCATGAAGTCGGCGTGGAGAGCTGCCGGAAGATTCGTTGAGTCGCCATTCCACGCGAGTACGTCGAACGCTGGTGGGTTGCGGCCCATGAGGTAGTTGTTTACGACGTAGTTCCATACTAGGTCGTTAGGGCGGAGCCAGGCGAAGATCTTGTTGAGGTCGTCGCCCTTGAGCACACCTTGCTGCTGGCTGCGACGTTTGGCGGCTTCGGTCACCGGCCGCGAGATCATCGTGCCCATGGTGGAAGGCACGTCCCAGTCGATGATCGTGACCAGGAAGCTGGCGGAGTTGACACGCTTGTCACCGGTAGCAGCGAAATGGCCAAGGAGAGCGGCCTGGGTGATTCCACCAGCGCAGACGCCGAGCATGTTCACGCCCTTGGCTCCGGTGATCTCGAGTGTGGCATCGATGGCTTCGATGATGGCGGCACAGTAGGTGTCGAGATTCCAGTCGCGTTGCTCGGGACCAGGATTGCGCCAGCTGATGGCGAAGGTCTGGTGTCCAGCACCCACGAGATGTTCAAACAAGCTGCGGCCGGGGGCAAGGTCAAGGATGTAGTACTTGTTGATCTGTGGTGGCACAACGACGATCGGGCGTTGAAACACCTTGGTGGTGGTTGGTGCGTACTGGATCAGCTCGAGGACTTCGTTGCGGAAGATCACGCTGCCTTCGGTGGCAGCCACAGAATCGCCGGGGGTGAATGGCCGAGAGTCGACCATCGATGGCATGCCGCCGTTTTCTTTGACATCGTGTGCGAAGTGACGCAGCCCATCGCGCACGCTTTGGCCCTTGGTCCTTCGGGCTTCGCGAAGCGCTGCCGGGTTGCCGAGCAGCGTGTTCGTAGGCGCTATTGCATCGGTGATCAGGTCAGCGAGAAACTCAGTGCGCAACCGGCTCTTCTCGTCGATGTCGAGATCAGCGACCAGGCCATGAACCTGTTGATCCATCGCGAGGTAGGACTGAGCGAGGCGTTTGTACACGGCGTTTTCTTGAAAGGCTTCGTCGGTGAATCGGCGGTCTTTCGGGCCAGGCTCGACGGTTGAGGTGCCGGCCAAGACCTTGGCCTGCTCGGTAACAAGTTGTGCGGCTCGGCGGGCAACAACCTGGGGTTGTTTCGCGAGCGTCTGGGCGAATCGGGCGGCGGCTGAGAAAGCCTGTGCAGGTTGCAAGCCAACCGGCACGGTCGCAGTAATGGCGTCTACCGTCGCCGAGATCAGCTCGCGATCGGTCTGTTGCTCTGGTGATTTGTTACTCATGGTTCCTCGTTCGGACCTAGGTTCAACTTTGCACACTTTAATCATTTTTGGATAACAATGTCAATATTGCGTTTGACACACAGAATTGGAGTTGCTACACCATCAGTGATGACAGTCACTCAAACGACCGATGGGTATCCTGCGAAACGTCGGCGAACCCGGCGCCGACTCCTGCGCGCTGGTCTGACCCGGTTGGCCGACCAGGGGCCGGCCGGGATGTCGGCTGGCGGAATCGCGTCGACTGCTGGCGTGGCAACCGGCACGTTCTACAACCATTTCCCGACGGTCGAAGACTTCTACGCAGCGCTGGCTCAAGATGTCGTCCGGGGGATCGAGATTGGCCAGACGATCCTCACCGACATCGAGAACGACCCTGCGGTGCGGGTGGCCATTGGTGCTCTGCAACTGCTTCGTATGGCCGACGCTGACCCCGCGGCGGCCTCGGCCTTCGTCACGCTCGTCGCAAGTCGTCCTGACTTCCGAGGTCGAGTGCGGGCACTGATCAGCGACGCCATTATCGACGGTGTCGAGGCCGACCGATTCGACGTCAAGGCTGGCAACGCGTCAACCGATGCAATTCTCGGAGCTGTCTTGCAGTCAATGCGTTCGGTGATTCTCGGCGAAGCTACCTATGTCGACGCAATGAGCGTCGCCAGTCTGATGCTGAGACTCCTTGGTGTCGTTCCTGGACAGATTGAATCGATCATCGAGCGAGCGGTATCGGTTACCGCTGAAGCAGATCTGTAGCGACTCTGCAACAGCCGAGCGTTGCGTTCCCTGGACTCTTGTGACAGGTATGGCCCATACTGAATGGACATACAAGAGGGGCCCACGTGAGCGACACCATCGAATCGATCAAAACCATCTCTGGTCCTGCTGCATGGTACGGCCGTGATCTCCAAGACGATGACGGCTGGGTCGAGTTGCTGACCGACACCGAAATTGCAGAACTCATGACGGCGCTCGCCGCGGTCGAGTCAGCTGGAACCGCGATGCTTGCCATGACAACCGAGGACTTCCAGCTGCCCCTGCTGGGTGCCCGGCTGGAGGCGCTGGCCCAGGAACTCGATCGAGGCCGGGGCTTTTGGCTTCTGCGTGGTCTACCGATCGATGATCTGACCGAGCGTCAAGCTGCGTTCATCTACTGGGGTATGGGTCTGCACATGGGTGTGCCCGTTTCACAGAATGCCAGGGGTCATCTGCTTGGTCATGTGGTGGACGAGGGTCTCGACTTCAATACCGACAACGGGGTGCGCGGCTACCAGACTCGACTGCGTCTTCCCTATCACACCGACAGTTCCGACGTTGTTGGTCTCCTGTGTCTGAAACCCGCGAAGAGTGGGGGACTGAGTTCGGTCGCATCGACGACCAGTACTTTCAACGAAGTCGTGAAACGACGACCTGACCTGGCCCATCTGTGGTTCAACCAGTGGTACTACGACCGGCGCAACGAGGAACGACCGGGCGAGAAGCCGTTCTTTACCACACCGCTCGCTCATCTCGACGACGGTGTGTTGTCCATCCGGTATGTGCGGTCCTTCCTCGAATCGGCCCAGCGCCACGACGAGGTACCGCAGCACACAACACAAGAGACCGAGTTTCTTGACCTGGTCGATGAGATCTCGCACGAAGACGGTCACGCGCTGCACATGGACTTCCGTCCAGGCGATATCCAATTCGTATGTAATTACACAACGTTCCACTCGCGAACCAAGTACGAGGACTTCGACGAACCTGCGGAGAAGCGGCATCTCCTACGTCTGTGGTTGGCGTTACATGAAGCCCGCTCAATACCCGACGACTTCGGCCGTGGCAGTAACAACGGCAGCGGCGGGCGCGGCGGAATCGCCGCCGTCCCTGACCGGGCCGAACCCATGGCGGGCACCTACCCCTAGGGTCACTTCCCGTCACCGAGGGTCAGACCCTGCGTCACCGGGGGTCAGACCCTGCATGACGTGTGGCGAGACATGTTGCAGTAGAAGAAAGCGAATTCAGTTGAACTCGATAATCGACCGGCCGAGAACCTTGCCGTCTTCGAGCATCTTGGTGGCTTCGTTGATCTCGTCGAGACCGACTCGCGAGGTCACCAGAGCGTCGAGGTCGAGGTCGCCGTTTGCATACCATGACAAGAACATGGGTATGTCCTCTTCGGGCACTGCGGTGCCGCCGAGCGTGCCGACGATCTTGCGTTCGCTGATGAGTAACTCCACGGCCGGTAGATCAAACGAGCCCTGAGGGACGCCGACCACGACCACGGTGCCGCCAGCATGTACCGCCAGTCGACTATTGCGGGTCGAACGGAACGCTTGTAGGAAGGTCTCGGGTCGGGCGACCACATCGAACGCGAAGTCCACGCCCGCGATTGGAGCGCCTCTGAAGCCATGCCCCTCGATGGAACCGAGTGTCAACTCCCGTACGGCTTCGATGGGGTCAGTCTCGCGGCCATTCACGGTGTGAGTAGCGCCGAAATGGCGAGCGAGTTCGAGCTTCTCGTCGTCGACATCGACGGCGATAATCGGGTTCGCTCCCATCATGCGGGCTGCGGCAATCGCGTTGAGTCCGACGCCACCGACGCCCCACACGGCCACGCTCTGACCGCGTTCAACACCAGCGGCCCGGATCACCGCTCCGGCACCAGTCAGGACAGCACAACCAACAATTGAGGTCACGTCAGTCGGAGTGTCGGGCGCAACCTTGATCACGTACTGGTCATCGACCAGAGTGTGATCTGACCAGGTGAAGATGTTGGGCGACATCGCTCGACTGCCATCGCTGAGTTCGACCGACGAGATACCGGGCTGTCGATTCGTCGTTCGCAGGTCACGTGGCTGGAAGGTGAGCAGCACTCGGTCGCCCGGGACGACATGGTCGACGAGTTCACCAACAGCGAGCACTTCGCCGGTGGCTTCGTGTCCGAGCACGACGTTGCTTCTGCGTGGACTGTGCATTTGGTGGAGCTGGCTATGGCAGATTCCGCTTGCAAATTCCTTGACGAGAACCTCGTGGCCGACAGGAGTCGGCAGTTCAATCGTCTCTATGCGAAGCGGGCCTGGTTCTTGTGGCAATACGGCGATGCGGGTTTCTGTCGACATGTGGCCAGTCTGCGCGTGCAGTGCTGCCTGAAGCAAACGGAAGCCGATGCTCGCCCGCCCAGCGGAACCCTTCTGGACGCCGATTATAACGTCCGTCTTCAGGTAGCGCCGGGCTGCCGTGCCGTTCGGGTCGGCCTCCGCGAGTAGCGTCGCCAAGGTATGTCCGCTCCCACCGACCAAGCCCAAGTCGATCTTGATGACGGCTACAAGTGGCGGGCGTTTTTTGCGATAGCGCTGTCGTTCTTCACCATGGTGATGACCATGTCGATGGTGTTCGTCGCTCTGTCGGCGATTGCGGACGACTTCGGTGTGTCGCTGCGCTCGGCCAGCTGGGTTGTGATTAGCGAGGCGCTTGTGATCAGCGCGCTGCTGTTGCCGATGGGCCGCTTCGCCGACATCGTGGGGCGCAAGAAGATCCACATGATCGGCCTGGCCATCTTCGGAGTTGGGGCGGTCTTCACCGCGTTGGCGCCAACGTTCTGGGCGCTGATCTTGGCTCGGGTATTCATGGCAACAGGAAACGCCATGAGCCAGTCGGTCGGCACAGCAATGGTGGTGGCGATCTTTCCCGCCGCCGAACGAGGCAAAGCCATCGGCAGTCAGACAACTGCGGTCTCGGTTGGGGGAGCGTCGGGACCGATCGTGGCGGGACAGCTGCTTGCAGAGTTTCCGTGGGAGGCGCTTTTCTTACTGCTGCTCGTTCCGATAAGTATCGCGATTGTTGCCGCGTACTTTCTGCTCGATGAAGAACGGGTCAGCGCTGGCAGCGATCAGATCGAGGGGTCCTTCGACTGGGGTGGTGCAATCATGTCGGGACTGATGGTGGTCGTGGTCGTGCTCACCATCAACAACCCACTCGGTGTCTCCTGGCTGTCGCCCATCATTGGAGGAGGAGTGATCCTGGCCGTCGGGCTCTTGACCAGCTTCATCCGGTGGGAGCTGCGCCGTGACGACCCCATGTTGCAGCTCCGACTGTTCAAGATTCCTACATTCCGTCTCGCGGTCGGTACACGGTTGCTGGGTTTCATGGGTTCAACGACAACCCGGTTCCTGTTACCCATATTCTTGATCAGTCTTCGGGGTATGAGTGAAGGCGCAGCGGGCGGACTGTTGTTCCTCATCTCTCTTGGTATGGGTATTTCCGCGCAGTCTTCGGGTCGCTGGTCTGACCGGATCGGCACTCGCCCGTTTGCAATCACTGGCTTGGCGCTCTTGGCCGCGACCGGACTAGCGATGGGTTTCATGACGGCATCAACCAACACATGGCTCCTTGCGGTCGTGGTGTTTATTTCCGGTCTCGCCAATGGCATGTGGAATGTGCCGAATAACTCGACAATCCTCGGCTCGGTCCCGCCAGCAGATCTAGGTGTTATCGGCGCCTTCACCAACCTGACCCGCACACTCGGCAACGTATTTGGTCAAGCCCTTGCTGCGACCGTGGTGGTGGGTGTGATGGTGTCGCAAGGTTTCGATATCCCTCTCAAGGACATCGACGACCTGCCGGGAGCCGATAGCGCATTCACCGACGGATGGCGGGTCGCTCACTTCCTGCTTACCGGTTATGCACTTGCTGCGCTGGCACTGGCGGTCCGGACGAAACCTGCCGAGATCAATGCGGAGCGCTGAAGAGCGATCTAAGCAGATTGAGGCAACCTACATCCTTACCTAGAGGTCGAGATTGGGAGATGGAGATGATGCTGATACTCACCAAGAAGGAAATCATCTCTCGAGCAGGAATTCCTCGTCTCCAACCACGTACCCAGATTCCTCTTACGGCGAGAACAGCGATAGTGATGTAACGTCGAAAATGCGGCGGTTGAGCAAGCCTGAGGGGGAAACATCGTGAAGTTCGTCTGGTTCAATCTCATGCCATGGCCAGATCTGCCTGATGACTTTCGGGAGACAAACCGGTCGGTGTGGGTCGATATCGACAGCAAGCTCTTCGATCCCGAGCGGGCGAACGGTCTGTATCACGAGTACATGGACCAGCTTGAGTTCGCCGATGAGATGGGCTTCGACGGCATCGGGGTCAACGAACATCACCAGAACGGCTACGGCATCATGCCTTCGCCCAACATCATCGCCGCCGGACTTGCACGCCGCACCAGTAACGCTGCGATCTGTGTCATTGGTAATTCGATTGCATTGTACAACCCGCCAATACGGGTGGCTGAAGAGTTCGCCATGCTCGACGTGATTTCGGGCGGACGCCTGGTCGCCGGTTTCCCGGTCGGTACCCCTATGGACACCAACTTCTGTTACGGCCAGATCCCGGCGCTCACTCGCGACAAGTACGACGAGGCTCATGAGTTGATCATGAGAGCGTGGGCCGAAGACGAACCGTTTGCGTTCGATGGCAAATACAACCAGCTTCGTTACGTGAACTGCTGGCCGAAACCAATCCAGAAACCGCACCCTCCCATTTACATCCCGGGCGGCGGTTCGATCGAGACATGGGACTTCTGCCTGGAGCACGACTACAACTACTCGTACCTGTCGTTCAACGGGCATAAGGCTGGACAGGTATTGCTCGATGGTTACTGGGAACGGGTTGCCGAACTCGACAAGGACGAATCACCGGGCCGAGCCTCGTTCGCACAAATCATCTGTGTTGCCGACACCGACGAACAAGCCGAAGAACTCTACGCAGAACACATCTTGTATTTCTTCAATCGTTGCCTGCACGTGCATCCCGGGTTCGCAGACCCTCCGGGTTATCGCACTGTCAAGACGATCAAGGCTGGCAAACTCGGAGGGCTTCGCAAAGAGAATCAGGAGATGTTCAAGACACTCACGTGGAAGGACCTCGTCGAGGGTGGCTTCGTGATCGCCGGGGGACCAGACACGGTCCGTGAACAGCTCGAACAGATGATCAAGGACCTTCGTATCGGCACCGTGTTCGGACTCTTCCACATGGGTGATATGCCCGATTGGAAGACCAGGTTCAGCACCCAGCTGTTCGCCGAGAAGGTCATGCCGGCCCTGAAGAACATCTGGCCCGAACTCGAGACCGACGATCGATGGTGGTGTCATCCGATCGAAGACCGGGTTCGACCTGAGTACACAATTGAGTCGGCACGAGCGATGGCAACCGGTGTTGACCCTTCGTCCCTCGATCAAATCACTGCCGATCAAAGCGCTGCCGATCATGGCCCCGAGGGTGTGATCTGACATGGCGACGCTCGAGACGATTCGTGTGACCACCCGTCGGGGTATCGAGGGAGACGCCTTTGTTGGCGGCTCAGGGCCGGACCTCGTCTTCTTCCACGGAGCCGGTGGTGTTACCGCCGATGATCCGCTGGTGAAGGAGCTCGCGGAGTCGTTCACCGTGCACGCGCCAGTGTGGCCAGGCTTTGGCCCCGACGACACCGAGACATCGATCGAGGACATGCTCGACTTCACGCTCCACGGCTGGGATCTTGTCGACGCATTCGCGCTGCAAGATCTTCCGATCGTGGTCGGTCACTCGATGGGGGCAATGATCGCCGCCGAGATGGCGAGCGTGGCTCGCAACGATCTGGCTAAGCTCGTGCTGCTGACACCAGCGGGCATGTGGATCGACGCCGAGCCGACACCGGACCTGTTCGCGATGTTGCCGTTCGAGATGGCCGAAGTGTTGTTCCACGATCCGGTGCTGGGCGAGAAGCTGATGACCGGCGGCGCCGACTTCACGGACAACGATGCGCTCACGGCGTTCATGGTGGCCAATGCCCGGCGCATGGGAACCGCAGGCAAGATCCTGTTCCCAATCCCAAACCGCCGACTATCGAAACGGATCCATCGCAGTGGTGTACCGACCCTGGTCGTGGGTGGCGCAAGCGACGGCTTAGTTCCGCCTGTCTACATCGACCTGTGGCGTGATTCGGTGGCAGGCTCGTCCACTCACATGATCGAAGCGGCTGGCCACATGCTCCACCTCGAACAACCAGCCGCAACCGCGACCGCGATCCTGAACTTCCTATCTCCCTAAGCCAGATCGACCGTTACAGATGCGGGAAGGCCAACGTCGGTTCGTTGGCGAGTCGTTCCCCGAAGCAGACCGTGCGTGATCAACTCGTCGGCCTAGACCGAGACCAGCACTTCGCAGCCGGTGCCGGCAAGGGCAGCCTCGACCCGGGTTCGGTCGGTCTCGCTTAATGCCGCATATTCGGCATGGATCCAGCTGAGGCACTTGGCCTGGTACCGAAACGGTGCTTGTCGATATGTCGCGTCACCCATTTCGCATACCACCTCGTCAGCCCCTGCCTCAAGGGCAGCAGCATTGGCAACCATGAATGGAGCGTATGTGCGCCCGGCCTCGGTCAAGATCTGGTGCACCGATGCGGGCATCTCGTCGAGCGTGAACCACCCACCGCGGCCATCGACAGGCAACCACGCCAGATCGTCCATCCATTGCACCCACATCATTGCCCGGGGAGCCCGTTCGACGGCGATGGCCATGGGGGTGGGATCCCACCACAGCAGGGGAGTGAGTTGTCCGAAGAGTGCAAAGTCCGTTCGTGCCGGTCGTTCCCCGAATAGGAAGTCCTGTTGGCTGAGGTGGGCCTGCAAGATATCGAGCAGGTTCTCGTACGACCGCTCGATGATGGGAGCATTCTCGTCAGTCGAACCCACGAGGGCTCGTCGCGAAACCTGACGCTCGATGAAGGAGTCGTGGGCCCGAGATGCGCGTTCGTCGCTCAATTGCAGGTTGGCATCGAACGGCAACAGGCGTCCTGACTTCTCGGTATCAACCTCGTTGACCCACCGGTAGTGATACATCGCCTTGGTCACCCACTCGTCGGCGAAGTCTTCGAGCACAAAGTCGATGAAGGCAGCAGCGGCATCTGTCGGCACGATGCTGCGCTCCGCATAATCACATTCGAGGCGTGTGATCTGCGGCGACGAATCAACGATCAGTTCACCGTGATTACCGGCTTCATCGGGGAAGGCCAGAACCGGGATGATGGGCGCTGGCGCAGGGGGAGTGTCATCCCAGCGCGAACCACGCACCACCCATCGGTGCGGGATCTGCCGATACCGCAAGACTGACCGCATCTTGCGGCTGTAGGGCGAACTGTGTGCCCCGACGATGACGAGTGGATGATGGTGCTGCACTATCCACTCATTCTTGTCGAGACGCGTGTGCCGAGTCGCAGCGACTAAAGTCCGAAGTGGTCACTCGTAGCTGCCAGGCGCATACAGGCGTACGGGCCGGTCCTCGGTGATCGCCTTTGGCAATTTGCGCCACGCCCTCCCGTTGAGCAGACCACCGTCGACAACCTGTTCGGTGCCGGTGACCCATTCGCTGTCGTCAGAGGCCAGCCACGCAACGGCAGCCGCGATATCTTCCGGTTCGCCCATGCGATTCATGGCCTGAGCGTCGGATCCCCAACCGCGAGCCTTCTCAAGTCGTTCGGCCATCTCGGCCTCGTCAATTTCGGATCGTGATCGTCCAGCGGAGAGCCCGGTGGCGATGTATCCCGGGCAGATGGCATTAACCCGGATGTTGTACTCCGCGAGTTCGAGTGCGGTGGATCGAGTAAGGCCGATGACGCCATGTTTGGCCACGGTGTAGGCATGGGAGCCGATTCCTGCGCGGAGCCCGCAGACCGAAGCGGTGTTGATGATGCTGCCGCCACCGCTGTCTCGCATGGCGGGAGTGGCGTGTTTGGTTCCGAAGAAGACGCTGGTCAACAAAACGTCGAGCGTGCTGGCCCACCCATCGGCGGTTGTTGATTCGATGGGGCCACTCACGCCACCGAATCCCGCGTTGTTATGGACAATGTCGAGCCGACCCCACGTGTCGACTGCGGTCTGTACAGCAGCAGCGACGTCGGCCTCGTTGACCACATTGCAGTGTTGAAACGTGGCGCCATTGCCGATGTCACTGGCAAGGTCGCTACCGACCTCGTCCTGGATATCGGTGAGCAGCACTCGTGCTCCCTCGGCTGCCAACCGCCGAGCGGTCGCTGCTCCAATGCCGCTGGCTGCACCGGTGACGATGGCAACCTTTCCCTCAAGTCGTGTGGTGTCGATATTCATCAAACTCTCCGTCCTCGTGCTGGCTCCAGCTAAGCAGACCAACCGCCTCGCCTGGTTGCCTGATGTCCGCGAGTTGCGTCAGGACCGACCGACTCGGGAACAGAGCGTTAGACGTTTCTCCCGATTTCGGTGAGTAGGTCCCAGTCCGGCTTGACTCCGCCAGCAGCGTTGAGCGGGATCACGACTACCTGTGCGGCCCCTGCGTCGTGCTGGGCTGCGATGCGCTCATGGATGGCGTCGACCGAACCCCACGCCACGATGGCATCGACCAGTCGGTCACTTCCGCCATCGGCGAAGTCAGTGTCGTCGAAGCCGAGCGAGCGCCACGCTCGGTGGTAGTAGTCGAGGGTCATGTAGAAGGCGATGGCTTTCCGAGCAAGCCGGCGAGCCTCGATCGGGTCCTGGCACCGAAGACACATCATCGTGGGGGAGACGGCGGCGGTGCTGTCGAGGCCCTCCAGCGTCGCTGCGGTTCGTGCCGTATGCGCGGAATTCATCAGGTAGGTGAAGACGCCATCGGCGCGGCTCGATGCGGCGCCGAGCATCTTTGGCCCATGGGCTGCAACCCATACCGGATAGTTATGAGGCGGCACATCGATCTTGGCATCACGGACCTGATCAAGGTAGGTGCTGAGTAGTTCGACCGGCGGCTCCCATGTGTGACCGCGCATCTCGATCAGACCGCGATTCGACACGCCGAGCCCGAGTTGGAAGCGATTGTTGCTGACCTCGGCCAGGGTGGCTGCGGCCGCAGCGGTGGCGGTGGCATCTCTCGCATAGATGTTGGCGATCGCCGTCCCGACGGACAGCACGTCGGTGTGAGCGAGCAGCGTCGCCGCAGCGACGAACGGCTCACGGCCGAACAACTCGGCCAGCCACACCGAATCGATGCCGGCGGCCTCGATGCGTGTCGCGTACTCGATGAGGTCAGGGCCGCTCAGCCGGTCGGTGTTGAACAAGACGCCAAGCTTGGGGGTCACTATCGAGTCCATCAGCTCACCTCGGGGCGGAGAGGAGGTAGCGCGAACCGACGACACTGGGGCCGTATCGGCCGGGCGCGAAGGCCTCGGCGAGTGCGACTTTGGCACG
>Ga0213868_10001335_pt1 | contig 23765 bp, 18 predicted proteins | sample PICome_9_FD_160087 | JGI IMG/M metagenome (GOLD analysis project Ga0213868, IMG submission 160087) | Coastal seawater microbial communities near Pivers Island, North Carolina, United States - PICO127 | ecosystem: Environmental > Aquatic > Marine > Coastal | place: USA: North Carolina... | reverse complement strand
CCGGCCCTCTTCCATAGCCTGATTGCTGGTCATGCCCTGGCCGTTGTGTCCATCGGAGACATAGATGCTGCCATCGGGACCTACGATTACATCGTTAGGCTGATTGAATTGATTTGGTCCACTGCCCGCCGATCCCGCCGTGCCCAGGCTCATTAGCAATTCGCCATCGGCACTAAATTGGTGCACCTGCTGACCCTTGGTGCCATCGGAATTGGTTGCGAAGTCTGTTACCCAGACACTGCCATCTGCCGCTGCGTGAATCCCGTGCGGTGTCATCATGATCCCGCCCCCGAAGTTCGCCAATACCTCACCCGTATTGCGATCAAACTTGAATATAGGATCTACAGGATTGGTGTCGCAGTTGATTGGCGTGCCACCACCGAATGTGCCTGCGCCACAGCGCTCGTAGGCCCAGATATGCCCGTCATTGGGATCAATATCGATGCCCGCAGTAGAGCCCCAGTTCCTTCCAGCGGGGAGTTGCCCCCAGTTCTGAGTGACAACGGGAGCGGGATTAGGCAACCCATCACCCGAAATATAGTTGCCCTCACCGACGCAGCCGGTGAGCACTGCAGATAAGCAAGCGAACAGCGTAAATTTGAAAATTGGCGATGAAGAAAGTGAATTCATGAATGCTCCTTGAAGACTTTTATTGTGGGAAAGAGTTACAACATCAGAGAATAGAAGCTATCCCGCTCCAAGTCCACAGCTTGCAGAGCTATGGCAGGGCATCAGTGCCATTTTATGGGCCTTGAAGGAAATACTCTACATTGTTAGCATATCCCGTTAGTAAGTACTAACAAAGCTTGCTTGGGAGAAGGCTTTGCGCCCCATTTAGTGCAAAAAGCTCTTGAATGAAGGTAAATTCTGCGCCTGATCTGAATAAAACTTGATTAGAGCCTGCCCGCGCGCTTCCGAGAGAATATTTTTAGCCCTTATTTATCAATAGCTTAGCTGGTATATGCCCCTATTATGGGCAAGGAAGCGCTCAGCCAACCCAATCTTGGCGCACTTATTGAAAGGTAATTGATACGAATAATTCCAAATAGCGACTTAGCCCAGGTTCATGACCCTACTCGTATTCACAGATCTAGATGGCAGCCTCATGGAGCACGAGTCCTATTCGATCGAGGCGGCGAGACCAGCGCTTGATGAGTTAGCTGCCAGACAGATTCCACTTATTCTAAATTCCAGCAAGAGCGCAGCAGAAATGACCGCAATTCAACAGCAGCTGGAACTGCGCCACCCCTTCATCTGCGAGAACGGCGCAGCCCTGTTTCGCCCGAATGAGGAAACCATCGAATTCGCAACTCCCCGCGAGCTGTGGTTACAGCGCGTGCATGCCCTGCGTGACCAGTTTAGCTATTCCTTCCAGGGCTTTGCAGACTGGACAGCTAGCGAAATATCAACGCTTACCGGATTGTCTAAAACACAGGCCGAACAAGCCAAAGACAGATGCTATAGCGAGCCGATTCTCTGGCGGGATTCGGAGGCGTCGCTGCACAAATTTCATACCCAGTTAGAAGCGATGCAGCTGCGGCTGTTACAGGGTGGCCGGTTCCAGAGCATTCAGGGCTTGTACGACAAGAGTGATGCTCTGCGCTGGATGGTCTCTAAAGAGACGGAACAAAACCCAGAGAGTGTACTGCATACGATAGCCCTGGGCGATAGCCCGAATGATGCCGCCATGCTCAACGCATCCGACATAGCCGTAATAATTAAATCCGGTAAATCGAATCAGATTCTTTGCCCCGATGCTGGGCAGCTAATCCACACAAAGATCCCTGGCCCGGCAGGCTGGAACGAGGCCCTGCTGGAAATACTTTCACTGTATGACGCAGGTCAGCTTAAGAAAGCATGAAACACAGTAATGATACCGATTATTCCAATAACTAATCCAACCACTCATCCAACCACTCATACAAAGACGAGAAACTGACATGGGCGACTTTCATCAAAACGGACTCATCACAACGTTGCACAATCTTGGGCAGCGCCCTATCGAATGCATGGAGAAAGAACTCGAAACATTCAAGAAAGATCGCCCCATGGGTCTGGTATTACCCTCTCTGTTCTCCGAACTTCAGGGCCCGGCGCTGTCGAAGATCGTCGATGAACTTACCTCGGTACCCTATCTCAACGAGATCGTAATCGGATTGGATAGAGCCGATGAGAGCGAGTATCGACACGCGTTGGACTATTTTTCACGTCTACCCCAGCATCACCGCGTGCTCTGGAATGACGGCCCCCGCCTCTTGGCAATCGACAAACAACTAAAAGACATCGGTTTGGCACCTACGCATCTGGGCAAGGGTAGAAATGTTTGGTATTGCTACGGTTATACTCTCGCATCCGGTAGATCCAAGGCAGTAGCGCTGCATGACTGTGACATTCTTACCTATGATCGCAGCCTATTGGCCAGACTGATCTACCCCGTCGCGAACCCCAATTTCAGCTATGTGTTTTGCAAGGGCTACTATGCCAGAGTCGCAGGCAACAGAATTGGCGGACGCGTAATGCGCCTGTTCGTCACACCGCTTATCCGCACACTGAAGAAGGTCAGTGAGCAGAACGAATTCCTCGACTACCTGGATAGTTTTCGTTATCCCTTAGCCGGCGAATTTTCACTTCGCTCCGACGTTATCAACGATCTGCGTATACCCAGCGACTGGGGACTGGAGGTTGGCGTACTGTCCGAGATGAAACGCAACTATGCAAACAACCGCCTATGTCAGGCAGATATCGCCGACATCTACGATCACAAGCATCAGGAGCTTTCGGCCGACGATGCCGAGAAGGGCCTCTCGAAGATGACCATCGATATCGCCAAGGCCTTGTTTCGGAAACTCGCAACCAACGGCGATGTTTTCTCGACAGAGAAATTTAGAACCATCAAGGCAACCTACTACCGCATCGCCCTGGACTTTATCGACACCTATCACAACGATGCCATTATCAACGGGCTGGAATATGACAGGCACCAAGAAGAGCAATCCGTTGAGCTGTTTGCCAGCAATATCATGTCCGCCGGCGATCATTTCCTCGAGAATCCGATGGACAAACCCTTCATACCAAGTTGGAATCGAGTAATCAGCGCGATTCCAGATATCCTGGAGCAGATTAAAGAAGCGGTAGAGTTAGATAACGAAGAATTCGCCCGCTAGAGACTCCAGCCAGATGGAAGAGCAAGAAGCACAGCAGAAGGAATTGAGCAGGCGCGTTGGTGACCATCTTCGCTTCATCTATCCAGGTCATGACAACGACGAACTGGCCGAGCAACTAGTCGCCGAGATGAGTCTGGGCAGAAACCTTCAGCTTGTCGATCAGCATCACAACAATTGGGATGAGACTGACAGCATCCTCATCACCTATGGCAATAGCGTTATGAAAGAAGGTGAGCTGCCGCTGCACACGCTGCATAGATTTCTCAACAGGCATCTAGCCGAAACGATCAAGGCGATACACATACTGCCGTTCTTTCCGTTCAGCTCCGACGATGGCTTCTCGGTCATGGACTACCTGGCGGTAAACCCCTCACTCGGTGATTGGGAAGACATCGAAGCCATAGGCAAAGACTATAGCCTAATGTCTGACCTGGTAATCAATCACATGTCCAGCCGCAGCAGATGGTTCGACAATTTCAAGAAGCGCATAGACCCCGGCAAAGACTATTTTGCCGAAGGCAATCCGGAAGATGACTACAGCCAGGTAGTCAGGCCGAGAAACTCCCCACTATTGACCGCCATCGAAACCGACGATGGTGAACGCCATGTCTGGTGTACTTTTAGTTCAGATCAGGTCGACCTAAATTTCAGAAATCCAAAAGTTCTATTGGAATTCGTGAAGATAATACGCAAGTACCTGAATCATGGCGTCGCGATATTCCGTCTAGACGCGGTCGCCTTCCTCTGGAAGGAACCGGGCACCCCCTGTATCCACCTGCAACAGACTCACGAAATTATTAAACTGCTGCGGACACTGATCGAGCATTACTTCCCCGAAGTTATTTTGATATGCGAATGTAATGTACCCAACCGAGAGAACCTTACCTATTTCGGAAATGCGAACGAGGCACACATAATCTATAACTTTTCGCTGCCACCGCTGCTTCTCTATACGCTGCTTAGCGGACACTGCAGACACCTTAAAACATGGATGATGAGCATGCCGCCCGCTCAATCGGGAACGAGCTACCTAAACTTCATCGCATCACACGATGGCATAGGCCTGCGCCCTCTGGATGGACTATTGGAGGAGAGCGAGAGAGACCAACTGGTCGATACTATTAAGAACTTTGGCGGCAAGGTGACCTACAGGAAGGCGCGCGAAGGCTTTGACAAGCCCTATGAGTTAAACGTGGCCCTTTTCGACGCATTGAAAGGAACGATAGAATCTGGCGAGGACGAGTGGGCCTACCAGCGCTTCATCTGCGCTCATGCGATAATGCTGGGGCTAGAAGGCATACCGGGGATTTATATTCAGAGCCTCTTTGGGTCCAGAAATGACCACCGCCGTTTCGAGCATACCGGGCGCAACCGTTCCATTAACAGGCATATCTGGCAGGAGGCCGATCTTGAAGCCGAACTCGCCGATGCGAACTCACTCCATGGCAAGGTGTTTTCTCAGATGACTCGTCTGCTCAAGATTCGCAAAGCCCAGCCCGCATTCCACCCCAACGCGACACAGTTCACCCTGCACCTGGGCGAAAAGATATTTGCCTTCTGGCGCCAAAGCATAGACCGCAGCCAGAGTATCTTCAGCTTGAGCAATATAAACAGCGAAAGCCAAACCTTGAACCTTGCAGACATCAACCTGATTAGCACGGATGAATGGCTGGACCTAATTGGCGAGACCAGCATTTCCGATCTGGGCGGTCAGTTGATTTTGCGCCCCTATCAGACCCTCTGGATTACCAACTCAATTCACTAGAGACACGCCATCGCATGGCAATCGAATTACTCACTACAATCGGCAAAGTTTCTCTATAGAATTCATGGTTCGGCGCGTTATTAGCTGGTGAATGCCATGCCAATTAATCCCAGGGCTACTCATGCTTGAAGAAACTAAAGAAGAACCATCGCTAATCGACGAATTCCTCAATCTCGAGGCGGCCGGCGGCATACTCCTTATCATTGCCGCGCTCTGTGCTCTGGTTCTGGCTAATACACCCCTGGCGCGCTACTACGACCTGCTTCTCTCTACCCCCGTTGCAGTGCAGATCGGCACACTCGAGATCGCCAAGCCATTGCTGCTATGGATCAACGACGGACTAATGGCGATCTTTTTCTTCCTGGTCGGGCTGGAGCTCAAGCGGGAACTGATCGAAGGTGAGCTATCGAAGGTAGAGAATATCATCATGCCTGCGGTTGGAGCCGTAGGCGGGATCGCCGTGCCTGGCTTGATTTACGCCTGGTTTAACAGTGGCGACAGCCTCGCGATGCAGGGATGGGCGATTCCGACAGCGACCGACATAGCCTTCGCGCTGGGCATTCTGTCACTACTGGGCTCGAGGGTTCCCGTCAGCGTAAAGATCTTTCTCACCTCATTAGCAATCTTCGATGACATCGCCGCCATCGTAATCATCGCCATTTTTTACACAGACAATATCTCGACACTCGCTTTTCAATTCGTGCTTCTGTGTCTGCCAGTGCTTCTTTATTTAAATCTGCGCGGCACCGGCTCGAAGTTCCCCTTCATATTTATCGGCACTCTAATGTGGGTGGCGATGTTGAAGTCCGGGGTTCATGCCACACTAGCAGGCATCATCCTCGCGCTGTTCATACCACTGAAGCGAGACGCGACTGGCTATTCCATGCTTAAGAGCATTGAGCATGATCTGCACGGGACTGTCGCCTACTTCGTACTACCGGTGTTTGCCTTCGCCAATGCAGGACTAAGTCTGGCGAATGTGGGGGCCGAAGAAGTTCTCCACTCGGTGCCCCTAGGCATCGCGCTAGGCCTATTCTTCGGAAAACAGATAGGAATCTTTGGGGTGTGCTGGATAGCTATCCGCCTTGGCCTAACTAAACTGCCCGAGGGCATGACCTACGCGTCGTTATTTGGAACTGCCGCACTATGCGGCATTGGCTTCACCATGAGCCTATTCATTGGCTCGTTGGCGTTCGAGGCCTCTGGCGTTGACCGGATATTCGATGAACGCCTGGGCATTATCATGGGGTCGCTAGCCTCTGGGATCGTCGGCTATCTGGTGTTGCGCGCCTGCTATAAAAATTCAGACCCGACTGATTAGGCCTAACAAAGCTACTCGCTCTGCAGCTGTAGCCAGGCCTTCATCATATTTGTCACCTTCTCCGGCTTGTCATGATGAGGCCAATGCCCTGCCCCTGGAATAGTAACCAGCGTCCAGTCCTGATCCAATTCATCCCAGGTATCATTGAGCGAATCGGCCAACAGGGCTGTGTCGTCAAGCCCATGAAACTGTAAGACGGGCATCTTAATTCTATCCAGCTCTACGAACGCCCCCGAGGTATAAGGCTCTCTAGGAAAGTTGGCGCGATAGTAGTTCATCATTGCATCGGCACTGGAATTCTCGAAGGCCTCTAGGTAGATCGGATGCAGTGTTGCATCACCTCTGGATAGAGAAGTCGCTAATCTTTCTGCGCTGATATTTTCATGGGAGGTGGGGCTCTGGAAATTCCGTGCGTATTGAGAATTCCGGTGCTGCTGGTCGAACTTGGCGAGTTCCCGTGCCAGATTTTTTACATGAGGCAGATTGATAATAATGAGCTGTGAAGTTAGATCCGGTCTTGCCGCGGCAAAGCTCCATGCAATACCTCCACCCCAATCGTGACCGATAATTACGGCACTCTCTCGGCCCTCACTCTCTATGACCGCCGCCACGTCGTTGATTAATAGCTCCATATCATAATTTTCAACACCCACCGGCTGATCGCTCTGGTTGTAACCGCGGGTATCCATTGCCGCTACGGTATAGTCTGAAGCAAGGCCTTCCATCTGATGACGCCAGGAATACCAGAAATCTGGAAAGCCATGAATAAATACGGCCAGTGGGCCGGAACCAGCCTTTGCGTAGTGAATTTTTACCCCGTCGCTATCTGCAAATTTATGCTCGACGCTGTCGGCAAATTCTGCGGCGAAAAGTCCGCTTGTGAAAACCAAACTGTATGCCGCTAAAAGTATTCTGCTTATATTTCTCATTGTATTCTTCTACTGCCTTGATAGATTAGTTTTACCGCAGCCGCTGAGCTGCTTCAGATTCATCAGAGTTCTAGGTTGGGCACAGAAAATCTCGAATCTGGATCCACGGCCTGACGCACAGAGAAGACGTTACCATCGATATCGTGTGCATAGGCCTGCCAGAATTCTCCGAGCTGGACGGGCTCACTGACGAACTCGACCCCAAGTTCCTGCATGCGACTGTACTCAGCTTGGATATCTCCAACCTCGATAGAGAAGGAATACCCAAAATCGGTAAGACCGCGCTTGCCTATATATTCCTCAGTCAATGGAACCCGGTATTCCCACAGCTCGATAGTCTTTGAACGCTTATTCATCCTGAACCAGGAAGCCATCAAAGACATCGCAGGTTCATCAGCGATTTCCATCATGCGCGGATGATCAACATAGTCACCCTTTCTATAGGGGGCAAATGCCATTATTTTTTCGTAAAAACTCGTCAGCCTTTCGATGTCGTGAGTAACGAGAGCCACCTGGGTCATCCAGGTGTTATAGCCTTCCTGTTTCCAGGCTGCATCGTAGGCAGAACCTTCCAGTGGCCCGCCTCTATCAAGCTGCTCAAGCTCAAACATATTGCCTTCGGGATCATAGGCATAGGCGTAAGTCACGCCATAACCACCGAGGTCGATGGGCTCGCTGCCTGAGCTGAGAATATCTGCACCTGCATCGCGAAATTTATAATAGGCTGAGTCATCGGACGGAGACTGGAAACAGGTGTGGGTCATGCCAGGACCATAGGCCGGCATTTTGCTCGTCTCTTTCATGGCATTATGAGAAAATTCAGTAAGCTCAAACAGCATATTGGGCGCCTCAAGAATAGCCACCTCGTACTCTATGCCCTCGTGACCAAACAATTTATCGGCTGTAGAGTTATTTCGAACCGTCTCTCGACTTACCAGCTTAAAACCGCTTACTCCCTGGTAGAAGGGCAACACCGTATCCAGGTCTTTGACTGACAAGCCAATATGATTGATTCCTAACAGGGTGGTGGGCGAGTCGTAGATGGTAGAGTCTGGGTCAATCTCAATAGCCATGCCGTGGACAGAAAACAACATCGCCGCGCTAGCTATTAGTGAGTTTCGATACTGATACAATTGCTTAAACATGAATCGTTCTCTTCAAATTAATAAAGTTAGGGCCCAACATAGGCAGTGAGTGTGAGCACGCCATAGACTGCCGATTGATCATACTAGTAGATCATTGCCGGGAGTTGAAGAAAAATTCAGCACCAAATCACAATCAATCTGATTTGACAGGTAGCACGAATAGACTATTTACATTGCCAGGTCTCACCCGGCTCCAAGACGGAGACTGCGCCCCCTGAGCGCAGCAATTTCAGTGATAACCTATCCCTCCAGCAGCGCTGAAAACACCGCGGGCTAATTCATTTAAGGCCTTACCCGCACATATTTTTCGAACCGCTGACGGCCTACTTGCCCAGCATAGATATTACCTTCGGCATCTGTCGCCAGAAATTCTATGCCGCTGCCGTTTTGTACTTCATAGTCGGGTATGAAATCTGTAATCCAACTCGTCTTCGCATCGCCAATGCGAATGCCTCGCTGCCAGCCGGGATTCCATTGGTCGCCCGACATGCCATCGGCGACGTAGATTTTGTCCTGCGCGTCTATCCAGATACCGCTTGGCCTACCGAACTGAGTCCATATCGAGAGAAGCTCGCCTTCGGAATCGAAAATCTGAATACGATTATTGCCACGGTCGGCCACGAACAACCTGCCCTGTGAATCCATCTTCAGGTCATGGGGGTCATTGAACCTGGCAACTTCACGGCTCAGAGAATCTATGCCACCACCGAGCTGTAATAATAGAACCCCCTGGGCAGAAAATTTAAGCACGCGATTGTTGCCACCGCGATGTCCATCGGCGATCCATATAGTGCCATCGTCCGCCACCTGCACCGCCGAGGGGCCGTTAAAATGCGTCGCGTCGTCACCGGCAACACCCGCCTCACCCAAACGCATCAACACCTCACCGTCCTGATTTAGCTTCAATACCTGGTGTCCCATGCCGAGGGCGAAGCCATCCCTGCCCCTGGCATCACCCGCTGGCGCGCCTTCGGTAACCCATAGATTGCCCTCGCTATCAAGATCGAAACCGTGGGGCCAGGCGAACAGCCCTGCCCCAATACTCTTGACGACCCGCCCCTGGCTATCGAGCTTATGAATGGGCGCAAGGTTCGAGCCAGCACACTGATTCGTGCTACAGCGTTCTACTATCCACATATGCTCGCCATCGGGATCCGGGTGAACACCCGTCACAACGCCCATGGTTCTTCCATCGGGGAGTTCACCCCAGTGGTAGATGACCTGGTAGGGATTTCCGGAGACGGCTTGGGCATGAGCATCGCCAGATCCCAGGACTACCGATATCACGCCAAATAGGACGAGAAGGCTTGAATAAATACTGGAAAAAAATAAGGTAAGAAAAGGCATGGCGCTCCATAAACTCCCTGTTGGGCTCCGCAAAATAAATCAGGCGGCGCCGAAGTGTTCTATGCAATGTAGTTCAGAATCATCCCCAAGTCGATAGCGATAGCTGCGATTCGATTATGGAAAATTCACCCTCAACCGACAAGCGAGAGTTTACATAAGACGCCCTGATAATTCTGGACTCCTGATTCATGCGTCTTGAGAACTCACAGAACCTCTGGGGCTTACACATGATAAATAGCACTGTGAATGTGATCGCCGGCTCAGTGCTAAAACGCAACACCGCGGCAGCTTAGGCGCCTATGGAGCCGTCCGACTATTTGAACAACGAAAACCCTGCTCAAAATCTACCGAAAAATCGGTCTCATCTTACACACACTTAATGGTGCGGTCCGACTAAAGACTGTTCTCTGCGAGTGCCTGCCCTACCTCCATGACTCGAAGTATTTTAGGCAGGGCGGCATCGATGGCATGCAAATTCACTGCGCAGACGCGCTTTCCTGCCTATGGCCGGCGGTGTAGACTTATCGCTATCAGTGTCACCTTGTATTAATGCGCTATACCTGAGGCCAACGAGCTAGAGCAATATGTCGAGCAATGATTCCATGACAGTTGAGGAGGGCCTATCCCTGGCCATGCAGCATCAGGCCGCTGGCCGTTTTGCCGAGGCCGAACGAATCTACCGGCAGATACTCGAGGTGGAACCAAATAACCCAGCGGCCCTGCACCTGCTTGGGGTGTTAGCGCATATGTCAGGCCGCAGCGATATTGCTATAGAACTCATTAGCTCTGCGGTATCGAATGCACCAGACTATTATGGTGCGCACTGTAACTTGGGCAATGTTTTTCTAGATCTAGGGCAGTATGACGATGCCATCTCCAGCTACCAGCAGGCTATCGCAGCAAAACCCGACTATGCAGAAGCCTATGCCAATCTTGGTATCACCCTTCACAGAGCAGACAGAACGGACGAAGCAATAGACAGCTATCACAGCTCTCTAGCCATCGACCCTACTCTTTCCAATACGCACTGCAATCTTGGCAACGCTCATCTAAGCAAGAACGAGCTCGACGACGCCATTGCGAGCTATAGAAAGGCATTAGACATCAAGCCCGACTTTGCTGAGGTCCATTGCAATCTAGGGTCAGCGCTAAAGAATCAGGGAAATATCGACGGGGCTATACTTTCTTATCAAACCGCAATCGAGATAAAACCAGATTACCCCGATGCTCATAATAACCTGGGCACGGCCTATCAAAGACTAGGGCTGCTTGAAGAAGCCGCCGCGTGCTACGAGAAGGCTGTGTCAATTAATCCGAATTATGCGAACGGGCACAGCAATCTAGGAAGCGCTCTATGGGGACTTCGCCGACTCGAAGAGGCTGCCACAAGCTATCGGGCCGCTTTGGCGGTCGAGCCTGAAATGGCAGAAGCTGCCGGCTCTCTTGGCTCAGTCCTGCTTGCCATGGGCAAGACTAAAGAAGGACTTGAAATGGAAGATAAAGGCTTTGGTGTCATTCACTTAGATTCGGAAAAGGGCATAACAATCAATCACGGAAACGCAGAATGAAGCGAATTGAAATCGACAAGCCCGGCGCAGACCCCCACTTCATCGGAAGCTGGACCTTAGAGCGTCTGGCTCTTTGCGATGAGCTAATTACTTTTTTCGAGACGCAGCCGGAGAATCACACCAAGGGGCAGACTGCATCCGGACTAAATACCCAATCCAAGAACTCTACCGACCTAGCTATTCGGCCCAGAGATCTGCAATCACCAGATCACCAACCGGTTCGAGATTACATAGAAGCACTGTTCGCCTGCCACAAAGACTACTTAGAACAGTGGCCATTCTTGAAAGACATTATCCCCACTGTTGACATTGGCTCCTTCAATCTTCAACGCTATGATCCGGGAGGGCACTTTTCAAAGGTTCACTCGGAACGGACAACGATAGATACCTCCCATAGGATATTGGCCTGGATGACCTATCTAAACGACGTCAGCGACGGGGGTTCCACACAATTCGAACATCAGAATCTGGAAATTCAACCGCAGAAAGGAAGAACCCTAATCTGGCCAGCGGAGTGGACACACGCCCATAGAGGGAATGTTGTGAATTCCGGAGTTAAATATGTTATTACTGGCTGGATGCATTTTCCTCCTAACCTCTAATCTATTCTTCCGGGTAGACAATCTCTGCGCCCCAATTGCGAACCAGCCCCTTCAATAAAGGCAGACACGCGAGTCCGCGCTCTTAATACAGAGACATTACACTATGAAATCTATCGCAGTTATTGGTGCAGGATTAGCGGGCAGCATTGCCGCACTTAGCCTGCAGAAATCAGCCAAGGTCACCGTGTTTGAGAAATCTGGCAGGGCCGGCGGGCGCATGTCTACGCGCCGAGTCGAAACATACAAATTCAATCACGGCGCCCAGTTCTTCACGGCAAGAAACCCTCAATTCAAAGACTTCCTGGAGCCGTATATTGAGCAAGGCATCGTTGCGCAGTGGAACCCCCAAATTACTACGCTAGACCCCCTCGACAAGCCTTTCAAGAGGATCTGGTACGAGCCACACTATGTGGGCATGCCGGGCATGTCTGCACTTGCCAGCTCTCTGGCAGAGGATCTCAATGTGCATTATCACTGCGAGATAGCGAGCCTGGAATCCATTGGAAAAACATGGCAATTACGGGATGCGCAACATAATGACTGCGGAGAGTTCGACTGGGTAATCTCCGCTGTTCCCTCTGCGCAGGCATTAAATATTCTCGGCTCAAAAATACAGCAGCACGCAAAGATCGCCGATGTGGTTTTCTCACCCTGTTTCAGTCTGATGCTTGGACTAAAGAACAAGCCCGCTTTGGGTTTCGATGCAGCCGTAGTAAAGAATTCTCCAATTAGCTGGCTGGCCCAGACCCATGCCGACCAGGAGAAGAATTATGGCCTTGTCATTCACAGCGATAATGCCTGGGCGAAAACTCATATCGATGACGAGAAGAAGCTATTACAAGAACAACTATTCACTAGCGCGCAGGAATTGCTCAGCAATTCTTTACAGGATGTGCAATATGCCGCTCTGCATAGATGGCTCTATGCAAAAGTGGAAACCTCTGCACAAGAAGACTATCTGATTGATAGTGAAAATAGATTAGCGGTCTGCGGAGAATGGTGTCGTGGCAACCGAGTCGAGGACGCCTTTCTAAGCGGACTCAAACTGGCTGAATTCCTCAAGACTCAACTCTAAAGCATCAAGTGAAGTAGAATTCTTTCTGGAGTTACTGCGGTAATTTCCAGTCGAAGCGATAGGAAACTTCTTCTACGCGCACAGGCTCACCAACCACAATACGCGGATCAAATCTCAGCCTCTGCGTCGCTCGTATTGCCTCAACATCGAATACGCCGGGAGGTTCGCTCTGGTCGATAACGATATCGGAAACTGCGCCGCTCTTGCTAACGGTGAACTTGAGCACTACGAAACCCTCTAAGCCTAGCTCCTGCGCAACCTCGGGATAGGCCGGTGTGATAAGCCGCAGCGGTAGCATCTCTCTGAACTGGATGATATCTGCAGGCGCATTCGAACTGGGTGGATCGAGCCCCTCTAATTGATAGCGAAACACATAGCGTATATCTTCAACCAGTTCGCCCCTGATATTTTGGAACGTTAGACGTCGCGCCGCATTCGTCGCCGACAATTCGAAATAGCCCTCAGGCTGTTCCTGGATTGTGCGGATACTGTTATTGATCACCTCGCCGTCGGCGTTCACAGAAAAACCGAGCATCACCCAGCCCTCGATCCCAAGGTTTCTAGCCCGCAAGGGATACAGCGGCTCTGGCGCTCGTCGCTCGAGCAATCCACGGGTGAAATTTGGCGGCGGCGTCACCTCAAAATTAGCAACAACAGAGGAAGACTGAGAGATAGAGCCATCTGCGGAGCAGCCTAACAAACCCAAAAACGAGAGGGCATAAAGAAATGCTCTAGCTTTACGCGCAGTAGATAGTCTTTTATGTGAAATGATTGTTTTCATAAAATTTACCGTATCATCCGGCGAATACGTGATTCGAGATCACACACTAGAAGGTTGTTTTCATCTCCAATGCCAATTTCATACCACTGCCCGAACAATATTTCTCGACTTCCTCTAACACACCGTCTGCAGTAGCGCCCACGTAACGGGTACGCGTTCTGCAAAACTCATTCTGGTGTATATTGCTCGCCTCGAAACGAAACGTATAGCTCCTAAAGGCCTGTTTCTCGATAAAAACCGAAATTTCAGGCTGAAAGATGCGCTCTTCCGTATCGAAGACATCGACTTCTGTCCTGCCGCTTCCGCCATTTGAATTCATCTCGTAGCGAAAACCATAACTCATACCGAGGCTGGTAATATCATGCCGAAAACTCGATCTGGCGGTCCAACGACCGTTGTTGCGCATCCTGCGCTTAACCTTCAGAAAAGGGTCTAACACTTCCGAGTCGCGCAGGCTTAGCCCGGTGGTGAGTAGTGCATTGGTCAGCCCCAGGAAACTGAGCCTGGCGCTAAGGTCCAGATTCACACCGTAGCGTTTTCCATCTCCAATATTGCCGCGCGCCGACTGCAAGTTATCCGGGCTCGGAGAGACATCGACGCGATCGATCACGTCTGTTATATCTCGGTAGTAGAACTGCGAATTAAGTACGCCTATATCGTTGGGCAGACGCAGCTCGAAGTTTAGTTCATAGCGCCAGGACTGCTCCTGAGCAATACCCGGGTTGCCGGCTTGCGTGTTCTGATCCACATCGGAACCATCGACGGTCGCGCTGAAATCAGAAAAGCTCAGCTGCGAGACCTGCTTCTCGATACCCGCACGCAACTGCAGTGTAGGAGTAATATCGAAGCGGTAGTCAATCTTAGGTCGCAAGAATGCGAAATCGCGCTTATTGCTGACATCGCCCGCCTGTTCAATAGTGGAGGATTCATACACCAATGAACTTTCTAGCGACATTCTTGGGTTTAACTGCCAATTGTGCGCGGCGAATAATTCCGAGCGCAGCTCCTCAACCGTAGATTTGCTATTGGAAATTGAAACAGGGACCAGGCCACCGACGTCTGGCGAGCGCTCTCCATCGATATCCAGACCCAATCGTAAATCGCCATCACGAATTGTCTGCGACGCCTCGATACCGAGCTCCAATCCCTGTGCCTGATTTATATTGAAGGTGTAGGATGTCCGTGCGATACGTTCACGGTCTCTACTCATATTGGACAAAAATAGAATCTTATTCTCGGCGTTTTCAGTCACGCTAAAGCGTTCCTGACCAAATAGCTGATCGCGGTCATTCACGATAAACAGGAAACGGTACTTGCCGCCATTGCCTAGAGAGTATTCGTAGTCACCTCCTATCTCCCAGTTATCTCTACTGCTGGGATTTTCCTCACGCTCAAACCTCGCCGTATCGGATACGACGTTATAAATCGTACGATTAATGTCAACTGGGGGCGACCGAGTCTCAAGCAGAGCGTTTAGCTGAATCACACTGTTCTCGAAGGTATAACCTAGATTCATACTGGCCTGATAGGAAGTCTGGTCACGCACCCAGTCTTCTCGCCTTGCCTCGACCAGAGTCCCGCCGGCGTCGAAACCAAACTCCCGATTAATCCTTCCGTTGTAGCCAGCTTCCGCTTGAGCGGCGAACAGATAGTTGAATTCGCCTGCCTGACCGCTGTAGGAAATCTGCCCGCCCGGGTCCAAAGTTCCATCACGCCAGTAATCCAAATTAAGCTCTATCGAGGTGCTGGAGCGCGAAGGCAAATCCAGGAGCACGACGTTTACAATCTGCCCAGCACCACGCACATCTAGCTCTTCAGAGGTGCCACGTATAATTTCAATATAGTCCACCTGGTCGGCAGATATGCGGCTGAGCAGGCTCTCGCCTGTATTACCCTTGCCGGTAGTGCGCTGCCCGTTGATGAGTATCTCTCCCCCACCCGAACCGAGCCCGCGGCCGCCACCGCGACCGCCGCGCATTGCGAGGCCGATACCGGGTATACGGCTAATCATGTCGTTAGCGGATACCGGCAGGAAGTCTGCAAAATAGGCAGCGGGATAGACTACGGTTGAGTCATCGGTAGGGTTTTCGATCAGGTCATTCTGCGCAGTCGCCGAAGAAGCAAAGGCCAGTAAGAGAGCGACTGCAGGAGCGAATAGGAAACGGGATTTTAATTTAGGCATTGTCATATCTAATCGGCGGCATTCTACAGACTAGACAGTATTTAATCTGTGACTAAATGCAGCAAAGTGCTACAGGACCGATAAACATGTGTATTTGAAAAGGCGATGCAGCAAACTGAGGCCAATCACTAGCCTCAGTTTGATAAAGCGTTATCTAGTTATTAGTTCCTGATTGCTGCTCTTCCATCTCCAGGCGACGCGCCCCGGCAAGAATACCAGGCATCGCATAGTTGCCCTCGTGGCAGGCATATTCATACAGGCCATCGTCTGTCGCGTAGAAGCTTAGTTCTGCGGTCCATGGCTGGCTGTAGATATTGCTATCTTCAACCGTGAATTGATAGAAGATTTCATTCTCGGAATAGCGGCTGAAGCGCTCGATTACATGCCCTTCCTTGGTTATTGGAATCGAGCTCTGGCTCAATTGCAACGGATTGATGTTAACCGTCTCAACCACCAGCTGGCCATCTTCATACCAGCCAACCGAGTCGCCGAACCATTGTTCAAGAATCAGCGGTCTTCTATTTGCCCTAGCTTCCTCTGGGGAATCAAAGATTGGAATGATGCGCGCATCATGCACCATCTCTACGAGAATCATTACATAGTCTTCGGTCTGTACGAATTGGTAAGTATTATTGTACAGGGCGGCCATCATTCCAGGCCCTGCCTTATTGCCGAAACCCAACAGGCAGCGCTCTGCATTCGGAATCGCTTCCGGTCCGCGGGCATCACCAAAGCCGGTTGCATAGCGAGAGCCAAAGTTACGACGCTCGAAATCGTAGTTTGGCGTCTCGAGACGGGGAACGCGGCCAGTCGCCGGCTCGACTACGTAGGAGCTACGATATTCGCCCTTAACCAGGGCTAGGTTTGAGCCAGGGTCTACCCAGAAATTGTTATACGCACGAGTGCCGAAGTCATCGCCAGCTGCTGCGGGCGTATCATTGACGCCGTCTCCTTCATCCAAACCACCCTCCAGGCCCGCAATCGGCGTGTTGGCGGCGATTATTTGCGCCTGCTCGGCAGTCACAATTAGCGAATCCACCCCACTGGGGCGAGTTAGTTTGGTTAACGAGGCATTGGTCCAGATGCCCTGAAGATCAGGCCTTTCGGCATCTTGTGCCAGCGCTGGCGTCGAGGCCAGTAGAGCGATCAGCAGATAAGACCCATATTGCGCGGTTTTCTTGAGCAAGACTGTCATTTTGTGGCTCCTTTATTCTTGTCTTGGCAGTTTAGCGCAATTTACCGTATTTAGCTGCTGCCTGCATTTCTCCAGCAGTAGCACTGAATTGGGCTCTATTCGGTGATCTGAGAGGGTCGAACTCCTTATTGCAGGCAACTTCTCGCAAGCGCTATACCAATTACTCCCTGCAGGGTTGTCACTGTGTTGCTTGCCAGAACAGAGGCTGCAACAAGACTCCAATTCTCTTTTTCAGAGCAATAAAAAGGCCGGCTATGCTCACTGTACAGTGAGCATAGCCGGCCAAATTCCTATCTTAGCTTACAGGCTATCTGCTATGCCTTCCAGAGTTTCAGCAAGAGCGGCATAACGCGTACCCGACATGCCAGAATAGTCGCCCGCCGCATCGGAAAAATCCTCGGCTAGATTGTTCAGGTCCCGCGTCGTGCTGCGACGACTGCCATTACCGCCACCGAGTAATGCCTCGGCACGGTCTAGCGCATCAACCAGCTCAGCGGCCTGCGCCGAGTCTATAGTGTTCTCTCTGAGCAACTGGTCGAGATAGGCCCGTGCCACAACCGGCACCATGGGCCACTCGACGATCTGCTGCGTCTGCGCATTAACGATGCCGTTTAATTCGGGCAGGGAAGCCGCCGCGATCTCATTGGCACTTAAATAGTCGCTAGGCTGCAACGCTAACACATCGAGTCCACGAGAAATTTCAGTGCCGTAGATGTGGCCGTTATACCAGTACGTAGACCAGTAGCCTCCGGTAATTAATTCCTCGGCATCGATAGGGCCACGGTCAAAGAAGGCGATCTCAGCAGGGTTCATTGAGTCAGTGAAATCCACTACCGACACGCCACCCTGATACCAGGCTTGTACGAAAAGATCACGACCGGGCACGGGTATCAGGGACCCATTGTGAGCGACACAGTTCTCTGTATCTGTCTGCGGAGCCGACATTTTATAGTGACTGCGAAATTGCAGCTTGCCGTCGACGATGTCATAGAACGCATCCGCGCCCCAAGTAAGAGGATCCTGCGCTCTGCATCTAGGCCGGCCACCGCCACCCCACTCATCGGTAAAGATCACCTTGTCACCGCGATTGTTAAAAGTAGCGGAATGCCAGTAGGCAAAGCCAGGATCAATAACCTGGTCAAGGCGCTCAGGATTCGCAGGGTCGGAAATATCCATTAGTATGCCATTGCCCGAACAAGCGCCGGCTGCCAAACCGATGTCCGGAAAGGTCGTGATGTCATGGCATTGGTTGGTCTGACTGGTAGTTTGTGTTCCCTCGCCATGATCGCCACCATCCCACAAGCCCGCTAGTGTGCCTGAGTCAGTGTCCGCGAAAATAAACGGTCGGTTAACGATGCGTGCCGCGGCAGGATTCTGCGCAGGAATCTCGATTACTTCTATGCGAAACAGCGCCGAATTTTCATCCTCAAAGGGGGAATCATCGGAGCAGCCTGCCAGCTCCTCGTCATCGCGCACACCACTCGTGCCCGACACGTAAACATAGATATTGCCCGAATTCGTATTTGGGTCAGACACTACAGTGTGTGTGTGCGAGCCACGGCAAGTTTGCACGGCCGCAACCTGAGTTGGATTGGTGAAATCACTGACATCGAATATGCGAATGCCCTTCACCCGCTCATCACTCACAGACTCCGGCACACCTTGCAATCCACAATCCAGCCGGCCGCGAGTCTCCTGTACCGACATGATCAAAAGATTACCAACCAATGACACATCACCCTGCCCACCCGGGCAGACAACCGATGAAATATGCCGTGGTGACTGTGCATCGCTTATATCGTAGGCATTGAAGCCATGGTAGTTTCCGGCAACCATATAGTCACCTGCAAAAAGCAGGTCGGTATTTGAGAAGCTAAGCAGGGCCGGACGCGGATCGGAGTTTTCATCCTCCTCCTCGTCCTCAGTCGGCGTCTCCGGGGCATTGCCGTCCGCAGCCGCCGCTTCCTCTTCAAGCTCTTGCAGACGCCGCGCCGATATTCCGGACGGTCTATCTGGGTCGAAGAAACCCGCCGGCTTCGGTAATGAGGCGACTACCTCCATGTTCAATGAGGCCTCACCGGCATCTCTGAACCCTGCCGCCAGTCCAACCCGCGGGTCCGGATTAAAGCTCGCGAGCAAGGTATCCATACGCTCAATTTCTGAAGTCTGATCGGAGGTTACATCGGAGGTAAATTCGTAGAGTAGCGGATCCTGCGCGGAACCACGCTGGTCTAGCAGCATCTCGACCATCTCCAGAGCACCCTGATGGTGGTCGATCATAGATTCCAAATAGAGCCGATCGAACTCGGGCCCGGATGCGGCGGCCAGTTCCTCCATCTGCTCATCGCTAAGCATGCCCTTCATGCGCTCGAAGCCCGGTTGATGATGAACATCGTCGGCAGGCACTTCGAGTCCCTGGTCACGCAACCACCCCTGCATCATGGAAATCTCATCGTCTTGAGACAGAGTGATGCGTTCGGCTACCGCCAGAACTGTCGGATTATTCGTCCGGTCTTCCGCCAGTGCTGACATCTCCTTGGCCTGCGCGTGATGCGGAATCATGCCCCGCAGAAACTGTATGTCACCTAGTGAGTAGGAAAGGTCAGCAAGGTTTGAGGCCTGTTCTGCCGTGATGACACGGCTTGCTTGACCGGGTGCACCGGGTTGGATAATTGGCACCTGTGCTTGAGCTACTGAAGATAATCCAAACACCGTTGTTGCAGTCAGAATAGCTAGGCTTAACCGGGTCTTTCTCAGTCTCGGGCCTGGGCTTAGTCTTAGTCTTGGGAAAGGCATGTGCAAAGCTCCCTAAGGTTGATGATTGTGGCTAATAGAAAGGTCGAGGAATTAGAAGTATGCCTCAAATGACAGGTAACACCAATATGCCTGCCCAAGTGATAGCAATAGCAGAGACGAAGCCTAGGCCGCCCATCCAATAAAAAACCCCATCCGACTGTGCCGAATGGGGTTCAATTTAACCTTACTGTCGAGTATAGCTGACTACTGCGCCATGAACTCAACGTGAATTTCTAATTCGATTTCGTCGCCAACACCGAAGCTGGTGAATCGATTCAGTCCGTAGTCCGAACGCAAGAAACTTGTGCTTGCTGAGAAACCGAGTGTGTAGCTACGCGTAAGGAAATTACGGCCACCACCGTGAAAGTTTATTTCCAGATCAACCGGAGCGGTAACACCTAATAGAGTTAGGTCGCCGGTAAATACAAAGCTATCTTCATCGATAGCTTCGATAAAAGACGTGGATCTAAACACAGCCTGTGGAAACTGCTCGACATTAAACCAGGCATCACCGCGAAGCTCCTCTGCGAATTCCTCGTTGTTGATGTCGAGCCCGGCCGTGTTAATTACTACTTCCACTTGTGAACTCTCGATGTTCTCCGGATCGAAATCCAGAGTTGCATCGAAGTCATTGAAGCGGCCGATGAATGTAGAAAAACCTAGATGATTTATTTTCCAAAGCAGCGTTGCATGGTCTGGATCCAGCGTATACGCCCCTCCTCTAAGCTCAGTTACATCGGTATTAAAATCAGGTGTCAGCAAACGATCACATGAAACCAGAAATGCCGAACAAATCAGTAGCAAAGAAAGGCGACGGAGATTGAAAAATATTCTAATAAACATTGCTATAGCCTATTTGTTATATAACTAATTAAATTATTCTTGAACCGCGTAGACATCAACAGAAACGGTTACATCGTTTGGAACCTCGGAAGTATTTGCCCAGTAACCCTGACCAACACCGTAGTCGAGTCGCTGAATAACTACTTCACTTGTGAGATTGAAACAAACTTGTCCATCACAGGTCTCGATATTGAGATCGAATGGAAAAGTAAGTGGATGAGTCTGGTCGCGAATAGTTAGCGTACCGTCGGCTTCGAAAGAAGTAACGCCAGTTAAACGGCATTTCTCTGCCGTAAACGTCGCAGTTGGCCAAGAGTCTACATCGAACAGCTCATAGTCGAGCAAGTAATCAAGAACTTCTGGTGAATCGACAGTAATATCTGCAATGTTAATAGTTACATTGAATTCGCAACTAGTAGGGCGCATCGGATCAATATCAAAGGTAGCCTGAACATTTGTAAATCGACCTTCATAGGGGTCCGTTCCGTAGGCGTACCTAAAGACTACCTCAGACATTCCCGGGTCGATGACCCAGTTTGCCGCTTGCGCAGGTAGACCAATTAAAAGCAAAGGTAGTGCTAGTGCTGCTCGATTCAATAAAGTTCGCATAGTCATAATAACTCCTGGTTCAAAAATTACGGTAAGGCTAGGGCAACTAGTTGAGCTGGCCCGCCGCTACCGCTTACAAACATGGCAATATATTGCTTGCCATCGACCTCGTAGGTCATGGGTTGCCCGGATTGTGTATTGGGCAGATCTATTTCGGCAACTATCTCGCCGGTTTGCTTATCGTATGCGCGGAAGATCGGGCTGGCACCTGGGCCACCACCACCTTCACCAGCAAACAGCAAAGTTTTAGTGAGTACTAGTCCCGCTCTCGTAGGCACGCCTGTTCGCGGTATGTCTACACCCTGCAGAGCCGGATGGTTCTTGATTCGATCCGGTGTATCGGCATTAGCTACCTGAAACACGTGATCGCCACTGTTCATATCGATCGCAGTGATGCGACCGTATGGGGGCTTGATCACGTCCAGGCCTTGCACTCGTGGCACACGCACACCAAACGCCATCGAATAGGCAAGATCAGAATCGGGATCATTACCTACTGACAGAATCGCCAGCGCCGTTCTGGAAGGAACGTAGATAATGCCTGTTTCTGGATCTAGCGCCGCGCCTTCCCAGTTAGCTCCGCCTGTCGACGAAGGCAGACTTAGGACGCCTCTAGTACCGTCCGCCGCGTCAGATAGAGACGGTGGCGTATACAAATTTGGCCCAAATCGAAAATCCGACACCGCTTCCATGGCCGCTGCGCGAAGCTCCGGGGTGAAATCGATTATATCGTCTTCCGAGACACCCTGACGGTCGAAGGGAGCAGGTCGAGTAGGAAATGGCTGCGTTGGCGCATACCACTCACCTGGCACATCACCAGCAGGAACGGACAATTCTTCAATTGGCCATACCGGCTCACCAGTAATACGATCAAAAGTGTAAACCCAGTTTTGTTTTGTCACCTGCATGACAATCTGGCGGCCATTCGGCAGGTCAGCAACGATAGGTGCGGCTGGATTATCCCAGTCCCAAATATCGTGGTGAATCAACTGGAAGTGCCACTGACGTACGCCGGTCTTGATATCCACCGCTACCAGCGCATTCGCAAAAAGATTGTCGCCTGGTCGATCACCACCGAAGCGGTCACCTGTGGCCGATTCTACTGGCAGGTAAAGATGGCCCATCTCTGGGTCACCCGACATAGTCGCCCAAACACCGGCATTACCCGTGAATTCGACGCCGCCATCCAGCCATGTTTCAAAGCCTACTTCGCCCCGCTCTGGAATGGTATGAAAGGTCCATAGATGCTCACCGGTGCGAGCATCGTATCCGCGCACGTCACCCTTAACATTCGACTTGGAACGTGGACGCATGCCCACACGATGCGCCGGACCAACTACAACCACGTCATTCATCACGAACGGAGGCATAGAAGAGCCGATATCGATGTCATCGTACCTGTCGTCTTCGGCGTTGCGCAGACCCATGAAAAGGTCTACACGGCCATTGTCGCCAAAATTCGGATCTGGAATACCTGTCTTGGCATCTAAAGAAACCAACAGAAAGCCCGGTGTGATAGTCAGAATGCGGTCTTCGCCGTTGCTGCGATAATGCGATAGTCCGCGGCCTGCGCCCTTACGCGGGGCCTTATCGAAGCGGTCGCCCTCTTGCGGGCGCCAGAGCCACAATAGTTGTCCGGTGGTAGCGTCAATAGCAGCGACGTTACGGGTATTGCCCATAGTGACATACAGCACGCCATCGATCGCGATGGGTGTAGAAGGATTATTGAATTCCGGTGAGGGCCCAATAGGTGCCGTTGCGAAAGTCCAGGCTACTTCCAGATCGTTGACGTTTTCTGCATTGATCTGATCCAGAGGAGAATAACGTTGTGCAAATTTATTACCGTGATGATCCGGCCAATCGCCATCGGCGACAGTAGTACCAGACTGGCCCCATGCCGCTGAGGCAAAGGCTATGGTGCCTATACTCAGGATGAATGATGAAATCAGACGGTTTTTTATTCTCATCTTGTTGGACTCTCCAGATAATAATTCTTTAATTCCAGCGCACCCGTCAATCGGCTCGGCCTAGCTGTCTGGCCTGCGAAGTAACACCAAATAAATAGCAAATATGGGTGCATTAGTTGCCTGCAATATGCGGGATGAGAAGGATAAGCAATCTGCCCACTACAAGCAAGTGCACGCCACTATTGCGCTTCGAAAACCATGATAAATATCAGATGCTTAACTGACTATGAATGGCCGGGTTTGTAATTCTTTGTAACTGCAAAAGCCAGAAACCACTATCTAACCACAAAAGCCCTCAAATGGCCGAATTTAGGAGCCTAAACGCGCGTCATAGCGCTCAAGCACAAACAACCGGCGACTATAGCTCAAGCGGGCAGTAAGAGATTGATTTAAATCTATAGTTCATCGACTATATACTCTCTCGTTACTAAGATAGACTCTGTAGGCTGGATTCGGCGGCTCGACTTGGTTAAGAG
>Ga0213868_10001333_pt1 | contig 23770 bp, 18 predicted proteins | sample PICome_9_FD_160087 | JGI IMG/M metagenome (GOLD analysis project Ga0213868, IMG submission 160087) | Coastal seawater microbial communities near Pivers Island, North Carolina, United States - PICO127 | ecosystem: Environmental > Aquatic > Marine > Coastal | place: USA: North Carolina... | reverse complement strand
GCATGCGCCGCCCTCCGATCTGTTAGAGAGCACCAATGCCCCGCCATGCGCCAGCACCACATCCTGTGCAATCGTCAGACCCAGCCCCGATCCAATACGGCCCTTGGTGTCACTGCCCCGCACAAAACGCCCCGCAAGCAGGTCAATCTCATCGGGGGGAAAGCCCGGCCCGCGATCAAGAACATCCACCGCAAGGGTCGGGTCATTGTGGACACGTATGACGATCGTCGTATCCGGTGGCGCGTATTTCAGCGCATTGTCGATCAGATTGCGAAACGCATTTTGCAGCAAGACCGGATCCCCCGTCAAAAGCGCAGGTACCCCACCCTCAAGGTGCAGGGCGACATCGCGCAACTCTGCCACGGGGGTCATCCGCAGAACAAGCTCGCGCAGCATTTCTTCAAGATCGACGGTTTCACGGTCGAGGTTTTCGGCGCGAAAGGTGACCATCGCGTGATCCAGAAGCTGTCCGGCGGCACGGGAACATTCGTCAATTGCACGCATCATGGAGCGCAGCGAATTCCGGTTCTCGGGGTTTTCGACGCGCTGAAACGTGGCCTCGGCGTTTGAGCGCACCGTGGCCAGCGGCGTGCGCATGCGGTGGGCCGCCTCGGCGATAAAGTCTTCGGATTGCTTGAGCGATTGGTCCAGACGGGACATCAGACTGTTGAGCGATCCGACCAGCGGGACCATCTCTGAGGGGACAGGCTTGCGAAAGGGGCTCAGGTCCTGGGGGCCACGGCGGGTTACCGAATTCGTCAGCCGGCTAAGCTGTCCAATCGTGGTGGATGTGGCCCAGAACGACAGCGCTGTGGAAAGCGCAAAGAACCCCGCGCCAAAGACGGCAACGTTGCGCGAAATCCGGTTCAGGGTCTCGGACAGCGCATCTTGGGTCTGGGCCACCGATACGGATACCTGGCGCGGCACATCCGCCCCGATCAATATACGTGTGCCTGTGGCCACACGTACGGTCGCGCCGTCATATTGCAAGGAAGCAAAGGTCTTTTCATCGGTTTGCCCCGGCTGCGGCATGTCCAGCCCCGCATAGCCTGACAACAACACACCATCCTCATAGATCGCATAGAATACCCGGTCGTCGGCTGCGGTACTGAGCATCGAAAGGGACGCATAGGGAAAGTCCAGTTCCACCATGCCATCGCGCAAGACCGCAGCGTCCAGAATTGATGAAACAGACGCGCTGAGGATGTTGTCCTGCCCTTCTTGCGCAATCTGGCCCGCATACCCGCGGACGACGACGAAAATCACGATCGCCAGCACGGCCGCGCCACCCGTGAGGATCATGGCAAGCCGGTTTCGAAGCGATCCGGAGACCAGAACATCCTCAGTCATGATCAAGCCTGTAGCCCAATCCGCGCAGGGTCTTGATTTGCACCGATGATCCCTCAAGGTGTTTGCGCAGGCGGCCGATATAGACCTCTATCGCATTGTCAGAGACATCGTCATCATATGAGAACAACCGGTCCACCAGTTTTTGTTTCGAGAAAACCTGACCCTTGGCGTTCATCAGCAGCTCCAACAGCCGCAGTTCGCGGTTGCGCAGGTTGATCACATTGCCGCTGACCGTCAGATGCCCGCCCACCGGATCAAATTCAACATTGCCGACCCGCATCATGGTTTGCGCCGAACCGGTCTTGCGACGCAAGACAGCCCGGCAGCGGGCCTGTAGTTCGGCGTGATCGAATGGTTTGGTGACGTAGTCATCCGCACCAAGATCGAGCATGCTGATTCTGTCCGAAACCTGACTGCGCGCAGTCAGAACGATAACTGGGGTATCATTTTTCGCCGCGCGATGCTGCTTTAGAAAGCTGCGCCCATCCCCATCGGGCAGCATGATATCGAGCAGGATCAAATCGTATTCCCCGGCCTGTGCAAAATCCATCGCTTCGCTGATTTTTGCTGCATGATCAATCGTATGCCCATCCAGCCCCATACGCGAACAGATCGCCTGGGCCAGTTCCAGATTGTCCTCAACAAGCAGGTATTTCATCGCAGGGATCGACCTTTTTTGAGCATATGACAGGTTTGTGTCAGGTTAGCATGATTACATTCGCAAACGTAGCCGGGAGGAGAACGGCTACCAAATGGGAGAATAAAATGAAAACGATGAAAATGGGCCGTCGCGCCTTGATCGCGGCTGCGGTCGCAACTCTTGGTTTTGGCCCCGCTGCCTTTGCGGGCGGTCACCAGGTTCTGGACAGCATCCACTTCCTGATCCCCGGCGGCGCGGGCGGCGGTTGGGATGGCACTGCGCGGGGCACCGGTGAGGCGCTTACGGCTGCCGGACTTGTAGGATCTGCGTCCTATGAAAACATGTCGGGCGGCGGCGGTGGCAAGGCCATCGGTTTTCTGATTGAAAACGCAGAAAGCAACCACGGCACCTTGATGGTCAATTCAACGCCAATCGTGATCCGTTCACTGACAGGCGTCTTTCCTCAGAGCTTCCGTGACCTGACGCTGGTGGCTGGTACCATCGGCGACTATGCCGCGATCGTGGTAAGCAAAGACAGCGCCGTAAACAACATGGCGGATCTGCTTGCCGCATATGACGCAGACCCATCCGGCACCGCAATCGGCGGCGGATCGGTTCCAGGCGGTCTTGACCACTTGGTGGCGGCAATGGTGATGGAAGCGGCGGGCAAAGATGCCCTTGGCGTGAAATATATCCCCTATGATGCGGGCGGCAAAGCCATGGCGGCGCTCTTGTCGGGTGAAATCGCGGCCCTTTCAACAGGCCTTTCAGAAGCGATTGATCTGGCGGAAGCCGGCGAAGTCAAAATCATCGGCGTTACCTCTGAGGCACGCGTGCCCGCAGCCCCCGATGCCATGACCATGATGGAGCAAGGCATCGACACGAGCTTTGTCAACTGGCGCGGCTTTTTCGGCGCACCGGGTCTGCCGGCCGAAAAAACAGCGGCCTACCAGGACGCCATTGCCAAGATGTATGACACCCCAGAGTGGGAAGAAGTACGCGCACGCAATGGTTGGGTGAACATCCACAACCCCGGCGAGGATTTCAGAGCCTTTCTTGAGGATCAGGAAAAAGTCATCGGCGACCTGATGAAGAAACTGGGCTTCCTCTAAGGAAGGTCCGAGGCAGAGCGGCACCACCGCTCTGCCACTCTTACTGCCGGGGGGGATACCATGGCACTTGATCGTTGGATCGCATTGATATTACTTGGAATTTGTCTTGTCTACGGCTACACGGCCTGGTTCACGATGGATGCCGGCCTCGCTCCTTTCATGAAGCGAAACCCGATCTGGCCCAGCACCTTTCCAAAGGTTCTGTCCATTCTTGCCATCACCGCCTGCCTTGTCATTCTGTCCGGGATAGAGAAATCAGAGCCCAAAGAGGCCGAGATCGACTACCGCCGCTTGCATGAATACAAATTGGGTCAGGCGATCATGCTGCTGGGACTTATGGTTGCCTATGCGCTGTGTCTGCGCCCGGTTGGCTTTATCTTTTCCACCACGGCATTCTTGTTTTTTGGCGCGTTCATTCTGGGTGAACGTAAATGGGTTTTGATGACTGTTGTCGCGGTCATTGCCACGATGATCGTCTGGTATCTGGTGCAAGAGGTGCTTGGCATCTACATGCGCCCGCTGCCCGGTTTCCTGGGAGGTTGATATGCTAGAAGGAATCCTGATCGGTCTGCAAACCGCGATGTCGCTGCAGAACCTTCTCATGGTCATCGCAGGCTGTCTGATCGGCACGTTCATCGGCATGCTTCCGGGCCTTGGCCCGATGTCGATCATCGCGATCATGATCCCCATCGCGATCTCGATGGGTGATGCATCGGCTGCCCTGATCCTGCTGGCCGGGGTCTATTACGGTGCCATCTTTGGCGGCTCCACGTCCTCCATCCTGCTCAATGCGCCGGGGGTGGCGGGCACTGTCGCCTCCAGTTTCGACGGCTATCCGATGGCGAAACAGGGCAAGGCCGGCAAAGCGCTGACCATTGCCGCGGTGTGCAGCTTTGCGGGCGGCACCATTGGCGCGCTCTTGTTGATGGTTTTCGCACCGATGCTGTCTTCGGTCGCCCTGCTCTTTCACTCGGCTGAGTATTTTGCCCTGATGGTCGTGGGCTTGTCTGCGATTGCGGCTTTTGCGGGTACGGGCCAAGTGGCCAAGGCGATGATCATGACCGTTCTGGGCCTGATCATGGCAACCGTAGGCGAAGGCGCATTGTTCAATCTGCCGCGCTTTACCGGTGGGATCATGGACCTGCAATCGGGCATTGGGTTCATAACCCTGGCAATGGCCATGTTCGCCCTGCCAGAGGCATTGTTCCTTGTTCTCAAACCCAAAGCCGCCGGAAGTGCGGAAGGTGAAATCAAGGACCTGCGGATCACACGCGCCGAGGCAAGGGCCATCGCCCCTGTCGTCGCCCGGCAATCCGTGCAGGGTTTCTTCATCGGTGTCTTGCCCGGGGCCGGTGCCACGATCGCCAGCTTTCTGGGCTACGCAGTGGAGCGCAACCTGGCAACGAAAGAGGAACAGGCAGAATTCGGCAAAGGATCTATCAAGGGGCTGGCCGCGCCGGAAACGGCCAATAACGCGGCCTGCACCGGCTCTTTCGTGCCGCTGCTGACGCTGGGCATTCCGGGTTCCGGCACGACCGCCATCCTGTTGGGTGCGCTGATTGCGCTCAATGTCTCGCCGGGGCCGCGCCTGATGATCGACGAACCCCAGATCTTTTGGGCCGTCATCATGTCGATGTTCATTGGCAACCTTGTGCTTCTGGTCCTGAACCTGCCGCTGATCCCCTATATCGCCAAAGTCCTGTCGATCCCGCGTAACTACCTGATTCCGTTTATCTTGTTCTTTACTCTGATGGGGGCCTATATCGGGCAGAACAACGCGACCGAATTGTTGATCCTGGTGGGTTTCGGCGTCTGTGCGACGGCGTTGAAATTCGCCGACTACCCGCTCGCCCCGCTTTTGATCGGCTTTATTCTGGGCGGTATGCTGGAGAATAACTTTGCCCGCTCCATGCAGCTGTATGACGGCATCTCCTTTATCTGGGAACGCCCCATGACGCTGGGCCTTTTGATCATTGCCGCGCTGTTGATCGTGCTGCCCAGCTTTCGCGCCCGCCGCGCAAGGCTGCGCGCCGCGGGTGTTGCTGACGGGGATTGAAAAACTCAGGCTGAAATTAGGGGGCTCCAGAGGAATCTGGGGCCCTTTTTCTTTGTAATGTGCAGACATGTATCACACAGGTTTTGCCGCAGGCCCCAACGGCAGCTGGCCCGGCAAGCAACTGCAATCAAGGCGACACCCCTTTCTGAGCCGCGGGCGGGGGTATAAAATCTTTGCTCGGTCGGTGAAGGCGTTATGAAAATCTAAAGCAAGCCCATGCCATAGACCTTGGAAAATGAGGTTTCTGGTATGAAAATTTCGAACGCTTGCTTGCTCGTTCTACTCGCCATCGGTTCGATTGGCATTTTGAAATATGGCCGGGAAGCCTATAATTCCCTGCGCGACTTTCAAATGGTTCAACGGCTTGATGCGCTGGCCGGGTCAAACACGTTGTGGTCGGATGCCACTGTGGCCCTTTCCCTGGAACGTAGTGTCACGCAGGTTGCCTTATCCCTGCCAGATCCGGCACCCGGCGGTTTTGTGGACCTGATCCGGGAACAACGCGATCTTTCAAATCGGTTGTTTGATGAGGCTGTCGAAGGATTGGCAAAGGTTGGGGGTTTCCCAACGGAGGCCGAATTTCGGCAAAGGGCGCAGGAACTTCGTGCTGGCGTCGAAGGGATGCGGGCCGAAGTGGACCAAATGCTCGCCCTGCCGGCCTCGCGCCGCCCGGATGCACGCCCCAAGGATTTACCTTTTGAACTGAAAGCAGAAATTCTGAAACTGAAGTCGCTGTCCAACTTTCTGCTGCTGGATAACAATCTGACATCGTCAAACGCCTCCAGTCTTGCATCGATCAAGGATGCGGCATGGGAAATAAGGGAATTTGGCGGTCGTGCACGGACCTATTATGCGATTGCGACATTGAACGGGACATCAATTCCGCCTGACATGCGGGGGCTTGTTCTGGCAGACAGCGCACGTGCGGCAAGCGCCTGGAACACGATAGGCAACCTGCTGCGGGTTGCCGAAGTGGAGTCAGATTTCACCGCGTCAATTGAAGCTGCCGGTGACCGCTATTTTGGGTCATATCTGCCCGTACTGACGCAACTGGATGCCGCAATGGCAGGCAGCACCCCGGACGCACGCGTGGATTACCCCATTGATTTTGAGTCCTTTTTTGCCCTGTCCAACGAGGCCCTTGATGGTATGACGCAACTTTCTCGCGATACTGGTCTGGTCTTGCGTGCATATTGGGCGACCAAAAGGCAAACCTATCTGCAGAAACTGATCTTTGACGTGAGTTTCGTGGTTCTTGATATTCTGCTGGTCTTTGCGTCATTGTATTTCGTCAGCACCAAAATCGCATCGCGCATCGAATATGCATCAAAGGCTGTTGAGGCGGTGGCGAATGGTCATCTGGACGATGAGGTCGATGCCCGAAAAGGGGATTTGCATGAGCTCAAGAACCTGACGACCAGCCTGACAAAATTCATCCATTCAGCGCGTGAGGCCCGCAAGATGGCCGCGACACTGGCAAGCGTGGAAGAGCAGGAACAACAACGTCTCAGGGCGGAAAAGGAACGCGAAGAAAGGATCGCGGCCGAAGCTGAGGCCATACGCGAAAGGGAGGCAGTTGCCGCGCAAGAGGCCCAACGCCTGCGCGCCTTCACAACGTTCCAATCTGAAATGGAACATGTCCTGGGTGAGGCAGCATCAGGGAATTTCTCAAACCGGATGTCAGCCACGATTGAGGATGCAAGCCTTGCCGGGCTGGCCGGAGTGATCAACAAACTGCTTGAAGCGACAGAGACAAACATCGCCGATATCGTCACCAGCATCGACGCGCTCGCGCAGGGCAATCTGGGGATCCGCATCGAAGGGGACCGACAAGGTGCCTTCTTGCAAATGCAGGAAGATTTCAACGCGGCACTGACCACCCTTGCGCATTCAATGGGGCAGATCATGCAGAGTGGGCAAACCGTTTCCGCAACCTCGTCGGAACTTGAATCCTCGTCGCTGAGCATGGCCAAACGCGCCGAAGACAGCGCCGCGTCAATCGAAGAGACCTCGGCGGCGGCGGAACAGATCGCCACCAGCATCCGGCAGGTCGTCGTCAATGCAAAGGCCGCCGATGAAGCAACGCGCAGGGTCCGCCTGAGCGTCGATAAAACCCGCCAGGTATCTGACGAGACCGAAGCCTCGATCAACGCAATGACCGAGGCTTCTGCCCAGATCAACCGCGTGGTCAAGGTCATTCAGGACATTGCGTTTCAGATCAACTTGCTTGCCCTGAACGCAGGTGTTGAGGCTGCACGGGCCGGTGAGGTTGGAAGGGGTTTTTCTGTCGTCGCCTCCGAAGTGCACGCGCTTGCCCAGCGCTCACAAGAGGCCGTGCGCGAAATCAGCGATGTGATCGAAGAAAATAACCGCAGCGTGCGCACAGGCGTTGAACAGGTGGCGCTGTCAAGGCAGGCACTGGAAGAGATCATCGCAGAAGTCGGGATCGCATCGGGACAGATATCTGACATTGCAACGGCCGTCGAACAGCAATCACTTGGCATCGAAGAAATCAACAGCGCGGTACGCGCCATCGACAGTGCCGCCCAAACCAACGCTGCCGCATTGGAAGAAACAACCGCCGCAAGCGTCGCATTGAGCCAGGAAGCAAAGGCGCTTTCACAGGCTCTTGGCCAGTTTCACGGTGTCTCCGACAGGCTTGATGCCGGCCGACCGGCAAATGTGGTCCGGCTGGCGCGAAAATTCTCGTGAATGTTGCTGTGCCAGGTGATGCGCTGTGTTGGGATCAGCCGGTCGGGGGGGGGCGTGGCGCATATCCAGTTTGCATCGCGGCCAACCGCTCAAGACACTATTTGGGGGCTCACGCTATGGCGTTTATCGAAATACATGATCTGTCACGCATCCCTGAGCGCAGTAAAATCGTTGATCTCAGGCAGCGTTAAGGGGTTTCGCGCGTTCCGAAACCGCCCAGGACAGGCAGCGCCGCCGCCGGGTTCATGGCAAGGGCTGCTTGCGGCGTGATGCGCAGGACCCGCAGGGCGTTGAATATGACCGCGACATCGATCACCTCTTGCAGCAAGGCTCCCTCTACCGGTGAGAGATACCCCAGACCCGCAGCCACCATGCCCAAGACCGACAGGCCGATGCCTGCCACAACACTTTGCAGCGCGATTCCCCGAGAGCGGCGCGCAATTTCCACCCCGATCCCAAGCCGATCAATGTCATCGACCAGCAAGACAACATCCGCAGCCTCTGCCGAAGCGGCAGCTCCCCGCGCGCCCATGGCCACGCCCACATCGGCGGCGGCAAGCGCGGGCGCATCATTGACCCCGTCCCCGACCATCATCACCGCGCCATTCTTGCGCTCTGACAGCACCAGCAGCACCTTTTGATCCGGTGTCAAACCCGATCTCAGCGCATCAAGACCAAGACCTTCGGCGATCTTTTCCGCCACTTCGGCCCGGTCCCCGGTCGCCAGCACAATGCGCGCTATGCCTTCCTGGCGCAGCCTGCCAAGCAGCCCCCCCGCCCCCTGCCGCAAGGGATCGGCCATGATCAGCCTGCCTGCCATGGCCCCATCCACCGCAACAGCCACCAGCACAGAGCCCGCAGCATGTGTCGGATGGGACCCAGACGCCTGTTCCATGTTCGTGTTGATACGCTGGGCGACAAAGGCTTCGCCGCCCACAATCACATCATGGCCTTCAACGCGCCCCACAACCCCCTCACCCGGAATTTCCTGGGCATCTGCGGGCAGTGCCAACACCAACCCACGGGCATTTGCAGCCGCGACAATGGCCTGCGAAACGGGATGTTTTGACGCCTGATCCAATCCTGCCGCAAGCCGCAGGATGTCGTCTTGGGTCCGGCCATCGCGGCTTTCGATCGATACGATCTGCGGGTGTCCGTCGGTCAGTGTGCCGGTCTTGTCCAGGATCAACGTATGGATACGGCCCATCGTCTCAAGCGGCCCGGCCCCTTTGATCAAGATGCCAAAATGCGCGGCCCGCGACAGCCCCCCCACCAGCGCCACTGGCACCGCAAGGATCAGCGGACAGGGTGTCGCCACAACAAGCACGGCCACAGCGCGGATCGGGTCTGATGTGAACCACCATGCGGCAAAGGCGATCATGACCGTGACCGCCAAAAAGGCCAAAGACCAGCGATCGGCCAGACGAACCATGGGTGCCTTGGACTTGTGCGCGTCTTCGACCAGACGCACGATGCCGGCATAGGTGCTTTGCGCGGCAAGACGCGTCGCCGTCAGGTCAAACGGCGCGCCTGAATTGGTTGACCCGCTCATCGCCGGGTCCCCTTGCGACAGACGCTGTGGCAGCGATTCACCGGTCAGCGCGGATGTGTCCAAAAAGGCCATGCCCGTTTCGATCACACCATCAACCGGCACGATGGCACCTTGGCTGATGAGAAGCCGGTCTCCCGGCTGTATCTCAGCCAGCGGCACCTCCACCAATTTGCCGTTGCGATGCAGGGTGGCGGTTCGGGGCACCCGCGACAGCAGGTCCTGCATCTCTCGCCGGGCGCGGCCCTCAGCGAAACTTTCAAGAAAGACGCCCCCCGTATACATCACCGACACAACAGCCGCCGCAAGGGTTTCGCCAAAGCCAAGGGCCGCCGTCATGGACAATGCCGCGACCATGTCCAACCCGAATTCACCGCGTGAAAAACTGCGCAGGATGTCCATCACCAGCACCGCCAGAACAGGCAAGACACTGACAAACCAGATAATGTCGGCCTGATCACCGCGCGCAGTAAAATATAACGCCAACCCCAAGAACAGCCCTGACACCGAAAACAGCAGCAACAGCTTTTTCAGCCGATATGTGATTGTATGTTCCAAATGGCTTTATTCCCCAAAAGGATGCAGGGTCTGACCGGTTCTGTGTACGTCATCTATGTCCGTTGGTCATTGGCGCAGGGCATGATGCAATCAATAATACTTCCGCCCGCGCCAGATGATGATACAGCTTTGCCCCCGTCTTAACCACCTGGAAAAACTCAGCCCATGCTATGCTTTGTTCCGCTGCTGGCTGCCATCATCCAAATCGCAGCATCGAGCAAATGATAGATTGGCAGGCCCGTTGCCGCACGCAGGGCCTGCGCATAGGGCGGCAAGTTTCCACATTCGAGGATAATCGCGCGCAGATCGGGTGCGCGGGCCTGCAGGTCCAGTGCGGCGGCCACAACGGACCTTTCCATGGCCGCCCGGTCAAAGGACCGGCGCTGCTGATCCCGCTGGACGAGGAAAGTCGCGGCAAAATCCGGCTCATGCTGCATTCCTTGGATGACCACATCGGGCATATTGGCCCCTGCCGCATCCAGTGCAGCCGCCCCCAATGCAGATTGCGATGCGGTCAAAATGCCAATCCGGCCCGGCGTTGTCGCATGGACCACGGGATACATCGACAGCGCCGACAGCATCACGGGGATCTGAACCGCAGCCGCAATGCGTGACTGCGCAGTGATCAGAAAACCGCAGGTCGATACGATTGCGGATGCGCCCTGTTTTTCCAAGGCGACCGCAGCTGCGATGAATGACTGCAACAGCGCTTCGTCAATGATGCCGTCTTTGACAACAGCCGTGCTGTCGGCCCCGCGCACCACGCGGACCTGCGCCGCAAAAGGATAGCTGTCAGGATTGCCAACATCACCGGGAATGCGCTGAAACGCGGTATCAAGTGACAATATGCCCAGCATGATCCAAGCCTTCCTTTCGCCTCTTGCCCCTGCCGCCATGCCATTCGCCTGACACATCAGCGGCGTCTTCCAAGCTAGCCGCATTTCATGCACGCCCGGCAGTCGGCGCGACGGATAATCACGTGCGACATCCTCAGCGTTTGCCGCCATTCCATGTTTCAAGCAGTTCGGCAGACATCGCGCTTTCACAATCAGCATAGATTGCGACTTCCAACTTTACCCGCCCAAAATGATTGGCCAGCGAAATCAGCTGGCCACTTTCAATCTCGCGGTAAGCCATGCTGAAGGGCAGCCAGCCGACGCCCAACCCTTTCAGGACCAGTTCTCTCATACCGCTCGAAAAGGGTGTCTCGCAGACATAGGTTTCGCTGAACCGCCGGGTGCCAAAGGTTTTGCCCCCCGCATTCAGCACCTCACCGAAATAGCTGTTGTCGGGATAGACAACGGCCGGCGTGTCCATTGCGATGGTGTTGTCGTCCTTGACGGAATAGCGCAGCGCGCCCCCCACCACCGGCACAAGATAGTCGAGCCCCCACAACGCACGGCTGATCGTCGGGCCAAAGGGCATCGCGCTGGCGTTTTCCGCCTCGTAGCACAGCAGCATGCTGGCATCCCCGCGCAGGAACATCGTCAGGCATTCATCAAGGTGGCCTGCATGAAGCTGAAACTTCAGCCCCGGAAACCGCCGCTTTGCCCGCAGCGCCATATCCGGGAAGGTTGAGAATACCGGCGCGTGCTGCGCGGCAATGGACACGGTGGTGCTTTTGGCATCAAAATGCGCAATCTTGCCCCGCAAATCGGCAATGCGTGCCACCAAGGCGCGAATTTCTTCCTCGTTCCCGGCAAGCGCGGGACTGATGTCGATGCGGTTCTTGCCCCTGTCCAGCACCTTGACGCCCAGCCAGTCCTCAAAGCTGCGAATCCGCCGGGAAAACGCAGGCTGGGTCACGTTACGGCGCATCGCCGCCCGTGTCATATTGCCTTCTTCGAGCAGGACCAGAACATCGTCCAACCAATGCATATCCATGCGATCATCCTTTTGCCCATACATTAGGTATGAGCAGCCTAATCAAAAAGCATTATTTTTTCTCCCTGCCATTGGCAAAGCTATGGGTATCTTGAATGTGAAGGATTCCCTGGCGTGACCGATACCGACCAAGCAAGCCACGACGCACCGCAGATCAGCCCTGAGATGACGGTGAGCCTGTGCAAAGACCTGTCAATAACATTGGCCCAATTTCCCAAAGTGCGCCTGGGCCATCTGCCCACCCCACTGGAGCCGATGGACCGCCTGAGTGAAATGCTGGGCGGGCCGCGTCTGTGGGTCAAGCGAGACGACTGCACGGGGCTTTCTTCGGGGGGCAACAAGACCCGCAAGCTGGAATACCTGATGGCGGATGCGCAGGCAAAAGGGGCTGACACCATCATCACCCAAGGGGCCACACAGTCCAACCACGCCCGCCAGACCACGGCCGCGGCGGCCAAGCTGGGGATGGCCTGCCATATCCTGCTGGAGGACCGCACCGGATCGAATGACGAGAATTACATCATGAACGGCAACGTTCTGCTGGATCGTCTGCACGGGGCATCCGTGTCGAAACGCGGCGGCGGCATGGACATGAACGCCGAAATGGAAGCCCTGGCCGATCAGCTGATCGCGGATGGAAAGACACCCTATATCATTCCAGGCGGCGGCTCCAATCCGATCGGTGCCTTGGGCTATGTCAACTGCGCCAGAGAATTGGCAGAGCAAGCGGCGTCAACCGGCCTTACGATTGATGCCCTGGTGCATGCGACCGGAAGTTCCGGCACGCAGGCCGGGCTGGTCACCGGCCTGGCCGCAATCAAAAGCGACATTCACCTGCTGGGCATCGGCGTTCGCGCGCCCCAGGCCAAGCAGGAGCAGATGGTATATGATCTGGCCCAACGCACGGCAGATCATCTGGGCACCGGGCTGCGGATCGACCGCGACCAGGTCCGCGCCAATTGCGACTACGTTGGCCCCGGCTATGGCCTGCCGACGGACGGCATGATCGAAGCCGTCAAACTTCTGGCGCAAACCGAAGGTCTTTTGTTTGACCCTGTCTATTCAGGCAAAGGTCTGGACGGTCTGATTGACCAGGTTCGCAAGGGATACTTTGACGGCATGGACAACGTCGTATTCCTGCATACAGGCGGAAGTGCCGCCCTGTTTGGCTATGCCGACACCTTCGGGCTGCCGGGCTACCAAGACTAAATCATCACACATAAACCCAACAAGGAGAGACCGAATATGACACTGAAAAGTACACTAATGGCCGCAACGATGCTGACGGCGCTGACCGCTCCGGCCTTTGCCGAAGAGGTCAAGATCGGCGTCCCGACATGGACCGGCGCACAGGCGATCGCCCATGTTCTGGGCGCTGTGGTTGAGATGCGCATCGGTGGCACCGTCGATTACGTGCCCGGCAACAACGCGACTATTTTCCAGGCGATGGATCAGGGCAAAGGCGACATTGACGTTCACCCCGACGTCTGGCTGCCAAACCAGGAAAGCTTTACCAAGCAATATGTTGATGGCGCAGGCACTGTGACCTTGTCGTCCAATTCATATGCCGGCAACCAGGGCTTTTGCGTCTCCAAGGATTTTGCCACCGCCAATAACATCACCGATATCGCGGACCTGGGCCGCCCGGACGTGGCAGCGCTGATGGACAGCGACGGCAATGGCAAAGGTGAAATGTGGATCGGCGCACCCGGCTGGGCCTCTGCAAACGTTAACGAAGTCAAGGTGCGCGACTACGGTCTGCTTGATTTCATCGAACCCATTCGCGCCGAAGAAGCCGTGAAAACCGCACGCATCAAGGATTCAATCGCCAAGGGCGAAGGCTATGCCTTTTACTGCTATGAGCCGCATGCGGTCTGGTACATGTTCGATGTCGTGATGTTGACAGAGCCGACTTATGATCCGGCCAAATACATCATGGTACAGCCATCGGATGATGCGGATTGGTATGAAAAATCCATGGTTGCAACCAAGGATGATCTGAAAAAGGTCCAGATTGCCTATTCCAATACCTTGGCGGAACGCTCTCCGGCGATTGCGGAATTCTTCTCCAAATTCTCTTTGGACGCCGATGATGTAAGCAACTTTGCCTATGAAATCAGCGGCAAGGGCCGTGATCCTGCCGAAGTCGCAAAGGAATGGGTAGAAGCAAATACCGACCGGGTTGACGCCTGGCTTGGTCTGGGCGGCTGATCCAGACTGACCAAATGCTGACCCTGCATCCGGCAGGGTCAGCGCCTTTTCCCCTCGGCCCCCGCCAGATTGTCAGATCGAAAGCATCTCATGAGCAGCGAAACCGTCATTGAAATCTCAAACGTCTGGAAGATTTTTGGAGCGCGCCCCAAAGAAGCCCTGCGCGCCATCCGCGAAGAAGGATTAGACAAGGCGCAGGTCCTGGCGAAATACAATGCGGTCGTGGGTGTGGCCGATGTCAGCCTTACGGTCAATCGCGGCGAAATCTTTTGTATCATGGGACTTTCTGGCAGCGGCAAGTCCACATTGGTCAGGCATTTCAATCGCTTGCTGGAACCTACTGACGGAAAGATACTGGTCGAAGGCACCGATGTGATGGGCCTTGGCACCAAGCAGTTGCAGGACTTCCGCAATCGCAAGATTGGTATGGTGTTTCAGAATTTCGCGCTGATGCCGCACCGCTCTGTGCTGGACAACGTGGCCATGCCACTGGAGATCCGGCAGGTCAGCAAGAATGATCGCATGCGGCAGGCAGCCGCCATTCTCGACATTGTGGAACTGGGGGCATGGGGGTCAAAATTTGCCCATGAGCTGTCAGGCGGCATGCAGCAGCGCGTGGGCCTTGCACGGGCTCTGGCCGCCAATCCGGATGTGTTGTTGATGGATGAACCCTTCAGCGCGCTTGATCCGCTGATCCGCCGGCAGCTGCAGGATGAATTCATCCGCCTTTCGAAAATACTCAAGAAAACCACGATCTTTATCACCCATGATTTGGACGAAGCCGTGCGCATCGGTGACCGGATTGCCATCATGCGCGATGGCCGGCTGGTTCAGACCGGGACGGCAGAACAGATCGTGATGAACCCGGCCGATGACTATGTGGCGGATTTCGTCGCAGGCATATCACGGCTCAAGGTGGTGCATGCCCATGCGGTGATGCAGCCCATCGCCCAATATATCCAAGATAAGGGGCCATTGGCCGCAGATGCCCCACGCGTGGGCCCACAAGAAACGCTGAGCACGCTGATCAACATCGCGATCGACCACAACAGCGAGATCATCGTCCGCGACAGCGGCGGTGACATTGGGGTGATCACCCAGACCGATATCTTGCGCACCGTCGTTGAAGGGACCGAAATGTCATGAATGATATGCAGCAAAACCCGCTGGAGGCGACGGATACCGAGGCCGCCTTGGCCTATGCCAAGGAGCGGCGGGACAATATCAGAGCTTTCGTAGAGACAAGCCAGGACTACTATATCGCACAGTTCGACAAGATCGGCGCGAGTTCGAAATTCACCGCGACCTTTAACGTGATGGCCGGGATATTCGGGCCGATATGGTTTGGCGCGCGCGGATTATGGTCCTGGGCCTTGCCGTTTCTCATTCTTGAGACCCTGGCCCTGGTCCAGATCACACGCGGATTGTTTGGGGATCTGGCCGCAGATGCCTATGCCCGCATCGCATCTATCGAGGGAACACTTGAGCTGCGTCGCCAGCAGCTTGCCGCCGCGATTGAGAGCGGGTCGGACAAGATTGACGTCTACCAACGCACGGTCACATCGCTGGAAGAAGCCATTGGCGGCATCCGCGCCGATGCGGCGGCGCTGTCCGAACAGGGCGTCATGATTGCCTTTGCCGGACTGGCCCTGTTGCTGGTGACAAAGGCGGTTCAGGCAACGGTGGCAAACTGGGCGCTTGAGGCGCGGTTTTCGGAGTGGTTGTCAAACCGGGACATCCGCTCAGGGCTGCCACGGTCCCAGATCATTTTCACCACCCTGTTCATGGGGTTGATCGCAATGGCCGCGATGATCCACTACAGCTTTCCCGGACAGTTTACGCTGCTCAGCGAATTTCCGACCGACCCTGACTACCGGCTGGAAAGCATCAGTGCAGTTGAGGCGTTCTTTGCCTTTTGCGTGGCCAACGGTGAGGCCCTGTTTGACTTTATCACCTATGGCATCCGGCTGCTTCTGGACACGCTTGAGCTGATCTTTGTCAGCACGCCGTGGATTGTCATTGCCAGCCTGATCATCCTGCTGACCTGGCTTACAGCGGGCGTGCGTGCGGCGGTCTGGTCCGGGGCCTTCTTGTCCTACATGGGGCTCTTGGGTTTTTGGGAAAAGGCGATGACGACCTTGGCGCTGCTGGGAACGGCCGCCTGCCTGTCGATCGTGATCGGCATACCGCTGGGCATGTTCTGCGCCCGCCGGCACAGGTTTTATGCGTTCATTCAGCCGATCATGGATTTCATGCAAACCATGCCGGCCTTTGTGTTCATGATCCCTGTTATTGCATTCTTTGGCACGGGCAAACCTGCTGCGGTCGTCACCACGATGATCTTTGGCGGCACCCCTGTCGTGCGCCTGACGGTTCTGGGGCTGCGCGGCGTGCCCGACAGCGTCCGCGAGGCGGCGATCTCTTTCGGGGCGACCAAATGGTATCTGCTGACGCGCGTCGATCTGCCATTGGCAAGCCCCTCTATCCGGGCGGGCATCAACCAGACGATCATGCTGTCGCTGGCGATGGTTGTCGTGGCCTCGCTGATCGGGGCCAAGGGATTGGGCGAAGACGTGCTGGAAGCGCTGCAATATGCCAATGTCGGTCAGGGTATCCTGGCGGGTTTTGCCATCCTGTTCTGCGCCATGATCCTTGACCGTATCGTTCAAGGACCGCGCAAGTGATCCCACTGGTGATGGTGCATGGGTTCATGGGGGGCCGCTCGCAATGGGACCCGCAGGTTCCGGCGCTGTCGCCGCATTATGATCTGATCACCCTTGATCTGCCCGGATTTGGGCGCAATGCCCATTTGCCCGTCCTTGACAACATCGGTGGCTTTGCGGATTGGGTCATCGCCCAGCTCAGGCAGCAGGGGGTGACGCGATACCATCTGTTGGGCCATTCGATGGGCGGCATGATTGTACAAGAAATGGCCCGGCGTGACCGGGAAGGGATTGACCGGCTCATTCTCTATGGAACAGGGTCAGTCGGCGTGTTGCCCGGACGTTTTGAGACGATAGACCAAAGCAAGCGGCGCGCCCGCGAGGATGGCCCCATCGCCACCGCCCGCCGGATCGCGGCCACATGGTTTCTGGAACGCGAAAAGGCTGCCGCCTATGAAGCCTGCGCCGAGATCGCAGAGCAATCCGCCCCTGCCGCCATCCCTGCGGGTTTGGATGCGATGCAAGGTTGGGCGGGCTCCGATTTCCTGCCCGATATCACGTCACAGACACTGGTCCTTTGGGGGGATGGTGATCGTACCTATCCATGGGATCAGACATATACATTGTGGAAGGGTATCCCGGCTGCCGGACTGGCCGTGGTGCCGGGTTGCGCCCATGCTGTGCATCTGGAAAAACCACAGATATTCAATCAGTTGGTGCTGGATTTCCTGGGCTCATGACCCCCGCGTTCAATCCCAGTTTCATGCCCCACCCCCTGCACCAGACGCCGCGCCCTGCAAATCTCAGGTGACTGGCCCTTTGGGCCAAGTACCTGTGGTCCCAGACAGTTCTACGCGTGGCTTTGAAAGACGACCGATGCGCCACCCGACAGAACCAGCAAGGTATCAAAGCTGTCGCGCTGGTCTGCGTTTTCCATGCCCGGGGAGCCCACAGGCATTCCCGGCACAGCCAGGCCAAGCGCCTCTGGGCGCTCTGACAGCAGACGCTTGATATCATCCGCTGGGACATGGCCCTCAATCACATAGCCTTCGATCATGGCGGTGTGGCATGAACTCAGCTCCGGCGTTATTCCCGCTCTGGCTTTTGCGTCCCAAAGCATCTCTTGGGAGACATCATGTGCCTTGGTGGTAAATCCGGCGTTCTCGATATGGTTGATCCAGGCGGAACAACAGCCACAGGTGGGCGATTTCAGAACTTCCATATCGGGCACCGCCGCATAGGCCGGTGCCGCAACAAGTGGCAGGCTAAGTGCGGTCAAGATCAGGTCTCTTCGCTTCATCTTGGTACTCCTGAATACTGTTTGTTGGGTCACGAGGTGACCGATGACCGCTCTTCGGGCTGCGCAAAGCCGCCCGCAGCCGCGCCCTGGTTGTTCGACATCGGCGCGCTGACAGTGGTCAATGCTGCCGTCACCGCAAAGATAGCGGCAATCAATGCCGCTTCCAATCGGATGGAGTGACGCAGCCTTTTGGACGCGTTTGTTTCCCCGCGCAGCAAGGCGGGCGTCAGCCGCAGCTTGTTCCACGCAGCAAGGCCAAGGACGGCCAGGAACAGCGCGAGCTTTAGCACAAAGAACTGTCCGTAGGGCGTGAACAAGGCGGCTGCGATATTGCCCGTCAACACCCAAAGGGTCGCAATGCCCGCCAGGGTCAATGCCCCAACCGTCCAGACCGCCTTGGTGCCAAAGTCATGGGCCGCAAGGCCTGCTTGTTGTCCAGATGCCTTTCCGGCCAGCCGGTAGAGGGGCAGAACGGCCCCGACCCAAAACGCCAGCGCCAAAAGGTGAAGCGTGATCAGGATCGCCAGCGCAAGGCGCGGCTCTTGCAGGGCGTGGCCACGAAAGACAAAGGAAACAGCAACACAGCCAACCCCGAATAGGGCCATGGCACGCCCTGCCCTGCCCGGCACCAAGATGGCACAGATCAACAGCAGACCCACAGCCCGCAGCGCGATGCTGGTGCCCAGAGGGCTGTCAGCGACCATGGTCAGGATCATCGGGTCCATGGCACCCTGCCATGTCCCCCCCATCAGAAAACTGGCGCGCAGTGGCAGTCGGGACAGTGACAACAGGGCTGCAGCTACAGCACAGATGATCGCCGTCCATTTGAGCGTCCGACGCTCAGCGGCCGGTAGGCTGCGCAATGTCAGGATGGACAGAATACTGCCCGCCGCCAGCAGGGTGGTGGCGTAGACCAACGCTTTGATGCAGATCGAAATCCAGATAATCGTATCCGCCCCGGCAAGCGCGCTTAGCATCTTGGCTCACTTCGAAATTTCAAAGCTGAAGCCCCCTTGCATCGGATGTCCGTCAGCCGCAAGCCCCCGCCATTTGATCAGGTAGCGGCCCATCGGCAGGCGGGGCGGTGCTGCGGAAAATTCACTTACCGGCTGCATATTGTCTGTGCGGCTCAATTCAAAGGTCCGACCGTCCGCATCCGTCAGGGAAACCAGTGTGACCCGCATGGGTTTGTCAAATGTCATGCCAATGGTCGGTGGCGATGCGTCCAGGACAATGCCATCAGCGGGCTGTGTCGTTTCCTTTTTGGCATGTGCCACAGCGTCTTGCGCGCCGAACCCCAGCGCCAGCACAAGTCCTACCCCAAAAGCTGTCTTGAGTAGCATTGCCAGATCCTTTCCAAAACGGGGTTTTTCCAACAAAGTCTTTCGGCACCCACTGCCCCAAATTCGGTCTGAGGCCTGCAAAATGGCCCCTTGTCCGGAACCATGGCTGCCATTTGACAAATGCCATGACCGCCCGTGGTCCGTAACAGGATAACAGAAATCAAGGCGGCCGCATCCCCCAACTTCTGTACACCGGGGCAGTTGGGTGCAGCTGGCCTATCGTTCAATCAGGGCCTTGCGGCCACCGTTTTCACCATTGCGGGCACGGCATCGCGCCAGCCCGGCAGCCGCACATCCATAAAGTCAGCGATTTCATGTAAATGGGCGTCTTTCAGGGCGTTTTGAAATTGCCCCATCACGCGGGGCATGAACGCAAGATACCCGGCCTTGTCATCCCGTTTTGCCAGACGCGGAAACAGCCCCAAAAGGCGCAGATGACGTTGTGCGGCCAACAGATGGTAACGTTTCAAAATCTCGGCCGGCGTACCACAGGTTGCAGGAATAGCGCTGCAATAGCGCTGCAGCATCGCCTGTTCCAACCCAGGTGCCAGATCGCGGCGCGCGTCTTGGAGCAGTGACATCAAATCATATTCCGCAGCCCCCAGTCCGCCATCCTGAAAGTCGAGCAATCCGCAGGCAGCCACGCCAGACCGCCCTTCGAGCAACATCAGGTTGTCGATGTGAAAATCCCGCAGCACCAAGGTTTGTGGTGCATCCCGGACCGGGCCCAGCGCCGCACGCCAAAGATCGCGGAACGGCGCGTCAAATGCCGCGACATCCACAGTTGGATCAAAGGCCGGCACGAACCAATTTGAAAAGATCGAAACCTCTTGCAGCAAGACATCCATGTCATAGGCCGGCACTTCAACGGCAGTGGCCTGCGGATGCGCATGCATGTGCACCAACGTATCGGTGGCCAGTTCATAAAGCGACGTCTCATCATGGCCAGCGGCAAGGAGGGTGCCATAGGTCGCGGTGCCAAAATCCTCGATTAGGGCCAGTCCGACGCCGGGGTCGGTGCAATGGACGCGTGGCGCGCTCAAGCCCAGATCGGCCAGATGCCCTGCCAGACGGATGAAGGCGGCAAAGCCTTTGGGGTCTGTGCGATCTTCCATTAACAGCAGGTCGGCAGCCGCCAGCCTAAAGTATCTGCGCGGCGAGGCATCGCTGGGCAGGGCAATCAGGGTCGCATCCGCCTGTCCGTGTTGTTCCAGCAAGCGCAGGACAGACGGGTCATGCGAAAATGTGGCCAGCGCGTCATTCATCGGATCATTTGGGCCTTTTTGATGGTGGGTTGATCGGTACAGTGTCTGGCGTGACTTCAATCACATTGCCGCTTTCATGCCCATAGGCTCCGCGCGGCTCAAGGGGGCAACCCTGCGCAGCGCTGCAAACATGTGCCCCCTTTGCAGCGCCTGCACATTCATAGGCTGCTATTCTGCCCCCCTATCGCGCCGTCATAAACCAGCATCCACCAAGGCAGTGGCGATGTCGGCGCGCACCTGTGTCACGGCCTGTTCCTTGACAGGTCCATAGCCGCGAATACCCGTCACCAGCCCTGCGATCCTTACCGCTTCGTCATGGTTTTCGCGGGTCAGGCCAGCGCAGAGGCGCTCCAGCAGCATCTGATATTCGCTGATCAAGGCACGCTCCATCCGGCGTTCATTGGTATAGCCGAAAACGTCCCATCTGGTTCCGCGCAGGCGCTTCATCTTTCTGAGTTGGCGAAAGGCGGTCTGCATCCATGGACCAAAGGCGCGTTTGTAGGGGCGGCCGCGCCCATCCCGCCCTGTGGGGATCAGCGGCGGTGCAAGATGGTGCTTGATCTTGAAATCCCCCTCGAACCGCGCCTGCAGGCTTTCATAAAAGCCTGTGTCACTGTGCAGGCGCGCGACCTCATATTCGTCCTTGTACGACATCAGCTTGAACAAACCCTTTGCCGCAGCTTTGGTTAGGGCACCGTCGGTACCAAGGGTGCGCTGCTCCGCATCGCGGACAGCTGCAACCGCAGTGCGATAGGCCGTGGCCCATTTTACGTCCTGATAGTCCGTCAAAAAGGCCGCACGACGGTCGATCATCTCTTGCAATGTGTGTACCGTGTTGACCGGCAATTGCGCCGCTTTTTCCACGGCCTTGCGGTCATGCACAACAATCCGGCCCCAGTTGAACGCATCCTTGTTCAAATCCGGCTTGACCCCGTTCAGCTCAATCGCGCGCATCAATGCGGCCTCGCTCAGCGGCACCAGTCCTGCCTGCTAGGCGGCCCCCAGCATCATCACATTGGCAAAAACACTGTCCCCGATCAGGGCCTCTGCCAGCGCATTGGCGTCGAGGGTTTCAAGCGTTTCTGCGTCAACAGCCCGCGAAATTTCCCCCAGCCGCTGATCTGCATTCAGATCGGCATCGCGGTTCTGCACCAGATCACCGGTCGGCATCTGTGCGGTATTCACCACTGCGCGGGTCACGCCGGGACGGTAGGTGGCCGATGCCTTGGGCGACGAACTGACCACAAGGTCACAACCGATAAGCGCATCTGCCGAGCCTGGTTCGATCTTGGCCTGATGCACGCCCGCCTGCGTCTTTGACATACGGATATAGCTTAGCACGGGGCCGAATTTCTGGGCAAAGCCCATGAAATCAAGGACGCTTGCGCCCTTTTCTTCGAGGTTCGCAGCCATCGCAATCAACTGCCCCACCGTCACCACGCCAGTGCCGCCCACCCCGGTCACCAGAATATCCCAAGGTGTGTCGAGACGGGGCATGGCAGGTGCAGGCAATTGCGCCGCCAGCGCATCGAATGTCGCGCGGTCAGCGCCCGATTTGGACCGGCGCAGTGTTCCCCCTTCGACGGTCACAAAGCTGGGGCAAAAGCCGTTCACGCAGGTGAAATCCTTGTTGCAGGAATTCAGGTTGATCTGCCGCTTGCGTCCGAATTCGGTCTCTACAGGCTCCACGCTCAGGCAATTGGATTCGACCGAGCAATCACCACAGCCTTCGCAGACCAGCGGATTGATGACTGCATATTTCTTCGGGTCTTCCATCTTGCCGCGCTTGCGCAGGCGGCGTTTTTCGGTGGCGCAGGTCTGCTGATAGATCAGGACGGTCGTGCCCGGGATGTCGCGCAATTCGCGCTGGATGCGGTCCAATGCGCGACGATGTTCAATTGCCACCCCAGCGGGGAAATCTGATTTGTGGAACAATTCGGGCTGGTCCGATACCACCACCAGTTTCTTGACGCCTTCGGCAACAAGGCTCTTGGCGATTGCAGGCACCGATATCGGCCCATCCACGGTTTGCCCCCCGGTCATCGCAACCGCATCATTGAACAGGATCTTATAGGTGATATTCGTGCCTGCCGCGATGGCCTGGCGCACGGCTAGCGAACCTGAATGGTAATAGGTCCCCTCGCCAAGGTTTTGAAAGATATGCTTGTTTCCGTTGAATTTGGAACGCGCCACCCAATTCACGCCTTCGCCGCCCATCTGGATCAAGGAGGTGGTATTCCGGTTCATCCAACTGGCCATGAAGTGGCAGCCAATGCCGGCCAGTGCGGCGCTGCCTTCTGGCACCTTGGTGGAGGTGTTATGCGGGCATCCAGAACAGAAATAGGGCGTCCGGGTCGCACCCGGCACTTGGATCAGATTGGGGGGCGTCACCACCGATTGCGCGCGTTCGGCAAGCCGGAGGTCGGGGAAATTGCGGTCAAGACGTGCCGCGATAATCTGCGCCAGCATCACTGCACCCAATTCATGGGTCCAAGGGACCAAACGCGCGCCGGTCTCATCCTGTTTACCCACCATGCGCGCAGGCTTTTGCCCCGGAAAATCGTAGAAATGCTCTTTCAGCTGGCTTTCGATGATCCCGCGCTTTTCCTCGATGACCAAGAGTTCGCGTTTGCCGCTGGCAAAAGCCAAGGCCCCCTGCCCTTCGAGGGGCCAGACCATGCCGACCTTGTAGATGTCGATGCCGATTTCAGCAGCCTTTGCCTGATCTATGCCCAATAGGCGCAAGGCCTCAAGCACATCGAGATGGGATTTGCCGGTCGTGACAATACCAAAGCTGGCAGCATCATGTCCCCATTCAACACGGTCAATCGGGTTGGCGCGGGCAAAGGCCAGCACAGCTTCCTTCTTGGCCTCCATCCGCTCTTCGATCTGGGGGCCGGGAAGATCGGGCCAGCGGTAATGCAGACCATCCTTGGGCGGCGTATAATCCGGCGCGGCAAAGGTGCGATCCTGAGGCAACTCAAACGACATGCCGCTTTCGACCACTTCTGAAATCGCCTTGAAGCCGACCCACATTCCCGAAAACCGGGACAATGCATAGCCCCATTCGGCGAAGGGCAGGAATTCGGCCACATTGGCCGGGTGGATCGTGGGCCTGCAGAAGTTC